>Ga0209590_10000044_pt1 | contig 24504 bp, 25 predicted proteins | sample CZO8metaG_FD_188353 | JGI IMG/M metagenome (GOLD analysis project Ga0209590, IMG submission 188353) | Vadose zone soil microbial communities from the Eel River Critical Zone Observatory, Northern California, USA - CZOApr15con1.8 metaG... | ecosystem: Environmental > Terrestrial > Soil > Vadose...
GTGCAGACGCCGCAGGCGTTCGTCGCGTCGGTGTTGCGCGCGGCCGCCGGCGGCGAGGGGACGGACTGCGCGGCGCTCGTCGAGGCGCGCGGCGGGCGGATCAAGGTCGTCGAGGGCGACCCGCGCTTGATCAAGGTCACGTCGCTCGAGGATCTCGAGCTGGTCGCTTCGTGGCTGTGAAGGCCGTCGTGTTCGACGTCGGCGAGACGCTCGTCGACGAGACGCGGTATTGGGGCGAGTGGGCGGACCGCGCCGGCGTCCCGAGGCTGACGTTCTTCGCTGTCCTGGGCGGCGTGATCGAGCGTGGGGAGGACCACCGGCGCGTGTTCGAGTTGGTGCGGCCGGACTTCGACGTCGACCGTGCCCTGCGCGAAGGTCGAGGTAACGGCTTCCGGCCCGCGGATCTCTACGAAGATGCGCTGCCGTGCATCGAGCGGCTGCGGTCCGAGGGCTACCGGATCGGCCTCGCCGGCAACCAGACCGAGGAAACGGCTCGAACGCTCGAAGATCTCGGTGTTCCTGCCGACTTTGTCGGCTCGTCCGCCGAATGGGGCGTCTGGAAACCGTCGCCGCTCTTCTTTGCACGAGTCGCCGCGGAGGCGGGCTGCGAGCCTGCGGAGATCGCCTACGTCGGGGATCGCGTCGACAACGACGTCGTCCCTGCCGCGACCGTGGGGATGGTCGCCGTCTTCCTGCGTCGCGGTCCGTGGGCGCTGCTGCACGCGCACCGCCCCGAGGCATCGGTCGCGCGGCTCACGGTCGACTCGCTCGACGAGCTGCCGGAGGCGCTGCGCAGTGTCTCGTAACGGGGGAACCCATGGTTCCCCCGTTGGCCCCCTCCTTTACGCTTCTCGTCGGAGCTCAGCTACGTGGGCTGCGCCGGGCAAGGCCCCGCTCCGCCCGCCGAGCGCCTACTCATGAATGAACCTTCTTTTCGGATAGGGACGGGCTTCGACGCGCATGCGTTCGAGGCGGGCGTGCCGCTCGTCCTCGCCGGCGTGCCGTTCCGCTCCGAGCGCGGTCTCGCCGGTCACTCGGACGGGGACGTGCTCACGCACGCGCTGATCGACGCGCTGCTCGGCGCGGCGGGGCTCGGCGACATCGGCTCGCTCTTTCCCTCCGACGATCCCGAGCTGAAGGGTGTGTCTTCACTCAAGCTGCTGCGAGAAGCGTACGGTCAGGTGAAGCAGTGCGGCTACGAGCTCGTGAACGTGGATGTGGTGCTGATCGGCAACGAGCCACGCATCGCTCCGGTACGCGAACAGATGCAGGCGCTGCTCTCAGCGACGCTCGAGGTGGACAAGCAGCGAATCACCGTGCGTGCGACGACCACGGACGGCCTCGGCTTCACCGGCCGCGGCGAGGGCCTCGCCGCGCAGGCGGTTGCCTTACTCCAGCGCGTAGCCTGACGCGAGCATCACGTCGGCGCGCTCATAGAACGCCTCGAACGGCGGGACGTCCCACCCGAGCGAGTCGGCGAGCCGCACGATTATGTTGAAGAGTGCGGCGACGTGGATCGCGTCGACCAGCGCATCGTCGGTCACGCCCGTAGCTCGCACGGCGTCGGCGGCGGCGCGCGTCAACTCGCCGGGGTGCAGCGTCATCGTCTCGATGAAGCCGAGCATCGCGCGCAGCGGCTCGGGGATGGGTGCCGTGCGCCAGTCGCTTTCCACCGCCTTCCAAACGTCTTCGCCGAGCGCGTACGACGCGACCGCGCCGTGGGCGTTCGTTCAGAACGGACACTGGTTGAGCGACGAGACGAACGCCGCGAACAGCTCGCGCTCGCCGGCGCTCCAGTCAGACGGCCCGCGCATCGCAAGGTCGAGCGCGTCGGAGAACGGCTCGCCGAACAGCTCCGGGCGATAGTGCAGCGTCTTGAGGACGCCGAGCGGGCGGACGACCTCGACCGCGTCGACCTTGGCGAGTCTCACGCGAGCGTCTCCAGAGCCATTGCGAGCCGCTCAAATCCGGCGGCCGCCGCCGCGGACACGGTGTGCTCGAAGATCTCGTCCTCCGAAAAGCCGGCCGCCTTCAACGCCTCGACCTCCTGATCCGTTGTCTTGTACGCGTGTCGACGCACCTTGTCGAGGTAGGAGGCGAGCTCCGGCGGCGCTTCACGCTCCGGTCGGGCGCAATCGCGCAGCCGCTCCATCAGCTCGTCATAGCGCGTCCTCACGGGAGAAATGTAGACCGGCGGGAGGCCCGTCCGCCTCCCGCCGGGGTTGAAAGGGCGCTACGCCGTGATCGGGCAGAGGAAGTCCTTCTCCGCCGCGCGGGCGACCGTCACGTCTCCGGAGGCGCGCGCGGCAGCCACGGCCTCGTCGGAGGTGAGCAGATAGGGCGCCACGCCCGCCTTGAACGTGACGAGCGAGACCGCCCAGTGGCCGCCGTGGTAGCCAGCCTCGCCGGGCCCGATGCCTGCGATCCCGAGCTGCCCGGCGGCGCCGTTCGTGACGACAAAGAACGGATCCGTGCCGGTATGCGGGAAGGCCGCCGGGGGCACCACCGTCCCGACGGTAGCTCCGTTGAGGAACAGCGTGCCGCGACCGACGTTCGACGCCGTCGCCGACGTCGCCGAGGCGACAAGCACACCGAGGATCGCGATCAGGACTGTGATGCGTCGCATGAGTTCCTCCTTGTGGGGTGCGCGACGCACCGACGCTAGGGTTCGTCCCTTTCCAGATTCATGCGTGAAGCTGAACAGTTCGTTAAGGGTGCGCCGGCAGCGTGAAGCACACGCGCGCGCCACCGGTGGGACGGTTCTCCGCCCAGATACGACCGCCTTGCGCCTCAACGAGCCCGCGCGCGATCGCAAGCCCCAGACCCGCGCCGCCCCGCGGCCGGGAAGCGTCGAAGCGCCAGAAGCGATCGAACATGCGCTCCTGCGCGTCGCGCGCGAGACCTTCGCCTGTGTCCTCGACCGCCACCAGAACCTCGTGCGCGCCGGGCGCGACGAGGACGGCAACCGAGCCGTCCGACGGCGTGTGGCGCAGCGAGTTCGTGACCAGGTTGTAGAGGACTCGCTCGACCTTCTCCGGCGCGCAGAGCGCGGATGCGCCGCCGCGCGCCTCGAGCCGCACATGCTTCGCGTCCGCTTCAGGAGTGAGCGCGCGCAGGCATGAGTCGACGAGTCCGCCCAGCTCGGCCTCGCGCAACTCGAGTGTAAGTGCGCCCGCGTCAATGCGCGCGAGCTCGAACAGGTCCTCGACGAGCATTGCGAGTGTGCGCACCTGCTCTTGGAGCGCGGGGAGATATCGCTCCGGCGAGGCCAGGCCGTCCTCGATCGCCTCGAGCATCGCCTGCATCGACGCGACGGGCGTCCGCAGGTCGTGGCTCGCCCACGCGACGAGCTCGCGACGCGCGTCGAACAGGGACTCGAGGCTCGACGCCATCTCGTTCAGCGTGCGCGCCAGCACTCGGAGCTCGCGCGGGCGACGCACGTCGGCGCGGGCGGCGAGGTCACCTGCGGCGAAACGTCTTGCGCTTGCGGTGAGTGTGCTGATGCCCCGGCCGAGTCCTTCGGAGAGGAGGAGTGCTGCGGACACGGCGGTTGCCGCCGACGCCGCGGCAACGGTGAGGATCTTGACATCGGCGCCCATGTGGAACATCACCCAGCCGGAGACGAGCACCGCACCGAGAGGAAGCACGACGGCGAGGAAGGCGAGCCCCGCGAGCTGCAGCCGGACGGTCGGGAGCGCTCGCAACGCGAGCACGACGGCGCTCCCGGCTGCGAGCGTCGCGAGCGTGACGACGGCGGCAAGCTCGATCACGGCGCGAACCTGTAGCCGACGCCCCAGAGCGTCTCGAGGTGACGCGGACGCGACGGGTCGTGCTCGATCTTCTCGCGCAGCCTGCGCACGTGCACCGTGACGGTGCCCGTGTCGAGCGCGGCCTCGTATCCCCAGACGCGCGTCATCAACTGGTCGCGCGAGAAGACGCGCCGGGGATGCGACGCGAGAAAGTAGAGCAGGTCAAACTCCTTCGCCGTCAGCTTCAGTTGCTCTCCGGCGCACACGACTTCGCGCGTGGCGGGATCGATCTCGAGCGCGTCGAAGGAAAGCCGCCCCGGGACGGCATCGCGCGGTTCCACCCGTCGGAGGACGCTCCGCACTCGGGCGACGAGCTCGCGCGGCGAGAACGGCTTAGTGACGTAGTCGTCCGCACCGAGTTCGAGGCCGACGATGCGGTCCGCCTCTTCCCCCCGCGCGGTGAGCATGATCACGGGCAGCGCCGAGCGTGCGCGGATCCAGCGGCAGAGGTCGAGCCCGTCGGTCCCCGGCAGCATCAAGTCGAGCAGGACGAGGCTCGGTTCGTGCCGCTCGAGGAGGGACCGCGCCTCGTCGCCGTCGCCGGCCTCGAGCGTGCGGTAGCCCTCGCGCTCGAGATACCGCACGACGACCTCGCGCACGATCGGCTCGTCGTCGACGACGAGGACAGTCGCCATGGACTCATTCTGAGCCGCCATTCCTTGCCACAGTCTTAACTCGTCGCCGTTCGTTTCTCTTAAGGAGCCGGCAAGAATCACGCAAGAGCTCCCGCCTAGCCTAGGTGCATCCGAACCAAGGAGGCACCGTGAAGAAGCTCGTCGTCCTGCTCGCCGCTCTAGGCGCGATCGCAGCTCCGGCCGCAGCAGCAGGCCCGATCCAGCACTACCTCAGCAAGCAGAAGGTCGTCGTCGGTTTCTACCGCGGCGCGCGCGTCGAGTATCTCGACCTGGGACCGGTGAAGCTCGCCCCCGGCAACAAGGTGGCGCCGATCTGGACGATCAAGAATGGAACGAAGGACCAAGGAAACGTGATCGACACGGTTCCAGGGCGCTCCGACTACACCCCGCTCTGGCGTGTGAACGTCGTCACGTTCAAGCCTGGCATGACCGCGCTGACACTCCGCTCCGCCGCAGAGATCAAGGCAGCCGTGGCCCACGGCGACGTCACCGTGAAGACGACGGCGACCGTCGTCAATTGTCCGGTGATCTAGGCCGGAAGACTGACGATCCCGGCGCTCGTGCGCACGAGGCCGTCGCGGTGGAGCGACGCGACGGCCTCCGGGTCGAGTTCGGCGAGGTTGCGCGGACGTTCGGCGACGAGCCTCAGCATCCGCGCGCGGCGCTGGCGGAACGAGCCTTCGAAGCGCGACTGCTTGCGGAGGGGCTCGTAGCGGCGTCCGCGGGACGGACAGTTGGCAGCGAGCGGGCAGACTGCGCAGCGCGGCACGCGCGCGAGGCAGATCGTTGCACCGAGGTCCATGAGCGCCTGTCCGCATGCGGAGCCGAACTCGTGGCGCGTCCGCTCCTTCACGCGGCGGACGTTCGTGTCCACGGGAAGCATCGGCTCGCCGAACGCGAAGCTGCGCACCGCGGCCGCGGTATACGTGCCGACGCCGGGCAGCACAGTCAGGTCGTCGGGCCAGCCGTCGCGCGCGACTGCCTGAGCCGCCCGGTGCAGGTTGAGCGCCCGCCGGTTGTAGCCGAGCCCTTGCCACTCCCGGATCACGTCCGCGGCGGCGGCGGCCGCCAGCGCGTCCACGGTCGGCCAGCGCTCGAGCCAGCGCAGGTAGCGCGGGATCACGCGCTCGACCTGCGTTTGCTGGAGCATCACCTCGCTGACGAGGATCGCGTACGGGTCCCGCGTCCGCCGCCAGGGCAGGTCGCGGCCATGCTCGGCGAACCAGACGAGAAGAGCCGCGTCCACGCCGACCGAGTCTAGGGATGCCGCTTGACAGTGGCTCGGCCACCTGAGAGAGTGGCGTCTGCCAAGTCCCTGTGGGCCCTCGGGTTCACGGGGACATGGCATTTTTGGGGGCATGAAAAGAGTCCGCTTCGCGCCGAGCCCCACGGGTTCCCTCCACGTCGGCAACGCCTTGAGCGCTGTCGCGAACCGCGCGCTCGGCGACTGGATGCTGTTGCGCATCGACGACACCGACCGCGAGCGCAACGTCCCGGGTGGCGAGGAGGCGATCCTGCGCGACCTCGAGTGGCTCGGCGTGGCGTGGGACGAAGGCCCGGTCCGGCAGAGCGAGCGGCAGGAGCGCTATCGCGAGGCGGCCGAGCCGCTGGGGGCGCGCTTAGAGGGAATCACGCTGCTGCGCGAGGACGGGAGCGCGACGTACCAGCTTGCGACCGTGGTCGACGACATCGACTTCGGGATCACGCACGTCGTGCGCGGGAACGACCATCGCCCGAACGAGCCGCTGCACCAGCGCCTGCACGCGGCACTCGGGACGACGGCGCCCGAGTACGTGCACCACGGCCTGATCCTCGGACCGGACGGCAAGAAGCTCTCGAAGCGAGCCGAGGGTGCGACGGTCGCCTCGCTGCGCGAAGCCGGCATTCCGTCTGAGGCGGTCCGCCGTTACCTCGACCAGCTCGACCTGCCGAAGCACGACGTCCACTACGATCTGCCGCGGATCCGTCGTTACGCGGTCGAGGCGCTGGCGGCGCTGCCCGACGAGGAGCTTGCGTCGCGCGTCGGCATCCCGGTCTCGGCAGTCCCGCTCGTCCGCGGCGCGCACGACCTCGTCGAGGCGCGCACGATCGCGGACGCCGTCCTGACCCCGCCAAGTGACAAAGTGCCACTTGGCGAGGATGCCCGGCCGACCTTGGCTCGCTTTCGCGAACTGCGCGAGCGCGCGGACGGCGCGCTCGACTATGAGACGGCGAAGTCGCTGCTGCGCGAGCTAAAGGCCGCCGGCGGGGACTTGAAGGCGTTGCGGGTCGCGCTCACCGGCCGCGAGAAAGGTCCCGAGCTCGCGGCGGTCATCGCCGCGCTCGACCGCGACGAGACGCTGCGGAGGCTCGATGCGGCTGTATGACACGTGCACACGTCGGAAGCAGGAGTTGCCGCCGCCGCCGGGGCCGATCCGGATGTACTTCTGCGGGCCGACGGTCTACACGCGGGCGCACATCGGCAACGCGCGTCCGTTCGTGATCGGCATGTGGTTGCGGAACTGGTTGCGCGAACGCGGCTACGACGTGACGCTCGTCCACAACATCACCGACATCAACGACAAGATCTACGACGCCGCGCCCGGCGCGAGCGCCGAGCTCGCCGAGCGCGCGACAGCGTGGTACCTCGAGGACACGCGCGACCTCGGCCTCGGGATGCCGGACGAGCTGCCCAAGGCGAGCGACTTCGTCCCGCAGATCGTGCATTTCATCGCCGAGCTGATCGACCGCGGCTACGCGTACGCGGTCGACGGCGACGTCTACTTCCGCGTCGCGCGTTATCCGGAGTACGGTCGGCTCTCGGGCCAGCGGCTCGATCAGGTGGAAGAGCAGGAGCCGAACCCGCTGAAAGAGGACCCGCGCGATTTCGCGCTCTGGAAGGCGAACAAGCCGGGTGAGGACACATGGTGGGACGCGCCGTGGGGCCGCGGCCGGCCGGGATGGCATATCGAGTGCTCCGTGATGGCCGAGGAGCTGCTGGGGCCCGTGTTCGAGATCCACGGCGGCGGCCTCGACCTCGTCTTCCCCCATCACGAGAACGAGATCGCACAGTCCCGCGCGCTCGGGCACGAGTTCGCGGAGATCTGGACGCACAACGGGATGCTCCAGTTCACCGGCGAGAAAATGTCGAAGTCGATCGGGAACGTGACGACGATCCGCGAGGCGCTCGACGAGTGGGGACGCGAGACCGCGCTCGTGTTCTTCCTCACGGCGCATTGGTCGAAGCCCATCGACTATTCCGACGAGACGCTTGCAGCTGCGGAGGCGCGCGCCGAAGGCTTCCGCGATGTGTTTCGCGGACCGTCTGAACCTGCTCGAGACGGCGAGTGGGAGCGCCTCGCGGCTGCGCTCGAGGACGACTTCAACACCCCCGAGGCGCTCGCGATCATGCACTCGTGGCGCGATCACGACCTGCTTCGCCGCGCGCTGGACGTCTTCGGACTCGCATCGCTCGCGGAGAGCGAGGAGGCGCCGGCCGACGTGCGCGAGCTCGCCGAGCGGCGGCAGGCGGCGCGGGAGGGAGGCGATTTCGAGGAAGCGGATCGGCTTCGCGTCGAGATCGAGGCGTCCGGCTGGGAGGCGCGCGACGCGGCCGACGGCTTCCAGCTCGTCCCCAAGCGGTGACGCGCGACCTGGTCTACGGCCGCCGACCGGTGCGCGAGGCGCTGCGCGGGCGGCGCGAGGTGCTGGAGCTCTGGGCGAGCGATCGCGCGCTCGCGGCCGAGGACTGGCTGGGCGAGGCGCCGGTGCGGGTGCAGACGAAGCCCGAGCGCGAGCTCACCGACGCGGCCGGCACGCGCGACCATCAGGGCGTCGTCGCCTGGGTCGAGCCCTACAAGTACGCGGACGCATGGGAGCTCGCCGGGCAGGAGCGGCCACTGCTCGCGTGCCTCGACCACGTCACGGATCCGCACAACCTCGGCGCGGTCTGCCGCAGCGCGGAGGGAGCGGGCGCGACCGGCGTCGTCGTGCCGGCTCACGGCTCGGCGACGATCACCGCCGCTGTGGCGAAGGCCTCGGCCGGCGCGGTCGAGCACCTCCCGGTCGCGGTCGTCCCGAACCTCGCGCGCTACCTTTCCGGCATCAAGCGTCCCGACCTATGGATCTACGCTGCAGCCGGCGACGCGGAGGCGAGGCTCTGGGAGACGGACTTCACCGGCGGCACCGTGTTCGTTCTCGGCGCAGAAGGACGCGGGCTGCGGCCGCTCGTTCGCCGCACGTGCGACGCGGTGGTGCGGATCCCGCTCGCCGGCCACATCGAGTCGCTGAACGTCAGCGTGGCGACCGCACTCCTCCTCTTCGAGGCGCGGCGGCAGCGGACAGGTCCCAGTGTCTGACACCAGGTCCCAGTGTCTGACACCAAGACCTGGCCCGACCGGACGGTGACTGCTTGGCTTCAACGCGCGAACGCTGAATTGCGTCACACTTTCGTCACACCAATGGTTTGGTGTCTGACACCGCGACATGGCCGATCCGACCCTGTACGTCTTCGACGGGCACAACCTGCTCCACGCGGGCGGCTTCGCCGACCCGCGTGAGCTGCGCGATACGCTCGCGAGCTTCGTCGCGCTGCGCGGCGCGCGCGGCGTGCTCGTCTTCGACGGGGTCGGACAGGACGAGGTACGCGGGCCGCTCGAAGTCCGCTTCGCCAAGAACGCCGACTCGCTGATCGAGCGGCTCGCCACGGAGAGCCGGGCCACCGAGCGCGTCTGCGTCGTCTCCTCGGACTCGACCGTCCGGGCCACTGCCGGCCGCCAGGTGCAGACGCTGACCTCCCAGACGTTCCTCCGAGACATGACTCCGGTCGAGCACGCCGAGGGGCGGCCTTCGCGGGTGGCCGATCGGCTAGACGAAGAAACGCTGGCCGCGCTCGAGCGCCTGCGCCGCGGTGAGCAGTAGCTACGGCAGCGCCCTGAAGCCGGCGGATCGTCCGCGTCGTCTTGCCCTTGCGCACGGACGACCTCGTCGCCGAGCGGGAGCCGAGCGCGAGGAGTGCGACGCCGAGGAAAAACCAACGCGAACATATGTTCTAAACAAAAGCGGTCCCCTGCAAGGGGGTTGTACATTCATGGACACACTGCTATCTTCTGCCTCAACCTGAGGGTGAGACTTCAAGCCCAGCGTCCGCGAATCGGGGGAACAGACATGGCTGCCAGGCCCGCAACCGCTGCCCAGACAGCACAGAAGGCTCAACGAGAACTCGAGGACTTGCAGCTCGTCCTCAAGGCTCGGAACGGCGATTCCGTCGCCCTCGACCACCTGATCCGCCGCTACACCGGCTTCGTCCGGTTGAAGGCGAGCTCGTACTTCCTCGCCGGGGGCGACTCGGAGGATCTGATCCAGGAGGGCCTGATCGGCCTCTACAAGGCGGTACGCGACTTCCGCACCGACAAGGAGACCTCCTTCCGCAGCTTCGCGGAGCTCTGCGTCACCCGGCAGATCATCACGGCGATCAAGACCGCGACCCGCTTCAAGCACCAGCCGCTGAACCAGTACGTCTCGTTCAGCCACACCCCGGCCGGCCAGGACACGGACGGCGAGTGCACCCTCGGCGACGCACTTCCCGGCTCGATCGTCGACGAACCCTCGATCGTCGTGATCTCGACGGAGGAGCTGCAGAGCCTCGTCTTCACGCTCGGCAGCGGCCTGTCGAAGCTCGAGCACGACGCGCTCAAGCTCTATCTCGAGGGCTCGAGCTACGAGGAGATGGCCAACCGGCTCGGCTGCGACACGAAGACGATCGACAACGCGCTCCAGCGGGTCAAGCGGAAGGTCCTCAACCACCAGGCGTCGCGGCAAGTGCTGCAGTAGGCGTCACGAGGGTTTGCGTGGCAGCCCGGCTACGATGAGGCCGCGCCGGAGTAGCTCAGTTGGTAGAGCAACGGTTTTGTAAACCGTGGGCCGCCGGTTCGAGTCCGGCCTCCGGCTCTAGAATCGGGCCGCCGCCGCTGCCGTTTGAAATCCGGCCATGCAGCCCTGGATAATCGGTCGATTGTGTCGTTGACGGAGCAAACCGTCGCGCCGCCTATGGCTGCGCGCGCGGCCGAGACCGACGTCCGCCTCGTCGACGTGCGGAAGAGCTACGGCGACGTCGCCGCCGTCGACGGCGTCACGCTCGAGGTCGCGCGGGGCGAGTTCTTCACGCTGCTCGGCCCCTCCGGGTCGGGAAAGACGACCACGCTCCGGCTGATCGCCGGCTTCGAGCGTCCCGACGGCGGGCGGATCGAGCTCAGCGGCGCCGACGTCACCGGGCTCGCGCCGTACGCGCGGGACGTCAACACCGTCTTCCAGGACTACGCGCTCTTTCCGCACATGAGCGTCGCCGAGAACGTCGAGTACGGCCTCCGCGTCAAGGGCGTCCCGCGCCCGAAGCGGCGGGCGCAGGCGCAGACGGCACTTGAGCGCGTGCGTCTCGGCGGGCTCGGGGCGCGCAAGCCGATCCAGCTCTCGGGCGGGCAGCGCCAGCGCGTCGCGCTGGCGCGCGCGATCGTCAACCAGCCACGCGTGCTGCTCCTCGACGAGCCGCTGGGAGCGCTCGACCTCAAGCTGCGCCAGGAGATGCAGAGCTTCCTCAAGGCCCTGCAGCAGGAGCTGCAGATCACGTTCGTCTACGTGACGCACGACCAGGAGGAGGCGCTGACGATGAGCGACCGGCTCGCCGTCTTCAACGACGGCAGAATCGAGCAGGTCGGCACGCCTCAGGACGTGTACGAGCAGCCGCTGACGGAGTTCGTCGCCGGCTTCGTCGGCGTGTCGAACATCGTCGAGGAGCACGGGCGCCGCTTCACGGTCCGGCCCGAGAAGATCCGGATCGTGGATTCCGGCGGCCGTCCCGGAACGATCGCCGACGCCGTTTTCGTCGGAATGTTCACCCGCTACGTCGTCGACCTCGACGACGGCACGCGGCTCACCGTCGTCCGCCAGAACGATGCGTCGCCCGAGAAAAAGCGTGCGCGCGTGCAGCTCCAGTGGAGCCCGGACGACTCGTTCCAGATCCCCGAACCCCCCAAGGAGGAAGCATGAAGCGATTCCGCCTCGCGGCTTGCGCTGCCGCCGCGGCCGCACTCGCGGTTCCCGCGTCGAGCGTGAGCGCGACCGACGGGCAGCCGTCGCTGCTGCAGAAGATCGGCAAGGGCGAGGGCACGCTCAACGTGATCGAGTGGCCGGCGTACACGGACCCGAGCTTTGCGAAGAAGTTCGAGCAGCAGACCGGCTGCAAGATGCACCGGAAGGACGCGGGCTCGTCGAACGAGATGGTCTCGCTCATGCGCACCGGCGGCGGTGGCGGCGGCGGTCAGTACGACCTCGTCTCTGCGTCGGGCGACGCGAGCCTCCGCCTGATCTACGGTGGCGACGTCCAGCCGGTGAATGTCAAGCTGATCCCGAGCTGGAAGGACTTCCTGCCCGCGTTCAAGTCCCCGCCGCACAACACCGTGAAGGGCGTCCACTACGGCGTGTCGCTGCAGTGGGGCCCGAACACGCTCCTCTACAACACGAAGAAGGTCAGCCCCGCGCCGACGAGCTGGAGCGCGATCTACAACGCGAAGTACCGGGGGAAGATCACCGTTCCCAACAACCCGATCCAGATCGCCGACGCCGCGCTGTACCTGATGAAGACAAAGGCGTCGCTCGGGATCAAGGATCCGTACGAGCTGACGAAGCAGCAGCTCGATGCGGCGACGTCGCTGCTCCGGCAGCAGAAGCCGCTGCTGAAGCGCTACTGGAACTCCGCTACCGACGAGATCCAGGACTTCAAGGCCGGCGACGTCGTCGTCGGCGCGTCGTGGCCGTACCAGACGCTGCAGCTCCAGGCGGCGAAGGCGCCGGTCAAGGAGCTGATCCCGAAGGAGGGCGCGACCGGCTGGGCGGACACCTGGATGCTCGCGAAGAAGGCGCCGCATCCGAACTGCGCCTACATGTGGATGAAGTACGCGGCGACGCCGCAGGTGGAGGCGAAGCAGGCGATCGTCTTCGGCGAGACGCCCGTCAACCCGAAGGCCTGCCCGTTCATGAACCAGCTGCAGAAGGGCTCCTGCGCGCAGTACCACCTCAACGCGCCGGCGTCCTACTCGAAGTCGATCAAGTTCTGGAAGACCCCGGTCAAAGACTGCGGCTGGGATGGACGCAAGGACTGCATGGACTACAACGCCTGGCAGGACGCCTGGTCGAAGATCACCGGCTAGTGCCCCATCCAGCAATACCCTCCGGCTTCTGGCCCGCTATCACGCGGCGCGCTGCCGCGTCCTCGGTCGCGCCCATAGGGACAACTATGGGCGCTCCCTGCGTCCTTGCATCGCTTGGTGCTAGCGACCCAGAAGCTCGGAAGCATCACTGGACGGGGCACTAGGCGGGCGTGGCGATCGATGCAGCACGTGAGGCCGGGCCCTCGCTGCGGGGGGCCCGGCTCCGCCTTTCGGCGCTGTTCTGGCGGCGGCCGTGGCTGAAGGCGACGGGACTGCTCGCACCCCCCGTGCTCGCGTTCATGCTCGTCTACATTGCGGCGCTCGTCGTCCTCTTCGTCTCCGCGTTCTGGAGCGTCGACGCCTTCACCGGCCGGCTCGTGCACGTCTGGAGCCTCGACAACTTCAAGAAGGTCTTCTCGACGACCGACCCGACCTACCTGCGGATCGCCGGCCGCACCGTCGGCATCGCGGCCGCGGTGACGATCACCGACGCGCTCGTCGCGTTCCCGTTCGCCTACTACATGGCGCGGATCGCGCCGCCGCGCACACGGACGCTGCTCTTCGTGCTCGTGCTCCTGCCGCTGTGGTCGAGCTACCTCGTGCGGATCTACGCGTGGCGGACGATCCTCTCCGGCGGCGGGCCCCTCAACTGGTCGCTGAACGAGCTCGGCCTGCCGAACGCGCAGCTCGCGTACACGAACTGGGCCATGTGGATCGTCTTCTCGTACGTGTGGCTGCCGTTCATGGTGCTGCCCGTCTACGCGGCGCTGGAGCGGATTCCGACCAGCTACCTCGACGCGTCGCGGGACCTCGGCGCGCGCGGCCTCCGCACGCTCAGGAGCGTGATTCTGCCGCTTGCGCTGCCGGGGATCGTCGCCGGCTCGATCTTCACGTTCTCGCTCACGCTCGGCGACTACATCACGCCGCTGCTCGTCGGCGGGACGAGCTCGAGCTTCATCGGCAACGTCGTCTACGACTACATCGGCGTCAACGCGAACATCCCATTCGCGGCGGCGTTCGCGACCGTGCCGGTGCTGATCATGGGCGTCTACCTCCTGGCCGCGCGCCGGCTGGGTGCGTTCGAGGCGCTCTGATGGAGACCACCGGCACGCGGGTCGCGCTGCGGATCTGGACGTTCCTCGTCGTCCTCTTCCTCTGGGTGCCGCTCGTCACGATCGCCGTCTACGCGTTCAACAAGTCCAACATCCAGAGCTGGCCGATCCCGGGTTGGACGCTGCACTGGTTCCGCGTCGCGTGGAGCGATCCGGACGTGCGCAACTCGCTCTGGCTCTCGGTGAAGGTCGGCCTGCTGGCGACGGCGATCGCGCTCGTGCTCGGGTCGATGGCGGCCTTCGCGATCAGCAGGTTCTCCTTCTTCGGCAAGGAGTCGATCTCGTTCCTGCTCCTGTTGCCGATCGCGCTGCCGGGGATCATCACGGGGATGGCGTTGAACTCGTTCTACACCTTCAGCTCGTTTCCGTTCTCGATCTGGTCGATCGTGATCGGGCACGCGACCTTCTGCGTCGTCGTGGTCTACAACAACGTCGTCGCGCGGCTGCGCCGCAGCTCGCCGTCCCTGCTCGAGGCGTCGATGGACCTCGGCGCGGACGGCTGGCAGACGTTTCGGTTCGTGACGTGGCCGGTGCTCTCGACCGCGCTCGTCGCCGGCGGGCTGCTCGCGTTCGCGCTTTCGTTCGACGAGGTGATTGTCACGACGTTCACGGCCGGCGCGCAGACCACGCTGCCGATCTTCATCCTTGACAACCTGCGGCAGGGCCAACAGCTTCCGATCGTCAACGTGGTCGCATTCGTCGTGATCCTGCTGACCATCGTCCCGGTGGTGATCGCCCAGCGGCTGACCCACGAATCGGGCATCCTGCGCACTGAGCAATGAAGGAGGGCATGAGATGAGCACGACCGGTACCCGGCACCAGATCCTCGTCGGCGGCGCCTGGACCGACGCCGCTTCCGGCGAGACGATGGAGGTCCTGAACCCGGCGACGGAAGAGGTGATCGCCGAGGTGCCGCGCTGCGGCACGGAGGACGTCGATCGCGCCGTCGCAGCGGCGAAGGCCGCGCTGCCGGAATGGCTCGAGACGACGCCGGGCGAGCGCGCCGAGTTGCTGCTCAAGCTCGCCGCCGTGCTGGACGAGCACGCGGACGAGCTCGCCGAGATCGAGTCGCGCAACGTCGGCAAGCCGCTCTCCTACGCGAAGGACGAGCTGCCGGTGTGCTCGGACAACGTGCGCTTCTTCGCGGGCGCCGCACGAATCCTCGAGGGCCGCTCGGCGGGCGAGTACATGCGCGGCTACACGTCGATGATCCGGCGCGAGCCGCTCGGCATCGTCGGCGGGATCGCGCCGTGGAACTACCCGCTGATGATGGCGGTGTGGAAATTCGCGCCCGCCCTGGCGGCCGGCAACGTGCAGGTGCTGAAGCCGTCCGAACAGACGCCGCTCTCGCTGCTGCGGTTCCTCCAACTTGCGCAGGACGTGATCCCGGCGGGCGTGCTGAACGTCGTCACCGGCGACGGTGTGCCGGTCGGCGAGGCGATCGTCAAGCATCCCGACGTGCGGCTCGTCTCGCTGACGGGCGACGTCGAGACGGGGAAGATCATCGCGCGCACCGCCGCCGACACGCTGAAGCGCGTGCACCTCGAGCTCGGCGGCAAGGCGCCGGTCGTCGTCTTCGACGACGCCGATCCCGACGCGGTCGCGGAGGGAATAAAGATCGCGGGCTACTGGAACTCGGGTCAGGATTGCACGGCCGCGTCGCGCGTCGTTGCCGGCCCGAAGATCTACGAGAAGCTGCTCGAGGCGCTCGTGCCCGCGGTCGAGTCGCTGCACGTCGGCGATCCGGCCGAAGGCGACGGGATCGAGATGGGACCCGTGATCTCGAAGGCGCAGCAGGAGCGCGTGTTCGGCTTCCTCGAGCGCGCGCAGGGCGCGACCGTGCTGACGGGCGGCGACGGGAACGGCTCACGCGGCTTCTTCGTCAAGCCGACGGTCGTGACCGACGTCAAGCAGACCGACGAGATCGTGCAGCGCGAGGTGTTCGGTCCTGTCGTGACGGTGCAGCGCTTCGCCGACGACGACGAGGCGCTCGCGTGGGCGAACGACGTGCCGTACGGCCTCGCCGCGTCCGTGTGGACACGAGACGTCGGCCGCGCGCTGAACGCGGCGCGCAAGCTGCAGTTCGGGACGGTGTGGATCAACGACCACATCCCGCTGGTGAGCGAGATGCCGCACGGCGGCTACAAGCAGTCCGGCTACGGCAAAGACCTCTCCGTGTACAGCCTCGAGGACTACACGCAGATCAAGCACGTGATGGCGAAGATCGACTAGGTTTGCGGCCTCCGCGCTCGTAACTCTGAGGTCGCAGTGCAACGGGCAACGCGCGGAAGACGGCGGGGGGAGTAGGCTCGCAGGGAAGCACATCACCGCTCGGAAAGGAGCCGCCCCATGTCCGCGGAGAAGAACAAGGCAATCGTCCGCCGGGTCAACGACGAGATCTGGACCAAGGGCAACCTCGAGGCGATTGACGAGCTGATCGCCGACGACTTTGTCACCACCGTCATCGGCGCGCCCGAGCAGATCCGGGGCCCGGATGGGTTCCGCGAGTTCGTACTTATGTACCGCAAGGCGTTCCCGGATCTGCGAATCACTGTCGACGACCAGATCGCTGAAGGCGAGACCGTCGTCACGCGTTGGACCGCGACCGGCACTCACGAGGGCGAGCTGATGGGGATCCCGCCCACCGGGAAGCAGGCGACGACCACCGGCATAAACATCAACCGCGTCTCGGACGGAAAGCTGGTCGATGGCTGGGGCATCTTCGACCAGCTCGGCCTGCTCCAGCAGATCGGCGCTGTCCCGGTGCCAGCCCGCGTCTAGATGAACTTCGGAGCCGTTTCGGGGGGCCGCTCACGCGGTCCCTCGTCATTTTGGGGATCGCGCAAGGACCGGTGGCTGCCGATGACGATGGGACGTCTTGGAGTCAGCGTGTTCGGATCTATCCCCCAGCCGGCGTACATGCCCTGCGAAGAGTGCGGCGCCTCGGTGCCGGTCCTGGGGCGCGACGAACACGTCTGCTCGGAGCAGCGCCGCCTCGAGTACCGGCTGTTCCACCTCCGCGCGGAGCTCGCGGCCTTCGACGAGCTGTTCGCGGCGTACCTCGAGTCCCCGCACGGGCGGTTCGAGCTCTGGTGCGCCGAGCGGGACCGTCGTCTCAAGCGGGCCTGACGTAGACCCGTCAGGCTGCGTGCACCTCTGCGCGCTTGCGCGCGAGGGGTAGCTCGACGAAGAACGTCGAGCCTTCGCCTTCCTGCGATTCGACCCAGATGCGGCCGCTGACGCGGCGCACCAGCTCGCTGCAGATGTAGAGGCCGAGGCCGGTGCCGCCGATGCCCTGCGTCATGTCGGGATCGAGGCGGTAGAACTTCTCGAAGATCCGCTGCTGTTCGCCCGCGGGTATGCCGACGCCCGGATCGTTGACCGCGATCCGCAGCCGGTCGCCGCTCTGCTCGAGCTGCACGGCGATGCGGCCTCCCTGTGGTGAGTACTTGACAGCGTTGTCGACGAGATTCGCCAGCACCTGCCGCAGCTGGCCGGGATCGGCGGCGACCTGGGGCACGGGTGTGGGCGCCTCGAGCTCCAGCTCGACCTCAGCCGGCGCATGGGTGCGCGCTGCGTCGAGCACCGATTGCGCCAGCGAGGCCGCGTCCGTCGCCTCTATCGCCGGCTGCAGGGTGCCTGCGTCGAGCTGGCTCGCAAGGAGCAGGTCGTTGACGATGTCGGCGAGCCGGTTCGACTCGTCGACCACGATCTCGAGCAGCCGCGCCTTGACGTCCTCCTCGAACTCGATGTCGGGACGCTGCAGGGTCATCGCGGCGCCGTAGATCGCCGCGAGCGGCGTGCGCAGCTCGTGCGACACCGTCGCGACGAGGTCTTGACGCATCGCCTCGAGCCGCCGCTCGTCGGTGAGATCGCGAAACGCGTACACGGTGCCGTCGGTGAAGCGAACACCGGAGACGGACAGCCAGAGCTCGCGCCCGTCGAGCTCGAGCGGCAGCGTCGACGAGCGGCCCTCGCCTGCCTCGGGCCAGCCGGGCGCGACGTCGGCGAGGCGGCGTCCGACGACGTCCGCGTCGCGAAGACCGGTGATCGCCTGCGCGGCCGGGTTCCACAGCCGCACGAGGCCGTCGTCGTCGACGAGCACGACGCCGTCGCCGATCGACTCGAGGACGCGCGCCGCCTGAGCCTGCTCCTGCGCCTGCCGGTGCAGCCGCGCGTTCTCGATCGCCACCGCCGCCCGGCCGGCGAGGTCCTGCGCGAGCGCGAGGTCCTCCACGGCGTACATCTGCTCCGACTCCGCCTGCACGAGCGTGATCGCCCCGAGCACGCGCCCGCGAATCAGCATCGGCACGCACAGGTAGGAGCGGAAGCGCAGGTCGCGCAGCAGCTCGAGGTGCAGCTCGTCCTGCGCAACGCGCACGAGCATCTCGTCCGTGATGTCCGGGATGAGCTGCGGCTCGCCGGACTCGATCACCGCGGGCCCCGGGCCGTGGAAGGGGGCGTAGCGGTCGCGGAGCTCGCGCGCCAGCGCGACCTTGTTCGGGTCGGAGTGCGCGACCTCGACCTCGCTCACCGTGCCGTCTTCCTCGACGATCTCGATCGCGCACCAGTCCGCCATGCTCGGGACCGCGAGCCGCGCGAGCGACCTGAGCGTCTCGCGGTAGTCGAGCGTGCTGCCGAGCAGCGACGACGCGTCGAGCAGGAAGCGCAGCACCACCGCGCTTCGCTTCTGATCGTGGATGTCGGTCGCGGTCCCGACCCAGTGGTCGATCGCCCCGTGCTCGTCGCGCATCGCGACCGCGCGGTCGAGGTGCCAGCGGTACTCGCCGGTCGCCGACCGGAACCGGTACTCGACCTCGAACTCCTCACCGCTGGCCAAGGTGCGCTTCCGAACCTTGAGCGCTTTCTGGAGGTCGTCCGGATGGACGACGAAACGCCAGTCGGCGTCGCCCGCGGTCGCCGGTTCGAGCCCGGTGTAGTCGAACCAGCGCTGGTTGTAGTACGTCGCCTTCCCCTCCGGATCCGAGACCCAGACGATCTGCGGCATCGCCTCTGCGAGCTCGCGGTAGCGCTGCTGCTCCGCGCGCCGCACTTCGTCTAGCTGCCGCTCGCGCAGCTCCGCCTGTTGCCGGCGCAGCTCCTCGGTCTTGTGCTGGAGGTCGACGAACGCGGAGACTTTCGAGCGCAACACGTCGGGATCGAAAGGCTTGAAGAGATAGTCGACTGCGCCGGCGGAGTAGCCGCGGAAGACGTGCTCGCGCTGCTTCGAGATCGCAGTGACGAAGATAATGGGAACGTCGCGCGTGCGCGTCCGCCGCTTGATCAGCGCAGCCGTCTCGAAGCCGTCGAGCCCGGGCATCTGCACGTCGAGAAGGATCACGGTGACCTCGCGGTGGAGCAGCTCGCGCAACGCGTCCTCGCCCGAGGTGACGCTGACGAGCTCGTGGCCGAGCGGCTCGAGGATCGCTTCGAGTGCGACGAGGTTGTCGCGCCGGTCGTCGACGAGCAGGACGCTCGCCATTAGAAGGTGCTCTTCGCTCTCGTCTCGAGCAGCAGGCCGTGCAGGAACGGGCCGATCTCCTCGAGCGGCAGGACCACATCCGCCTCCGTCGCTGCGATCGCAGCGGCCGGCATTTCCCCGCGCTCCGCGGTTCGAGGATCCTGCACGATCGCGACTCCGCCGAGCGCCTTGATCCGTCCGAGCCCCGCCGCGCCGTCCTCGTTGAGGCCCGTCAGCACGACGCCGATGCAGTGCTCGCGATAGGCCTCCGCGGCGGACTCGAACAGGACGTCGATCGACGGGCGCGCGAACTGGACCCGGTCGTCCGTCGAGAGCGCGAGTGTGCCGCTGCGCTCGACGAGCAGGTGGTAGTCGAGCGGCGCAAGGTAGACGTGCCCGGGCTCGATCGCATCCTTGTCCTCGGCCTCCTGCACGGCGAGCCGCGTGCGTTTCTGCAACAGTCCGGCAAGCCCCTCCGGCGCCTCGGCGGCGCGATGTTGCGCCACGACGACCGCCGCATCGGCGTCCGGGTCGAGCGCCTCGAGCAGCGTCGACACCGCGTTGAGCCCGCCCCACGAGGCGCCGATCGCGATCAGGTCGTAGTCCATCAGTGCTCCTTCCAGGAATGCTGCCGGAAGCCGGCGTGTATTGCTGGATCGGGCACCTATCGCACCTTGCGGTAGATCCGTTCTCGGGGGTCGAGCTCCTCGTAGCGGTCCTCGAACGGGGACAGGCGGATGGACTCCCTGTGTCCGAGGGCAAGCACGCCGAGCCGCACAAGGCTTGCGTAGAAGAGCTCGTGCACGCGGCTCTGCAGCGTCCTGTCGAAGTAGATCATCACGTTGCGGCAGACGATCAGATTGAACTCGTTGAACGACCGGTCCGAGACGAGGTTGTGCTGCGCGAAGACGACGTTGCGTTTCAGCGACTGGTCGAAGGCGGCGGCGTCGTACGCGGAGGTGTAGTAGTCGGAGAAGGAGCGCGTGCCCCCGCCGCCGATGTAGTTCTGCGTGTACTCCTTCATCTTCGCGAGCGGGAACAAACCCTTGTGCGCGCGTTCGAGCACGCCCTCGTTCAGGTCGGTCGCGTAGATGCGCGTCCGGTCGTAGACGCCCTCCTCCTCGAGCACGATCGCGATCGAGTAGACCTCCTCGCCGGTCGAGCAGCCTGCGTTCCAGATCCGCGTGAACGGATACGTGCGCAGGAGCGGCACGATCTGCTCGCGCAGCGCACGGTAGAACGACGGGTCGCGGAACATCGCCGTGACGTTGATGGAGAGATCGAGCAACAGCCGCTCCATCACCGTCGGCTCGCGCAGGATCCGCTCCTGCAGCGCCGACACCGACTCGAGACCTTCGCGCCGGACACGCCGCCAGACACGGCGCCGCAGGGATGCCGGCGAGTAGCCGCGGAAGTCCCAGCCGTAGCGCCGGTAGACCGCCTCCAGCAGGCAATACAGCTCGATCCGCTCGATGTCCTCGCGGGTTGCGCCGGCGGCGGCGCTCAAGCGTGCGCCGGTCATGGTCATGAGGTTATGTCGTTGCGGTTCGGTCGTACAGCCAGACGCGCATCAGGGACAGAAGCTGGTCGGTGTCGACAGGCTTCGCGATGTAGTCGGACGCTCCGGCCGCGATCGACTTCTCGCGATCGCCTTGCATGGCCTTTGCGGTGATGCAGATGATCGGCAGGCTCTCGAACCGCGGCTGCGCGCGGATTCGCGCGATCGTCTCGTAGCCGTCGAGCTCCGGCATCATGATGTCCATCACGACGAGGTCGACGTTCGGGTCGTCTTCGAGGATGCGCAGCGCGTCGACGCCCGTCTCTGCGAACAGCACCTCCATGCCGCGCGACTCGAGCACGCTTGCGAGGGCGAAGACGTTACGCACGTCGTCGTCGACGATCAGCACGCGCTTGTCCTCGAAGACCGCTTCGGCGCTGTGCAGCTGCTGCAGCATCTGCCGCTTCTCCTCCGGCAGCTGCGACTCGACGCGGTGGAGGAACAGCGACGTCTCGTCGAGCAGCCGCTCCGGCGAGCGCACGTCCTTGACGATGATCGTCTCGGCGTAGCGCTTCAGGGTCGTCTCCTCCTTGCGCGTCAGGTCCTTGCCGGTGTAGACGATCACGGGCAGGTTCGAGAATCGCTCGTCCGTCTTTACCTTCTCGAGCAGCTGGAAGCCCTGCATGTCGGGCAGCTTCAGGTCGAGGACCATGCAGTCGAATCGCTCCTGCTCGAGCTCCTCGAGCGCCTCCTCGCTCGAGCCGACGGCCCTTACTTGCACGTCCTCGCCGTCACCGAGCAGCTCCATGATCGTCCGGCGCTGAGTCTCGTCGTCGTCGACGACGAGCAGGTTCCGCACGGCGCGCGCAATGAAGCTCGAGATCTCCGCGAAGGCCGCGTCGAGGCGTTCCTTCTCGACCGGCTTCTCGAGGAAGGCGACCGCGCCGGCACGGAGGGCGTTCTGCTTCCCGTCTTCGGCTCCGGTCACGACGTGCACGGGAATGTGCCGCGTGTCGGGGTGGTGCTTCAGATGGTCGAGCACGGTCCAGCCGTCCATCACCGGCAGCTTGATGTCGAGCACGATCGCGTCGGGCTTGAACTCGTGGGCGAGCGCGAGCCCCGCGTCGCCGCGGACCGCGACGACGCCCTTGAAGCCGCGCGACCGCGCGACCTCGAGCACAGTGCGTGCGAAGTCGGGATCGTCCTCGACGATCAGCACGACACGGTCGACCGCTTCGATCGTCGCGCGGTCGTCCTCGATCCCACTGGGGAGGAGGAGCGACGGATCGAGGTCGAGCTCGAGTGTCCCGTTCGAGCCGGCGGGCCTCGTGTCGTAGACGTCGAGCTCATACGTCGGGGGACGCGGCGGCGCCTCCTGGTACGTCGCCGGCAGGTAGAGCGTGAACGAGCTCCCCTCTCCGACCGCCGAGGCGACGTGGATCTCCCCGCCGAGCAGCCGCGCGATCTCGCGGCTGATCGACAGGCCGAGGCCGGTGCCGCCGTAGCGGCGGTTCGTCTGGCCGTCCGCCTGCTGGAAGGCCTCGAAGATCAGCTTCAACTTGTCGTCGTGGATCCCGATGCCCGTGTCGACGACGGAGAACGCAAGCACGGCACGCGCCTGCTGGAGCGTGTTGCTCTGGAAGCGTTTGCCCTCCTCGGCGACGGAGATGCGGAGCGAGACCGAGCCCTCGTCCGTGAACTTGCACGCGTTCGAGAGCAGGTTCTTCAGCACCTGTTGCAGGCGCTGCTCGTCCGTGCCGATCGTCGGCGGGATGTTCGCTCCGTGGATCTCGACGCCGAACTCGAGCCCCTTCTCTTCGGCGACCGGCCCGAACGTGCGCTCGACGTATTCGCGCACGTCGCCGAGCGAGACGTCCTCGATGTGGATGTCCATGCGTCCGGCCTCGACCTTCGACAGGTCGAGGATGTCGTTGATCAGGCCCAGCAGGTCGCTGCCGGCGCTGTAGATCGTCCGAGCGAACTCGATCTGCTTGTCGCTGAGGTTGCCGTCGGGATTCTCGCCGAGCAGCTTGGCGAGGATCAGCAGCGAGTTCAGCGGCGTGCGGAGCTCATGCGACATGTTCGCGAGGAACTCCGACTTGTACTTCGACGAGAGCGCGAGCTGCTCGGCCTTCTCCTCGAGCGCCAGGCGCGCCTCTTCGATCTCCTGGTTCTTGATCTCGATCCGGCGGTTCTGCTCCTCGAGCAGCTGCGCCTTCTCCTCGAGCTCCTCGTTGGTCTGCTGCAGCTCCTCTTGCTGCTGCTGCAGCAGCTCCTCCGATGCTTTGAGGGATGCGGCCTGCATCTCGAGCTCGGCGTTCGAGCGCTTCAGCTCCTCCTGCTGCGACTGCAGCTCTTCGGAGCGCTCCTGCAGCTCCTCGGTCAGGTTCTGCGACTGCGCGAGCAGCTCCTCGGTCCGCATGTTCTGCTGGATGACGTTGATGACGATGCCGACGCTCTCCATCAGCTGGTCGAGGAACGCCTGGTGCGTGTCGCTGAAGGGATGGAACGACGCGAGCTCGATCACCGCCATCACCTGGTCTTCGAACGTCGCCGGCAGCACGAGCAGGTTGTGCGGCGTCGCCTCGCCGAGTCCGGACGAGATGCGGATGTAGTCCTGGGGCGCCTCGGTCAACAGAATCGACGTCTTCTCGAGCGCCGCCTGTCCGACGAGGCCCTCGCCGATGCGGAAGCGGTTCGAGACCGCCTTGCGCTGCTTGTAGGCATACGACGAGATGAGGCGCAGCTCGAGCTCGTCGCCGTCGCCCTCCGTGATGAAGAACGCGCCGTGGTGCGCGCCGACGAGTGGCGTCAGCTCGGACATGATCATCCGGCTGACGGTCTCGAGATCGCGCTGGCCCTGCATCATGCCGGTGAAGCGGGCGAGGTTCGAGTTCAGCCAGTCCTGCTCCGCGTTCCTGCGCGTCGTCTCCGCGAGGTTGCGGATCATCTCGTTGATGTTGTTCTTCAGCTCGGAGACCTCGCCCTTCGCCTCGACGGCGATCGAGCGGGTCAGGTCGCCCTGCGTCACGGCCGTGGACACGTCGGCGATCGCGCGCACCTGCGTCGTCAGCGAGGCGGCCATCGTGTTCACGTTGTCCGTGAGGTCCTTCCACACGCCGGAGACGCCCTTCACGTCGGCCTGACCGCCCAGGCGTCCTTCGGTGCCGACCTCCTTCGCGACGCGCGTCACCTCGGCGGCGAACGACGACAGCTGGTCGACCATCGTGTTGATGGTGTTCTTCAGCTGCAGCACCTCGCCGCGCGCGTCGACGGTGATCTTCTGCGAGAGGTCGCCCTTCGCGACCGCGGTTGTCACCTCGGCGATGTTCCGCACCTGGTTGGTCAAGTTGTCGGCGAGCGTGTTCACGTTGTCCGTCAGGTCCTTCCACGTGCCCGACACGCCTTTCACCTTCGCCTGGCCGCCCAGCTTGCCCTCGGTGCCGACCTCGCGCGCGACGCGCGTGACCTCGTCGGCGAACGAGGAGAGCTGGTCGACCATCGTGTTGATCGTGTCCGACAGCTGGAGGATCTCGCCGCGGACGTCGACGGTGATCTTCCGGCTCAGGTCGCCCTGCGCGACCGCCGTCGTCACGTCGGCGATGTTGCGCACCTGGTTCGTCAGGTTCGACGCCATGAAGTTCACGTTGTCGGTGAGGTCCTTCCAGACGCCGCTGACGCCTTCAACGCGGGCTTGACCACCCAGGATTCCTTCCGTGCCGACCTCGCGCGCCACGCGCGTTACCTCAGACGCGAACGAGCGCAGCTGGTCGACCATCGTGTTGATGGTCTCCTTCAGCTCGGCG
>Ga0209590_10000047_pt1 | contig 24275 bp, 22 predicted proteins | sample CZO8metaG_FD_188353 | JGI IMG/M metagenome (GOLD analysis project Ga0209590, IMG submission 188353) | Vadose zone soil microbial communities from the Eel River Critical Zone Observatory, Northern California, USA - CZOApr15con1.8 metaG... | ecosystem: Environmental > Terrestrial > Soil > Vadose...
TCTGCTGTGGGCGGACCTCTCCAATCGCTTCGTGTGGGTCGTGCTGGTCGTGACTTTCGGATTCGGCGCGATCGGCTGGATCGACGATTATCGCAAGGTGGTCCACCGGGATCCGAAGGGGTTGGCGAGCCGCTGGAAATTCTTTTGGACGGCGCTGATCGCGATGATCGCCGCAATCTACCTTGCCTTCGCGGTACCCGCGCCCTCGAGCGCACAGCTGCTCGAGTTGTTCATTCAGTGGGTGCACAGCGGCTTTCTCATCGACTTGTCACCCAAGGCCGACTTGATCGTGCCCTTTTTCAAGAACGTCGCTTACCCGCTGGGCGTGTTCGGCTTCATCACGCTCAGCTTTTTCGTGATCCTCGGCACGAGCCACGCCGTCAACATGACCGACGGCCTCGATGGCCTTGCCATCATGCCTGCGGTGATGGTGGGCAGCGCGCTGGGCGTGTTCGCCTACGTGGTCGGCAACGCGGTGTACGCGAAGTACCTGCTGTTCCCCTACATCCCGGGCGCGGGCGAGCTCACCGTGTTCTGCGCGGCGCTGGCCGGAGCCGGCCTGGGCTTTCTCTGGTTCAACGCCTATCCGGCGGAAGTCTTCATGGGCGACGTGGGGGCGCTTTCACTGGGCGCGGCGCTCGGCACGGTCGCCGTGATCGTACGCCAGGAGATCGTGCTTTTCATCATGGGCGGCTTGTTCGTCGCAGAAACGCTCTCGGTGATGATCCAGGTGCTCTATTTCAAGTGGAGCGGCGGCAAGCGCGTTTTCCGAATGGCGCCGCTGCACCACCACTACGAGCTCTCCGGTTGGAAGGAGTCTCAGGTGGTCGTGCGCTTCTGGATCATCACCATGATGCTGGTCCTGTTCGGTCTATCTACTTTGAAGCTGCGGTGAGTCTCGCGGGCAGAAAGGTGCTGGTGCTCGGTTTGGGTGACACGGGCTTGTCGATGGCGAAGTGGCTGGCGCGGCGCGGCGCAACCGTGCGCATCGCCGACACGCGCGCGGCGCCGCCGCGTCTCGCCGATCTGAAGCGCTCGCTCCCGGGCGTCGCGGCCGATTGCGGTCCGTTCCGGGAGGCGAGCTTCGTGGGGATCGATCTGATCGCGATCAGTCCCGGCGTGCCGCTCGCCGATCCGAACGTGCAGCGCGCGGTCGCCGCCGGCACTCGCGTGGTCGGCGATATCGAGCTGTTCGCGCAGGCGGTCGCCGACCGGCACCCGAGAGTCATCGCCATCACCGGCACCAACGGCAAGAGCACCGTCACCGCTCTCGCCGGCGCGATGGCGAAAACCGCGGGGGCCGACTGCGAAGTCGCGGGGAACATCGGACCGGCGGTGCTCGACGCGCTCCTGCGCCGCGAGGACCTGGGAAGGGCCGCGGGCCTCTGGGTGCTGGAGCTTTCCAGCTTCCAGCTCGAGACGACCCGCTCGCTTGCCGCCGACGCCGCCGCGGTCCTCAACGTCACCGAAGACCATCTGGACCGCTACCGCGGCATCGACGACTACGCTCGCGCCAAGGCGCGGGTGTTTTCGGGCGACGGCATCCAAGTCCTCAACCGGGGCGACCCGCGGAGCTTGGCGATGGCGCTCACCGGGCGCGAGACAGTCACCTTCGGTCTCAACGCCCCGTCACGAGCCGAGGACTGGGGTCTTATCGACCGGGGCGGCGTCCCCTGGCTTGCGCAGGGCGCAAACGCGCTCCTCGCAGTCGAAGAGATGAAGCTTGCGGGCCTGCACAACGCCGCCAACGCGCTCGCGGCCCTTGCGCTGTGCCGCGTGCTCGGCCTGCCGCTCGAGCCCCTGCTCGCGGCGCTTCGCGAGTTCAGGGGACTCCCGCATCGCGTCGAGCTGGTCGGCGAGGCGCACCGGGTGCGCTGGTACGACGATTCCAAGGGCACCAACGTCGGCTCGACGGTCGCGGCCCTGGCCGGACTCGCGCGCCGCGATTCGAAGATCGTTCTTATCGCCGGCGGCGACGGCAAGGGGCAGGATTTTTCGCCTCTCAAAGACGCGGTGGCGCGATCGGCGCGGTGCCTGGTGCTGATCGGCCGCGACGCGCCGCTGATCGAAGCCGCTGTCGCCGGAGCAGGCATTCCGGTCCGCCGCGCCGCAAGCATGGAGGAAGCGGTGAGCTTCGCCGCGCAGGCAGCGCGCTCCGGCGACGCGGTGCTGCTTTCGCCCGCCTGCGCGAGCTTCGACATGTTCCGTGACTACAAGCATCGCGGCGAAGCATTCCGCGAGGCCGCGGAAGGAATCATCGATGCTGCGAAGCATTAGCCCGGGCCGCGCGCTGCCCGCCGAATACGACGCCGGTGTGCTGTGGGCGGCGCTCCTGCTGCTCACTTTCGGCATGGTTATGGTGTATTCGGCCTCGATCGCGCTGGCCGAGGCGGGCAAGTTCACCGAAGGGAAGTCCGGGTACTTCCTCGAGCGGCATGCGCTGTTCTTCACCGCGAGCGTGGTGGCCGGCATGCTCGTGTTCCAGGTGCCCATGCGGCTGTGGCAGCGGGCGGCGCCGTGGCTGTTCGTGCTCGGCGTCGCGCTTCTCGTCCTGCTGCTCGTTCCGGGATTGGGACGCGAGGTCAACGGCGCGCGGCGCTGGCTCTCGCTCGGTCTTGCGAACTTGCAACCCTCCGAATTCATGAAGCTGTTCGTCGTCCTTTACGCCGCCGACTACACCGTGCGCAAGCTCGCGCTCATGCATAGTTTCAAGCGGGGACTTCTCCCCATGCTCGGCGTGATGCTCGTGGTCGGCTGGCTGCTTCTGCGCGAGCCGGACTTCGGCGCCTTCATCGTGATCGCGGCGATCGCCACCGCGATCCTCTTCCTGGGCGGCATGAACGGTCGATGGTTCGCGGGGCTCCTCCTGATGATGGCGGCGGGCTTCGCAGGCTTGGTCCTGTCCTCGCCCTATCGCATGCAGCGAATTTTCGGCTTCATGGATCCCTGGTCGGATCCGTTCGGCCGCGGCTACCAGCTTTCGCACGCCCTGATCGCGTTCGGCCGCGGCGAGTGGCTCGGCGTGGGTCTGGGCGCGAGCGTCGAGAAGCTCCTCTATCTCCCCGAGGCGCACACCGACTTCGTGCTCGCGGTGATCGCCGAAGAGCTGGGATTTGCGGGCGTTTTTGCGGTGATCGCGCTGTTCTCGTGGCTGGTGCTGCGGGCTTTCGCCATCGGACGCCAGGCGGTCGCTCTCGAGCGCCCGTACGCGGCGCTCGTCGCTCAGGGGATCGCGGTCTGGCTCGGGGCGCAGACGTTCATCAACATGGGCGTGAACATGGGTGTGCTGCCCACCAAGGGCCTCACCCTTCCGCTCATGAGCTTCGGCGGCAGCGCTTTGCTCGCCAATTGCGTGGCGCTCGCGGTGCTGCTTCGCATTGACTGGGAGAACCGGCAAATGATGCGGGGACGGCCGGGATGAAACAGCAATGTCGCGCACGATCATGATCATGGCAGGGGGCACCGGCGGACACGTTTTTCCCGGTCTGGCGGTGGCGGATTTCCTGCGCGACTCGGGCTGGCGCGTCGTGTGGCTGGGGGCGCGAAGCGGCATGGAAGCGAATCTGGTGCCCAAGCGCGGTTACGCCATGGCTTGGGTGAATTTCTCCGGCCTGCGCGGCAAGGGGCCGCTGGCGTTCTTTCTCCTGCCGCTCAGGCTGCTCGTCGCGTTCTGGCAAAGCGCGCGCGCGATCTTCGCTCATCGCCCGGATGTGGTTCTCGGCATGGGCGGCTATATCTCGTTTCCCGGCGGGATGATGGCGGCGCTATTCGGAAAGCCGCTCGTCGTCCACGAGCAGAACTCGATCGCGGGGCTCGCCAACAAGGTGCTCGCCGGAGTCGCCGACCGGGTTCTGTGCGCGTTTCCCGGGGCGCTCAAGCGCGCTACGCTGACCGGCAACCCGGTGCGGCCGGAGATCGCGGCGATTGCAGCCCCGGAGCGGCGCTACGCGGAGCGCTCGGGCCCGCTTCGCGTGCTCGTCGTCGGCGGCAGTCTCGGCGCGAAGGCCCTGAACGACGTGATGCCCCGGGCACTGGCTCTCCTGCCCGGCGAGCGGCGGCCGCTCGTGACCCATCAGTCGGGCACGCAGCACGTCGAATCATTGCGGCAGGCTTACTCCGCGGCCGGTGTCCAGGCTGCAACGCCTGCATTCATCGGGGACATGGCTGCGGCCTACGCCGAGGCGGACCTCGTCGTGTGCCGCGCGGGAGCGATCACGGTCGCGGAGATCGCCGTGGCGGGCGTAGCGAGCGTCCTGGTTCCCTACCCGCACGCGGTGGACGACCACCAGAGGACCAACGCGCGCTTTCTCGCCGACGCGGGGGCTGCGGTCCTCGTGCCGCAAAGCGAGCTCAGCGCCGAGCGACTCGCGGGGCTGCTCGCCGGGCTCGATCGCGTGCGGCTGCGTGACATGGCCCGGCGCGCCCGTTCGCTCGGCAAACCCGACGCGACGGCAGCCGTGGCGAAGATTTGCATGGAGCTTGCCCGATGAAGCACAAGGTCAAGCGCATCCATTTTGTCGGCATCGGCGGCAGTGGAATGAGCGGCATCGCCGAAGTGCTTCTCAATCTCGGCTACCAGGTAAGCGGCTCCGATCTCGCCGCCAACGCCGCGACCGAGCGGCTCGCCGGTCTCGGCGCCAAGGTCGTGCTGGGGCACAAGGCGGACAACGTCGCCGCGGCCGATGCCGTTGTCGTGTCTTCCGCGGTGAAGCCGGACAACCCCGAGATCGTCGCCGCGCAGGCGAAGCGCATTCCGGTCGTTCCGCGCGCCCTGATGCTCGCCGAGCTGATGCGCCTGAAACAGGGCATCGCCGTCGCCGGGACTCACGGCAAAACTACGACCACGAGCCTCATCGCGAGCGTGCTCGCCGAAGGCGGGCTCGACCCCACTTTCGTGATCGGCGGACGGCTCGTAGCCGCCGCGTCCAACGCGCGGCTCGGCACCGGGGAGTTCATCGTCGTCGAGGCGGACGAATCGGACGCCTCGTTCCTTCACCTGCAGCCCGTGGCCGCGGTGGTGACCAACATCGACGCCGACCACATGGAGACCTATCAGCACGATTTTGGGCGCCTTAAGGAGGCCTTTGCCCGTTTTCTGCAGAACCTTCCCTTCTACGGCAGCGCGGTCCTGTGCGCCGACGACGTCAACGTGCGCGAAATAATGCCTTCAGTATCGAAGCCGATCGTGACCTACGGCCTGCGCGAGGACGCGATGGTCCGGGCCGCCGATATCGTCGCCGGCGAGCGCATGCGCTTCAAGGCCGTGCGCGAGCGCGCGGCGCCGCTGGATATCACGCTCAACCTGCCGGGCAGGCACAACGTGCAGAACGCGCTCGCCGCGATCGCGGTGGCGACCGAGCTCGGCGTCGGGGATGCGGCGATCCGCAAGGCGCTCGCCGAGTTCCGCGGCGTCGGCAGGCGCTTCCAGCGCTACGGCGAAATCCCGCTGGGGCCCAGCGGGAAATCCGGCGGCAGCTTCACGCTGGTGGACGACTACGGTCATCACCCGGCGGAGATGCGGGCGACGCTCGATGCCGCGCGCGGTGCCTTTCCGGGCAGGCGCGTCGTGCTCGCTTTCCAGCCGCACCGATATACGCGCACGCGCGACCTGTTCGAGGACTTCGTCAAGACGCTTTCCGGCGCGGACGCGCTGCTGCTCGCGGAGGTCTATGCGGCGGGCGAGGCGCCGATCGTCGCGGCCGACGGCCGCTCGCTCGCCCGTGCGATCCGCGTCGCCGGCAAGACCGAGCCGGTATTCGTCGAGAACATCGCAGATATGCCGGGCGCCATCCGCAAGATCGCCCGGGCGGGAGACGTGGTCGTGACCATGGGTGCCGGCTCGATCGGCAGCGTGCCGCTGGCGCTGGCGAAGGACGGAAGATGAAAATGAGCGAGCCGATCGGCCAATCCGCCACCGTCCTGCGCGGTGTGCTGCGCCTGAACGAGCCGATGGCGAGACACGTGAGCTGGCGTGCTGGGGGCGCCGCCGGGCGGGCCTACGTCCCGGTCGACAGCGCCGACCTCGCCGCGTTTCTCGTCACGCTTCCCAGGGGAGAGCCGGTCTGCTTTGTGGGTCTGGGAAGCAATCTGCTCGTGCGAGACGGCGGATTTCGCGGGACGGTCGTTTTGATGCACAGCCCGCACGGCGCGATGCGCGTCGAGGGCGACTTGATTTACGCCGAAGCGAGCGTCGCCTGCCCCAAGGTGGCGCGGTTTGCGGCGACACACGGCTTCGAGGGCGCGGAGTTCCTCGCGGGAGTGCCCGGCACGGTCGGCGGGGCGCTCGCGATGAATGCGGGCTGCTACGGATCGGAAACTTGGGACGTCGTCGCGAAAGTGTCGACGACTTCCCGCGAAGGGAGGCTCAGCGAGCGAGCGCCGGCCGATTTCGACGTGGGCTATCGCCGCGTCGAGCTGCGCGGATCGAGGCTCGGCGAAGCGGAATGGTTCGTCGCCGCCTGGTTCCGTTTCCGCGCGGGCGACGAGAAGCGCGCCCGAGCGCGCATCAAGGAGCTGCTCGCGCAGCGCATCGCCACGCAGCCGCTCGAGCTCCCGAACGCCGGTTCGGTGTTCCGCAACCCGCCCGGGGACCATGCCGCGCGGCTGATCGAGGCCTGCGGCCTCAAGGGCCATGCGATCGGCGGGGCGCGCATATCCGAAAAGCACGCGAATTTCATCGTCAACCCGAAGGGCAAGGCGCGCGCGGCCGACATCGAGGCGCTGATCGAGCACGCGCGCAGAACCGTGAAGGAACGCTTCGGCGTCGAGCTGATTCCCGAAGTGAGAATCGTCGGGGAGGCCCCGTGAAGGCGAGCGGCTTCGGAAAAGTCGCGGTGCTGATGGGCGGGCGCTCGGCCGAGCGTCCCGTGTCGCTCAAGAGCGGCTCGATGGTGCTCGCCGCGCTGAAGAAGAAGGGTGTCAACGCGCACGCCTTCGACCCGAAGGAGCGGGGCCTGGACGCGCTCATCGCCGAGCGCTTCGACCGAGCGTTCATCGCGCTGCACGGCCGCTACGGCGAGGACGGCACTCTCCAGGGCGCGCTCGAGCTGCTCGGCATTCCCTACACCGGGTCGGGTGTGCTCGGGAGCGCGCTCGCACTGGACAAGTGGCGCGCGAAGCTCGTGTGGCAGGCGTGCGGGATCCCGACTCCGCACTGCGAGCTGCTGACTCATTCGAGCGAATTCCACGCCGTCGCGGCTCGGCTCGGCCTGCCCCTGATGGTGAAGCCCGCCAACGAAGGCTCGTCGATCGGAATGACCAAGGTGAAGAGCGAGCGCGATCTTCCCGAGGCATATGCGCTTGCCGCCAACTACGATCGCCTCGTGATCGCGGAGGCCTTCGTGGATGGCGTCGAGCTGACCGCCGGGATGCTCGGGGACGCGCCGCTGCCGCTGGTCAAGCTCGAAACCCCGCGCGAGTTCTACGACTATGAGGCGAAGTACGTCGCGGACGACACCCGCTACGTCATCCCTTGCGGCTTGCCGCCGGACGCCGAGCGCATTATCCAGGACGAGGCGCTGCGCGCTTTCAGGGCGCTCGCTTGCAGCGGCTGGGGCCGCGTAGACCTGATGCTCGACCGCGCGGGGAAACCTTACTTCCTCGAGGTCAACACCTCTCCCGGGATGACCGACCATTCGCTCGTGCCCATGGCGGCGCGTCACGCCGGACTGTCGTTCGAAGACCTATGCCTTCGTATTCTCGAGTTGGCGCGGCTCGAGGGGGAGGAAGGCGATCGTGTTGAATAGCCCGCGCCTTGCCAACCTCACCGCGAGCCTGCTTTACGCGGCGGCGCTCGCGCTTATCGCTTACGCAGGGTCGCGCGTCCTGGTCCAGTCCACGGCGTTTTCGCTCAGGACGGTTGTGATCGGAGGCGAGCTCCGGCATGTCACGCGCGGCGAGATCGTCGCGGCGCTTCAAGGCCGCGTGACGGGAACGATATTCACCGTGGATCTGGAGGCGGTACGCGCGCTGTTCGAAAGCGTTCCCTGGGTGCGCCGCGCGGAAATCCGGCGCGGCTGGCCCGACCGCCTGGAGATACGGATCGAGGAGCACGTGGCGCTCGCGCGCTGGGGCCAGGGAAATGAGCGAAGGCTGGTGAACACCCATGGCGAGCTTTTTTCAGGGCGCGTCGACGCACCGCTGCCGGTCCTCTCCGGGCCCGCCGGCAGCGAAGGCGACGTGGCGCGCCGCTACACCGCTTTCCGCGAGCTGCTCGCCCCGCTCGCCCTCGAGCCCGGGCAGGTCGCGCTCAATTCGCGCTTTGCCTGGCAGCTCAGGCTTTCCAACGGCCTCACCGTGCAGCTCGGGCGCGACTCCGACAAGGACCGCGTCGAGGATCGCCTCGCGAAATTCGTCTCGGTGTACCCGCAGACGCTCGGCAACTCCGCCCGCCGTCCCGACTATGTCGATCTGCGCTACCCCAACGGCTTCGCGCTGCGCGCTCCGGATGCTCCGAAGTCCGAGCCCGAGAAACCGATGCGCAAGCGGGTTTGACATGGCGAGGGAAAACAAGAACCTCATCGTCGCTCTGGACGTCGGCACCTCCAAGGTGGTGGCGATGGTCGCGGAACTGTTTCCCGACGGGCGCCTGGACATCATCGGCATGGGCGGCCACGAGTCCAAAGGCCTGAAGAAAGGCGTGGTCGTGAACATCGAAGCGACGGTGAACGCGATCCAGCGCACGCTCGAGGAAGCTGAGCTGATGGCCGACTGCAAGATAGAGCGCGTTTTCACCGGGATCGCCGGCAGCCACATCAAGAGCTTCAACTCGACGGGGATGGTCGCGATCAAGGACAAGGAGGTGACGCCGATCGACGTCGAGCGCTCCATCGAAACGGCGCGCGCGATGCCGATCCCGACCGACCAGCAGGTGCTGCACATCCTCACCCAGGAATTCATCATCGACGGCCAGGACGGCGTGCGCGAGCCGCTCGGCATGAGCGGCGTACGGCTCGAGGTCAAGGTGCACATCGTCACCGGCGCCGTGTCGGCCGCGCAGAATATCGTCAAGTGCGTGCGCCGCTGCGGCCTGGAGGTAAACGATCTGATCCTGCAGCCGCTTGCGTCCTCGCTCGCCGCGCTCACCGAGGACGAAAAAGAGCTCGGCGTGTGCCTGGTCGACATCGGCGGCGGAACGAGCGACATCGCGGTGTTCCGCGAAGGCGCGATCCGCCATACGGCCGTCGTACCGATCGCCGGCGATCAGATCACCAACGATATCGCGATGGCCCTGCGCACGCCGACTGCCGAAGCCGAGGAGCTCAAGGTCCGCCACGGCTGCGCGCTCAGGCAGCTCGCGGAAGCCGGCCAGATGATCGAGGTCGCGGGCGTCGGCGACCGCCCGCCCAGGATGCTCTCCCGCCAGACGCTCGCCGAGGTGATCGAGCCCCGCGTCGAGGAGCTCTACACCCTCATCCAGCAGGTGCTGCGCGATTCCGGCTACGAGGAGCTGCTGTCCTCGGGAGTGGTGCTCACGGGCGGCTCGGCCGTGATGCAGGGCATGGTCGAGCTGGGCGAGGAGATTTTTCACATGCCGGTGCGGTTGGGCATCCCCCGCTACTCGGGCTCGCTCTCGGATGTGATCCGCAGCCCGCGCTATGCCACGGGCGTCGGCCTGCTGCTCGAAGGCGTAGTGCAGACGCAGCGCGGCCTGGTCGCGCGGCAGGGCGGCTCGTTCAGACAAGTGTTTGGAAGGATGCGCGAATGGTTTCAACGCAATTTTTAGCAGGGCAGGCAGGTGTCTTTCTATTTCATCCCGGAAGGAGGCAAGCATGTTTGAAATCGTCGAAAACACGTTGAGCGGCACCGTGATCAAGGTGATCGGTGTCGGCGGCGCGGGCGGCAACGCCGTCGACCACATGATCCGAAACGGCGTGGCCGGCGTCGAGTTCATCGCCGCCAACACCGACGCTCAGGCTCTGTCGCGCACTCAGACCAAGAGCCACGTCCAGCTCGGCTCGACGGGCCTGGGCGCGGGGTCCAAGCCCGAAGCCGGGCGTGCAGCGGCCCTCGAGGCGCGCGACCAGATAGCCGACGCGCTGCGCGGGGCGCACATGGCCTTCATCACCGCCGGAATGGGGGGCGGCACCGGCACGGGCGCGGCACCGGTGGTCGCGGAGGTGGCCCAGGAAATGGGCATCCTCACCGTCGCGGTCGTGACCAAGCCCTTCTCGTTCGAGGGCGTGCGCCGCATGCAGGCGGCCGAGGTGGGCATCGAGGAGCTGTCCCGGCACGTCGACTCGGTGATCGTGATCCTGAACGAGAAGCTCGAGGAGGTGCTCGGCGACGACGTGTCGATGGAGGAAGCGTTTTCCGCCGCGGACAGCGTGCTGAAGAACGCGGTCGCCGGAATCTCCGAGATCATCAACGTGCCGGGCCTCATCAACGTCGATTTCCAGGACGTGCGCACGGTGATGGCCGAGCAGGGCATGGCGATGATGGGCTCGGCGGCCGCTTCCGGAGTCGATCGCGCGCGCATCGCCGCGGAGCAGGCGGTGGCCTGTCCCCTGCTGGAAGGGGTCAATCTGTCGGGCGCGCGCGGGGTCGTGGTGAACATCACCGCCAACAGATCGAGCCTCAAGCTGCGCGAGACCAAGGAGGTGATGAACACCATCCGCGGCTTCGCGGCCGACGACGCGACCATCATCTTCGGTGCCGTCTACGACGACCCCATCGGAGAAGAGCTGCGCGTCACCGTGATCGCGACCGGGCTCGGCCAGCCGCAGATAGCGCGCCCGGCAAAGCCGCAGCTGGTGGTGCAGAAGACGGGTACCGACAACATGCCGGTGGCGGGCGTGGATTACCGGGTTCTCGACGAAATGCCCGCCGTGATCCGCAAGAACCGGGCCTCGACCATCGAGGCTCTGCAAAACAGCGGCGTGGATAAATACGACATCCCCGCCTTCTTGAGGAAGCAGGCCGACTAGCTTTGGGAGGAAATCACATGAGCACAGCCAAGAGAACCGGGATGCCCCGTTACCTGCGCAAGCCTCTGGTCGCGAGACCCGAGCTGCGGCTCGCCGCGCGGACTGCGCCGGTGCTGGTCCGTACGGTCGCCTTCGTCCCCGCCTACCAGCGCAAGCGGCTGCACTAAAGCGCGAGGCACGGTGCCGCTCACCGGAATCCGGGCCGGTGAGCCTGTCGCCGTGCTAAAATTCCACGTTTTCAATCGTCTGCGGCACCATGCTACGGCGACCGCGAATGTTCAAGCAGCGCACGCTAAAATCGGCGACTCGCGCCACCGGCGTCGGCCTCCACACCGGCGAGAAAGTGGCGATGACACTGCGGCCGGCCCCGCCGAACGCGGGGATCGTATTTCGCCGCATCGACCTGCCTGCGCCGGTCGATATCGCCGCCGACGCATTCAATGTGAGCGACACGCGGCTTTGCAGCACGATCGAGAGCGACGGTGTCAAGGTCGCGACCGTCGAGCACGTAATGTCGGCATTCGCGGGGCTGGGCATCGACAACGCCTTCGTCGATCTCACCGGCTCGGAAGTGCCGATCATGGACGGGAGCGCCGCGCCTTTCGTGTTTCTCATCCAGTCGGCCGGGATCGAGCAGCAACCCGTGCCCAAGCGTTTTTTCCGAATCAAGAGCGCAGTTGAGGTGAAGGACGGCGAGAAGTGGGCGCGCTTTGAACCGTTCGAAGGCTTCAAGCTCTCGTTTTCGATCGAGTTCGACCACCCTGCCTTCGAGCGCTCGGCGCAAACGGCCTGCGTCGATTTTGCGAGTACTTCCTACGTCAAGGAGGTCGCGCGGGCGCGCACCTTCGGCTTCATCCAGGAAGTGGAGGCGCTGCGCGAATCGGGCCTCGCTCTGGGCGGGAGCCTCGACAACGCGATCGTCGTGGACGAGTATCGCGTGCTGAACGCTGAAGGGCTGCGCTACAGCGACGAATTCGTCAAGCACAAAGTCCTCGACGCGATCGGCGATCTGTACCTGATCGGGCATCCCCTGATCGGCGCCTTTTCCGCCCACAAATCCGGGCATGCCCTGAACAACCGACTGCTGCGGGCGGCGCTTGCCTCGAAGGATGCCTGGGAATGGGTCACCTTCGAGCGCGAGGAGGACGCGCCGGCGGCCCTCTCGCGTCTGTTTGCTCTGCCCGCCAGCTGATCGGCATATCACAGGCCCGCACCCCGATAACGCTCGGGCTTCTCGCGCCCGAAACGTGCATTTGTGTCTGTTTAGTTTGGATTTTATTTGCGGTGCCGGCGCGCGATCCTTCCGAGCGCAATTTTCAGTTCTGAATCAGGTAGTTGCTCACACAGCCTGGCGAGCCTGGCGGCAGCTTCTACGCTTATTTTTGAAGATTTTTCAAAGACTTGATGCTCGGGATCGAGGGCTTGCACGCGCACCTCCAATCCGGTAACCTCGACCCCTCGTTGCGAAAGTTGCTCCACCAGCGTCGGACGCATGAGTTTCAGCTTGGCGGCAACGGCGCTGCTGGCGGCAAAAATAACGACTTTTCCCTGCTTGTAGTTGGCGATCGAGCACCATCGCGCCAGGGATGGCGGCAGCACGGCGAAGAGAATTCCGCGCAACTCGATCAGGCGCCTGGCCTGCGGCATGAGCGAAGCGATGCCGTCGGGCTGGTTCAAGAAGGCGCACGGGTTTTTCGGATGCATGTTCTGAGAATGCATGAAGAGGGGCGGCGTGCATATTATTCTGGTTTCGAGCAGATTGGCCAAGGCAAGGTCTTTGACCTTGACCAATGGGCATTTGGTCGCCGGCACCGTATTCATGGCGCTGCTCGTTTTCAGCCTCACGCTCGGCCTGTTTTGGATCACGGTGCGCCACGCCGCCGAGTTCAAGCTCCCGCTGCTCGATTCGCTGGTCTTGTCGGCCCAGGAGGCGCAACGGCGCAAGACGGAAGAATTCCTGCGGGAAAACCTCAACGCGATGGCGGTGAAACTCGGCCAGATGCAGGCGCAGCTTATGCGGCTTGACGCGTTGGGGGAACGCCTCTCCGCACTGGCGGGGCTCAAGCCCGGGGAATTCCGCTTCAACGAACCCCCCGGCCGCGGCGGTGCGGTGTCGAGCATCCCGCCGCAGGGTCTCTCGATCCCGGAATTCAACCGGCAGCTGGACCAGCTTTCCAGACAGATGGAAAACCGCAGCGACTCACTCGGGATCCTCGAGTCGCAGTTGTTCGACGCCAAGGTGAAGAAGAAGCTCATGCCGACGATTCCTCCGGTGGACGGCGGCTGGAGCGCCTCCAGCTTCGGTTGGCGCATCGATCCTTTCAACGGCATGCTCGCCATGCACGAAGGCGTGGATTTTGTCGTCGACTCCGGCACCCCGGTTTTCGCAGCGGCGGGCGGCGTCGTGACCTACGCCGGGTCCCATTACCAGTACGGCAACATGGTCGAGATCGACCACGGCAACGATTTCACCACTCGCTACGCGCATTGCTCGAGGCTCCTCGTCAAGGAAGGCGACGTTGTCCAGCGCGGAAGCAAGGTGGCGGAATCCGGCTCGACCGGCCGCGCCACCGGTCCGCATCTGCACTTCGAAGTCCGCTACAGGGGCGTCTCACAGAACCCGATCCGGTTCCTTCAGGCCGCGACGCGCTAGCGCCGCTCCTACCGCAGTCGGTATTCATAGCGCGGGTCCCCGCGCTCCTTCCCGCCCGTGCCGCAGGAAGCGCTGTTCGGGCGTGATAAACTCCAAACTTTTGCACGCCACGGCCGTCATTCCTCGATGATTTCCCGCGTATTGAAGGCGGTCTTCGGCAGCCGCAATGACCGGCTGCTGAAGCACTACGGCAAGTCGGTGCGCGACATCAACAAGCTCGAGCCGTCGATGGCGGCGCTCTCGGATCTCGCCCTGGGGGCGAAGACGCTCGAACTGAAAGAGCGATTTGCGAAACGGATCGAGGACGTCGCCGAAGAAGAGCGCGACGCGGCGGAGAAAGCGGCGCTCGCCGAGCTCCTGCCCGAATCCTTCGCCGTGGTGCGCGAGGCGGCGAAGCGCGTGCTCAACATGCGCCACTTCGACGTGCAGCTGGTCGGCGGGATGGTCCTGCACGACGGCAAGATCTCGGAGATGCGCACCGGCGAGGGCAAGACCCTGGTCGCGACCCTCCCCGCGTATCTCAACGCTCTGAGCGGCCGCGGCGTCCACATCGTCACGGTCAACGATTACCTCGCGAGCCGCGACGCCGAGTGGATGGGGAAGGTCTACAAGTTCCTCGGACTCTCGGTCGGAGTGATCCTGACCCAGATGCCGCACGCAGACAAGCAGTCCGCCTACGCCGCCGACATCACCTACGGCACCAACAACGAGTTCGGCTTCGACTACCTGCGCGACAACATGGCGATGCAGGTCGGCGACCGCTTCCAGAAGGGGCTCAACTACGCGATCGTCGACGAGGTCGACTCGATCCTGATCGACGAGGCGCGCACGCCGCTCATCATCTCCGGCCAGGCCGAGGACCGCACCGAGATCTACACGCGCATGAACGCTGTGGCGCCGCTGCTCAAGCGCCAGGAAAAGGAGGGCGCGCCGGGAGACTTCCACGTCGACGAGAAAAACCACACGGTGCTGCTCTCCGAAGACGGGCATGAGCACGCCGAGAAATTCCTCGGCCGCGCGGAATTGCTGCCCGAAGGGCGCAGCCTCTACGAGCCGGCGTATGTCAACCTCATGCACCATCTCAACGCGGCGCTCCGGGCCCACAACCTCTTCTTCCGCGACCGGCACTACGTGGTCCAGGACGGCGAGGTGATCATCGTCGACGAGTTCACCGGCCGGCTCATGCCGGGGCGACGCTGGTCCGACGGACTGCACCAGGCGATCGAGGCGAAGGAAAACGTCCAGATCCAGAGCGAGAACCAGACGCTCGCCTCGATCACCTTCCAGAACTACTTCCGCATGTACCGCAAGCTCGCGGGCATGACCGGCACGGCCGACACCGAGGCCTACGAATTCCAGGAAATCTACGGGCTGGAAGTCGTGGTCGTCCCGACGCACATGCCGATGATCCGCGCCGACCGGAACGACCAGGTGTTTCGCACCGCCGGCGAGAAGTACAAGGCGATCAACGGCGACATCCAGGATTGCTACGAACGCGGCCAGCCGGTACTGGTCGGCACGACCTCGATAGAGAACTCCGAGCTGCTTTCCGGGATGCTGCAGAAGGACAAGCTTCCGCACCAGGTCCTGAACGCGAAGCAGCACGCGCGCGAGGCCGAGATCGTCGCGCAGGCCGGGCGCCCGAAGATGGTCACCATCGCGACCAACATGGCCGGCCGAGGCACCGACATCGTGCTGGGCGGAAACGTCGAGAAGCAGGTCGACGTCGTGCGCGATATGGAGGATCTCGACGCGGCGGAGAAAGAGCGCCGCATCGTCGACCTGCGCAAGGAGTGGCAGGTCCGGCACAACGAGGTCATCGCCGCCGGAGGGCTGCACATCATCGGCACCGAGCGGCACGAGTCCCGGCGCATCGACAACCAGTTGCGCGGCCGTTCGGGCCGGCAGGGCGACCCGGGCTCCTCGCGTTTTTACCTCTCGCTCGAAGACCCGTTGCTGCGGATCTTCGCAGGCGACCGGGTCAACGCCATCATGCAGCGCCTGGGGATGCCCGAAGGCGAGCCGATCGAGCACAGCCTGGTCACCCGCTCGATCGAGAGCGCGCAGCGCAAGGTCGAAGCGCACAACTTCGACATTCGCAAGCAACTGCTCGAGTACGACAACGTCGCCAACGACCAGCGGCGCGAGATCTACCGGCTGAGAAACACCATTCTCGAGTCGCAGGACGTCTCGGACCAGATCGCGGCCCTGCGCGAGGGCGTGGTGACCGACATATTCCGCGCGTACATTCCGGAAGAAAGCATGGAAGAGCAATGGGATGTGCCGGGCCTCGAAAAGGCCTATGCCTCCGAGCTCCAGTTCGAGCTGCCGTTGTCGAAGTGGCTCGAGAGCGACGCGAACCTCGACGAAGGTGCCCTCCTCAAGCGCGCCATCGACGGAGCCCACGACGCCTATCGCCGCAAGATGGGAAGCGCACCGGTCGACGCCGTGCACCAATTCGAGCGCTTCGTGCTCTTGTCGGCGCTCGACAATCACTGGCGCGAGCACCTCGCGGCGCTCGACCACCTGCGCCAGGGCATACACCTGCGCGGTTACGCCCAGAAGAACCCGAAGCAGGAATACAAGCGCGAGGCATTCGAGCTGTTCGGCAACCTCGTGGAGACGGTCAAGCTCGAAGTCACGCGCACGCTGATGACGGTCGAGCTGCAGACTCGGGAGCAGGTCGAGCAGGCGGAAAAGGTCCAGGCCCCGGCTGTCGAAAACGTGCAGTACCAGCACGCCGGATACGAAGAGGCGCTTGCCGGAGCCGGCGCCGATGCGCCGCCCGCGCCGAAGCCGGCGCCTTTCGTGCGGCAAATGGGCAAGATCGGCCGCAACGATCCTTGTCCCTGCGGGTCGGGAAAGAAATACAAGCATTGTCACGGGAAGCTGAGTTAGCGGGGGCATGGCAGTCAACCTAAGTCCTCCGAAACCGGAGGATCTCCTTCCCGTCAAGGGCGTGAAGCTGGGCGTCGCCGAGGCGGGGATCAGAAAAGCCGGGCGCAAAGATCTGCTTCTCATGACCCTCGCGGAAGGGACGCGGGTGGCGGGCGTATTCACGCAAAACCGCTTTTGCGCCGCGCCGGTGCAGGTGGCGAAGGAGCACCTCGCCTCCGGCAGGTCTCTCCGGGCATTCATCGTCAACACCGGAAACGCCAACGCCGGCACCGGGAAAGAGGGGCTCGCTCGCGCAAAGGCGAGCTGCGGCGAAGCGGCGCGGCTGCTCGGCTGCGATTCCCGGCAGGTGCTGCCGTTTTCGACCGGCGTGATCATGGAGCCGCTGCCGCTGGAACGCATTGTCGCCGGCCTGCCGGCGTGCGTCGCCGACCTGTGCGAGGACAATTGGGCGCGGGCGGCCGAAACGATCATGACGACCGACACCGTGCCCAAGGCGCGATCGCAACGCGCACGGCTGGAAAGCCTAGGGGTGACGGTCACGGGTATCGCCAAGGGCGCGGGCATGATCCGCCCCGACATGGCCACCATGCTCGGGTTCGTCGCCACGGACGCCGCGGTCTCCCGGGAAGCGCTGCAGCACCTTGTCGCCCACGCCGCGGCGCGCTCGTTCAACCGCATCAGCATCGACGGCGACACTTCGACCAACGATTCCTTCATGCTGATCGCGACCGGCGCGGGCGGTGCGCCGACGATCGGCGACGCCCATCATCCGGGATTCGCGGCATTGCGCGATGCGGTGGTCGAAGTGTCGCAGTGGCTTGCACAGGCGATTGTGCGCGACGGCGAGGGCGCGACGAAATTCGTCACCGTCCGCGTGGAAAAAGGCAGAGACGAGGCGGAATGCGCGGGCGTTGCCTACGCGATCGCGCACTCGCCGCTTGTGAAGACCGCGTTCTTCGCCTCCGACCCGAATCTGGGGCGGATCCTCGCCGCCGTCGGCAACGCCAGGATCCGCGATCTCGACGTCGGCCGCGTCGAGCTCTACCTCGACGACGTGTCGGTGTCCAAAGAGGGCGGCCGCGCCCCGGGCTACCGCGAGGAGGACGGACAGCGCGTGATGCGAAAAAGCGAGATCACGGTGCGCGTCGTGCTCAACCGCGGGAATATGGCGACAGAGGTGTGGACCTGCGACCTATCGCACGATTACGTTACCATCAACTCCGAATACAGGACTTAGGGGCCATGTCGGAACTCGAACGGCTGATCAAGCGCGGCGAAGCGCTGCTCGAGCGCGTGGAGGCGCTGCTTGCACCCGCCTCCAGTCCGGTGGATTGGAAGGCGAGCGTCGCTTTCCGCTGGCGCAAGACCTCGCGCCGCGGATTTATACAGCCTGTCGCAAATCTGCACCGTATCCGACTTTCGGACCTTCACGGCATCGACAGCCAGAAGGCGCTGATCGAACAGAACACCCTCCAGTTCGTCGAGGGCCGAACCGCCAACAACGCGCTCCTGACCGGCGCCCGCGGCACCGGAAAGTCCTCGCTCGTGAAGGCCGCGCTCGACAAGTTCCACCGTCAGGGCCTGCGCCTGATCGAGGTGGAAAAGCACGATCTCATCGATCTTCCCGATATCGTCGACCAGGTGGCGGGGCGGCCCGAGCGCTTCATTCTGTTTTGCGACGACTTGTCGTTCGAGATCTCGGAGGCGGCGGGCTACAAGGCGCTCAAGGTCGTGCTCGACGGCTCGATCGCCGCGACTTCCGAGAATCTCCTCATCTACGCGACCTCCAACCGGCGGCATCTCATGCCCGAGTACATGCAGGAAAATCTCGAGACCAGGCACCTCGGGGAGGAGATCCATCCCGGCGAGACGGTCGAGGAGAAGATCTCGCTTTCCGAACGCTTCGGACTGTGGGTCTCCTTCTATCCGTTCGACCAGGACGACTATCTCGAGATTGTGAGCCACTGGCTGCGCGAGATGGGCTGCCGCGAAGGGGAGATTCCCGGGGCCCGGCAGGAGGCGTTGCAGTGGGCGCTCCTGCGGGGATCGCGCAGCGGCCGCGTGGCCTGGCAGTTCGCGCGCGACTACGCCGGGCGCAATTCCGGCGACGGCAAGACAAAGCGCTAGCATCTTGCAGACCCTATCGGCCCCGGTGGATGTCGCCGCGGCGGTGTTGATCCGTTCCGACGGCGCCGCGCTCCTTGCGAAGCGCCCCCGCGACAAGGTGTACTCGGGCTACTGGGAGTTTCCCGGCGGCAAAATCGAGCCGGGCGAGCCGGTCGACGAGGCGCTCAAGCGCGAGATCCGCGAGGAGCTCGGCATCGAGATCGAACGCGCGTATCCCTGGATCACCCGGGTCTTCATCTATCCGCACGCCAAAGTGCGCCTGCATTTTTACCGGGTCCACGCCTGGCGCGGGGAGCCGCGCGCGCTCGAACACCAGGCCATTGCCTGGCAGCGCCCGGATGCGATCGACCTCGCGCCGCTCCTGCCGGCCAACGGTCCGGTGCTGCGCAGCCTGTTGCTGCCCGCGGAGTACGCCATTACGCGCGCGGGCGAGCTTGGCGTCGAGCCGTTCCTTTCACGGCTCGAGGCGCGACTGCGCGAGGGCCTCAAGCTCATCCAGGTGCGGGAAAAGGCCTTCAGTCGACGGGCGGTCGAGGACTTCGCGCGACGCGCCGTCACCCTTGCCCGCGCTTACGGCGCGAAGGTCCTTGTCAACGCGGACGCCGCGCTCGCGCGCGAGATCGGCGCCGACGGCGTGCATCTCACCGCGAAACAATTGCGCGCGGTCGCTGCCCGGCCCGAATCTCCCTGGTGCGGCGCCTCATGCCACTCGAGCGAGGAGCTGCGGCTCGCGGAGGCGCTCGGGGTCGATTTCGCCGTGCTGGGGCCGGTGCGCGCGACGCCATCGCACCCGCACGCGGTCCCGCTCGGGTGGGAGCGATTCAGCGAGATCGCCAAGGGAGCAGCCGTGCCTGTGTACGCGCTGGGAGGGATCGTGCCGCGCGATCTGGAGCAAGCCTTGAGTTGCGGCGCCCACGGCATCGCGATGGTGCGCGGAGCGTGGGAATCCTGAAAATCTTCAGTCCTCCCCTTTCGTGTCCGGGGTGTTCTTGTCTTGCTCCCGGTCCGGTACCCGGTACTTCTCCATCGCCCAATCGCCGAGATCGATCAGCTTGCAGCGCTCGGAACAAAACGGCCGGTAACGGTTCTCCGCAAGCCACGCCACCTGCGCGCCGCAGCGCGGGCAGCTTACAAAACGAGCCTTGGTCACAGGGTGCAGAAGGTCAGTTCGAACTCGACGTCCGCCTCGGATATCCGCGGGCGCGGCTCGGCGCCGAAAGTGCTGAAGCGGACGTTGAGCGCGTACCGGTTGGCGCTGATTTCGGGAAGAAACTGCGAGTCGAGCGGGAGCCGAATGCGCACCATCTGCGACATCTTACCGCCGAGCATCTGCGAGAACGCACCCTGGCGGGCGACGTGCTTCACCGGTTTGCCGCCTTCGCGCAGCAGCTTCAAGACGATGGACGAGGCGTCGCGGATCGGAAGCAGCGGCGCAAACCACGCGCTCAGGTCGGCTCCGCGCCTCGAGCTTTCGCGGTGCAGCCAGAAATGGTACGAAGGCAAATCGAATTCGCAGACCCCTCCGGGGATCCCGGTGCGCTGCTTGATCGACATCAGCCATTCGTTCTCGCGAAGATACTGGCCGATCTTGCCGGTCATCGCGAACAGCGCCGCGCTCGCGCGCTCGATGTCGGAAATCACCTGCTGGAGCACGTTCTCGGCGATTTGAGGGTTGTTGCGCAAGGAGAGCAGGACCTGCTTCTGGCGCTCGAGTTCCTGCATCAGGTCCGATTTGAGGTCCGCGCGGCCGGCGACTTCCAGAATTTCAAACAGCGTCAGGAGCGCGGCGTGGTGCGCGAGCGAATCTTCCTTCGAAAAAAAATGACCGGCCCGCTCGAACAGGTCCTCGAGACGCAGCAGCGTCCGGATTCGTTCGCTGAGCGGATACTCGTAGGTGATCACCGTGGCGCCGGCGACTCGAGGGGGAGGTCGTTGATCCTGGGGCAACTTTGCCCGATTCTCGCCCATTCGCCGCGAATTGACAACGGGCGGCGCTATGACGTCGTCTTGGATTTCGCAGCGAGCGTGAGATATTGCCTATCCAGGCGCGAGACTTGGCGCTCGAGCGCCTCCGGTGCGCCGCTGTTGTCGATCACGTCGTCGGCGAAAGCGAGACGTTGCTCGCGCGTGGCCTGCGCCGCGAGGATATCGCGCACTTCGCTCTCCGGGAGGCCGCTGCGCCGAATGACTCGCTCGATCTGCTGGGCCTCGGTGCAATCGACGACGAGCACCCGCGCGAAGCGCGATCGGTCGATTCCGTCCTCTACGAGAAGCGGCACCACGAGGATCGCGTAGGCGCTATCGGCGCGTTCGCAGCGGCGCGCGCTCTCTTCGCGGATGAGCGGATGCAGGATCGCCTCGAGCTTTTTCTTCGCCGCCGCGTCGCCGAAGGCGAGCTTGCGCATCCTGGCGCGATCGAGCGCGCCGTCGGCGCCGATCAGGCTCGCGCCGAAGGCCTTGCGTATCGGCCCTATCGCCGTGCCTCCGGGCCGCGTGAGCTCGTGTGCGATCTCGTCTGAGTCGACAACGGCGACCCCGAGCTTGGCGAACAGCTCGGCGACCGCGCTCTTGCCGCTGCCGATGCCGCCCGTGAGTCCGACCGTGTAGGGCTTCACATGAACTGGCTAAGGTACTGGCGGGTGAGCTGAGGCCCCCAGAACAGCGCGACGATCCCCGCGGCGCCCAGATAGGGCCCGAACGGAATCGGCACGCTGCGGCCGTGCCGGGCGAACACCATGAGGGCGATCCCCACGGCCGCTCCGATGAAAGACGACAGCAGAATCGCGAGCGGCAGCATCTGCCAGCCGCACCATGCGCCGATCGCGGCAAGCAGCTTGAAGTCGCCGAACCCCATTCCTTCCTTGCCCGTCGCGAGCTTGAACAGCCAGTACACGCTCCACAGGGCGAGGTACCCGGCGGCCGCGCCGATCACGGCGGAACGCAGATCGGTAAAGAGGCCTCCCGCGTTGACGAGCAGTCCCAGCCACAGCAGCGGCAGGGTGATCGAATCGGGCAGGAGCTGCGTGTCGAAATCGATGAAGCTCGCGGCGATGATGCACCACACGAACACCATCGCGGCGAACGCGGCGGGGCCGAAACCGAAGCGCATCGCCGACCAAGCCGCGGCGATCCCCGCGAGCAGCTCGACGAGCGGGTAGCGCGCGCTGATGCGCGCCTTGCACGCCGAGCAGCGTCCGCGCAACATCGCCCAGGAAAAGAGCGGGATATTTTCCGCCGCGGTGATACCGTGACCGCAGGCGGGGCAGCGCGAGCGCGGGACGAACAAGTTGTACGTTTCGAGTTTCGGTTGGGGAGGGGGTGCGGGGGAACCCCCCGTATGCGCGAGCTCCGCGCACTGTTCGAGCCAGTCCCGCTCCATCATCTTCGGCAAGCGGTGGATGACGACGTTGAGAAACGAGCCGACCACCAGTCCGAGCGCGAGGCACAGCCAGGGGAACACCGCCGGGTGGGCGGCAGTTTTGAGAATGTCGCTCATCGGGTCGAACAAAAAGGGTTGCGGTCCGACCGCAACCCTTTCCGAAAGGGGCAAGGCCGCAAGACGACCGTCAGACCGCCTGGCCGATTTTGAAGATCGGCAGATACATCGCGATCACCATTCCGCCGATCAGGACGCCGAGCACCACCATGATCAGCGGCTCCATCAGGCTGGAGAGCCCTTCCACCGCGTCGTCGACCTCGGCCTCGAAGAAATCCGCGACCTTGCTGAGCATGGAGTCGAGCGCGCCGGATTCCTCGCCGATCGACACCATCTGGATCACCATGTTGGGGAAGACGTTGGCTTCCTGCATCGAGGCCGTAAGGCTCGTTCCTCCGCTCACTTTCTTCTGGATCTCCTTGGTGGCCAGCACGTAGACGTAATTTCCCGAGGCGCCGCCGACCGAGTCGAGCGCTTCCACCAGGGGCACGCCCGCCGCGAACATGGTGGAGAGCGTCCGGGTCCAGCGCGCGATCGTCGATTTCTTGACCAGGTCTCCGAAAACAGGAATCTTGAGCATCAGCCGGTCCATGAAGATCTGGACCGGCACCGAACGCTTCCACAAGTGGAGAAAGCCCCACACGCCTCCGCCGATGACGGAGAAGATGATGTACCAGTACTTCACGAAAACGTCCGAGACCGCCATCACGAACAGGGTCGGGGCGGGGAGATCGGCGCCGAAGCTCGTGAACACCTGCTTGAATGCCGGGATCACGAAGATCATGATCACCGCGGTGATGATGAAGGCGACCACGATGATCGCGACCGGATAGAACAGCGCAGACTTGATCTTCGATTTTATGGCGAGGATCTTTTCCTTGTAGTTCGCCAGGCGGTCGAGCAGCGTCTCGAGAATACCGGCCTGCTCGCCCGCGGCCACCAGGTTGCAGAACAGGGCGTCGAAGTACAGGGGATACTTGCGGAACGCCGCGGCGAGCGCGGAACCGGTTTCCACGTCGGTCTTGAGGGCCATCAGCAGCCTCGCCACCGCAGGATTGGCGTGGCCCTTGCCGACGATGTCGAAAGACTGCAGGAGCGGAACGCCCGCCTTCATCATCGTCGCCAGCTGGCGGGTGAACAGGGTGATGTCCTTGTCGCTGACGCTCCCGCCGCGGCCGGCGCGCTGCTTTTTGACCTTGGTGACGATGATTCCTTGGCGGCGCAGCGTGGCGTTCACCATCGCTTCGCCGGGGGCGCGCATTTCGCCCCTCATGACCTTGCCGGATTTGTCCTTGCCTTCCCAGGCGAAATTGATGTCCTTGCCTCGGGCTATTGCTGCGGTTGCCATAGCGACCTCTCTACCTCATTCGTTGCTGCAGACTGCAACTTTCTCGAGCGAAGTCAGGCCTCCTTGTGAGCACGATGATGATGCATGGACACGAGCTCTTTGTAAAGTCTCAGGTATCCCTAATGCATTGAAGGTAAGGCATAAATGACGGTCCCGAAAGACTTTTGACTCACTCCCGCACGGAAACCGGCGGGACGGTCCTTTAGGCGGCCTTCGCGAGGTCGGACACGCGCGGCCTGAAAAGCCGCACCGTCCTGATCACGCGGTCCTGGGTCTGGACGATCTCCATCGGCACCTCGGCGATCTTGAGGGCGACGCCCGCCTCGGGGATGTCGCGCAGGTGCTCGAGGATAAGGCCGTTCAGCGTTTTCGGGCCGCCCAGGGGCAGCGCGAGTCCGAGCTTGCGGTTGAGCTCTCGCAGCACGCTCGAGCCCTCCACCAGGGCGCTGCCGTCCTTGTCCCAGGGTTCGATCTCCGATTTTACCGGTGCGGTCGTGGTGAACTCGCCGATGATCTCCTCGATGATGTCCTCCAGCGTCACCAATCCCTGCAATTCTCCGTATTCGTCCACCGCCAGAGCGATTCGCTGACGGTTTTCCTGGAAGTACTGGAGCTGCGCGAAAACGGGGGTGCCTGCGGGAACGAAATACGGCTCGGCGAGCAGCTCGGCCAAAGCCGCGCGGTCGAACTCTTCGGCGCGCACCAGGTGCATCACCTTGCGCAGGTGCAGGATGCCGGCGAGGTTGCCGAGCTCGCCGCGGAAGGCGGGAAGCCGCGTGTGGTAGGCCGTGGTGAGCTGGGCGAGGATGCTCTCGGCCGGCGCCTCGAGATCGATCGCCTCGATCTGCGAGCGCGGCGTCATCACGTCCTCGACGGTGATCGCCTCGA
>Ga0209590_10000049_pt1 | contig 24158 bp, 12 predicted proteins | sample CZO8metaG_FD_188353 | JGI IMG/M metagenome (GOLD analysis project Ga0209590, IMG submission 188353) | Vadose zone soil microbial communities from the Eel River Critical Zone Observatory, Northern California, USA - CZOApr15con1.8 metaG... | ecosystem: Environmental > Terrestrial > Soil > Vadose...
CCGCAAGGGGACACCAGTGGTACCAGCCATCCCCCAATTCTGGTCCGGAGGTTTAGGTTCCGGCGAGTTCGGACGGTGACCAGGACGCAGCGGCGAGCCTGGCGTGCAGGCTGGGAGAAGATCGAAATTGGTCGAGGGTCTCGACAAAATCGGGCGTCCGCTCAAGCAGCTGAGTTCGAAGAGCGTCCACTAAGGGGAGCCACTGTCATGTCGCAGGTAGAAGCGGAAATGGCGGAGGCGGCTGAGATAGCGGAGGCTGACTCGATCAAGCGGTCCTCGCTTTTGCGATGAGCACCTGCGGGTCACGCCGGCTAGAAGAGTTCTGCGATGAGTTTCGCGGCGCGGGCAGCCGTTCCGGTCTCGACTTCGAGGTAATCGACCGGCTTTGACACAAGTGACTCGATGGCGCCGGCGATGTTTGATGGGGTCGCGTCGTCGAAGTCCATGCATCTGCCGGCTCGATATCGATCCAGTCGGTGCTTGACGTGGAAGTTCTGCTCGCAGTGGTCTCGCAGGGGGAAATAGAGGAAAGGACGGCGAGCGGCGGTCAGCTCCATGGTCGTGCTAAGGCCGCCCTGCGTCAGGGCGACATCACATACCGCCAGATGAAGGTTCAGGTCGGGGACGAACGATCGCGTCTCGACGCCCTTGACCTTGGGAAGCATGCTCACGTCGATGCGCGGGCCCCCCACGGCAACCATTCGCAGTCCAGGGATCCGGCGTCGAGCTGCCGGGAGCGCCTTCATCAGTCGACCCAGGAGCTCCATTCCCACGCCGGAGCCGCCGACTGAAGCAATGCAGACAACCTCATCGTCGCGGTAGCCCAGGCTCTGGCGCAGCTCACCGCGATCCCCCAACGCATTCTGCTCCAGACCGAGGATGTAGCCGCCAGTGAAGTCGTAGTGCCGCTCGGTCCAAGCGCGAATCTCTGGCAACCCAGGTCCGAACGCGCCTTCCACGATGTCGTCGGGCCGGCCGATGAAGATGGCCCGGTCGCGCAGCCGCGGGAAGCGCTCGACCTGCTCGATCATCTCCGCGTTGTAGTCGGTCGTCAGTGCCACATCGCGTTCGCCGAGGGCCGGCATCGGCAGCCAGCCGACGAAGTCGGTCAACCATACGTAGGCGGCCTGCTTGAGCTGGGGATTCTCGTGGAGGTAGTAGTCGAGTTCCCAGGCTTCGTCGCCGATCCAAACGTCATACTCGCGTTCGCGCGCCGCCTCCAGAAAGACCATGAAGTTGGAGAGAAGAATCTCGTCCATCCGGCGCCAGGCCTCGAAGACATGCAGGCGGTGGGAGCCTGACTCGAGCTCGATATGCCGCGATTCGTTGGCCAGCTGTTGGCTCAGGGGGTGAATCCGCTCGCCTTCGGCCTCGAGGACTCGCGTCACCGGATCCTGCGCGAGCCAATCGATCTCGAGGTCGGGAACGAGCTTGCGAAGCTCCCGGGCGATGGCCACGTCTCGGCGCGCATGGCCGAGACCGATGGGAGAGGACACGTAGAGCGCCCGACGCCGGCGGCTCCGCGCCCGCCGGTGGGTTGCCGCGGGTTGTGGGGGCAGTAGGAATTCAGAAAGCGCGAGGTTGACTGCGACCGGGTCGCGAATGTGCGGGCAGTGGCCCGACCCCTCCATGGTCAAGAGCCGGCCTCGGGTCAACTCGGCCAGCGCGGCGCCGTTGTCGTGGAGGACGATCTCATCCTCGTCGCCATGGATGACAAGGACCGGGCACCTGACGCGCTCTCCGAGTCCGGTCGCGCGTGCCTCGTCAATGTTCGGCGCCCGGTTGGTCGCGACGAGGACCTCGGGCGTCGTGTCGAGGCCCCAACGGACGGTGTCTTCGATCGGCTTTGTGGAGTGCGGTTCCGGGAAGGCTCGCCCGAAGAAGAATTCCAGGAAATCGCGATGTTCCCGCAGCCAGTAGTTGGCGTTGTACTTCATCCAGTCGACGTACTCGTCGAACTCCTCATCGAAGACCGCTGCCTTGGTGGCGGCCAACATGGGAACCCACGGCGCAAGCGGCACGGCGGGTCCGATGAACACAGCCGACGTGACACGCTCAGGGTGCTCGGCGGCGAGCAGCAGGGTCCAGCGAGCTCCGGCGGACAGCGACACCAATGCGGCTTTGTCGGTGTCGGTGTCGTCCATCACCGCAAGCGCGTCGGCCGCGAACTCCTCATCGGCGTAAGCCTTCGGATCAAGTGGCCGGTCTGATAGCCCATTGCCCCGGCCATCCACCACCAGGACCCGACAATGCCTTGCCAGGTGGGCGACCTGAAACTTCCAGTGCCGCGAGTGGATGATCGACCACGTCGGCAGGAGGACCACGGTAGATTCGCTCTCGCCGTGCAGCTCCCAGTAGAGCCGCACCCCTTCGCGGACTGTATAGCCCTGACGATCCGGCTTCCTGGCTCTCACGCTTCTTTCCTCCCGCTCATTCTCTACTCGAGCGATCGCGCGGGGAGGCGAGCGCCCGGCGCCCGCCTCCTTGTTTTCCAGGTGCGCTACTTGCGCGCCTCGTAGACGAGGTTGAACGGCGTCTCGGCGATGCGGCGGAAACGCTTGAAACCGCCGGCCGTCGCGACGTCATTGATGCGAGCCTCCCCGGCCTGAGCGCCGAGCGCCAATCCAACGTCCTGCGAAAGCGAGCTCGGTGTGCAGAGGAAGTTCGAGAAGGCGTAGTACGCCCGGCCGACGGGGTTGAGGTTCTGCTCGACGCGGTCGCCCGCTGCTGGTTCGACGATCATCCAGGTTCCGTCCGCATCCAGCGCCTCGTGCACGTGACGCGCGGCGCCTACGGGGTCTCCCATGTCGTGCAGGCAGTCGAACATCGTGATGAGGTCGTAGCCTCCCCCCGGAAACGCGGCGGCGGGGGCGACTTCGAACTGGGCCCGATCCTGCAATCCCGCATCCTTTGCCTTCTTGCGAGCGAGCTCGATCGACTCGGTGTGGTAGTCGAAGCCCGTGAACCGCGACCGGGGGTAGGCCTCCGCCATGAGCCGGGTCGATGCGCCAAGGCCGCAGCCCACGTCGGCCACCTTCCCGCCGACACGCAGCTTCGCCTCCACGCCCTCGAGCGCGGGCAGCCATGAGGAGACGAGGTTCGCGTTGTAGCCCGGGCGAAAGAACCGCTCGCAGCCGGTGGCGACGCCGGGATCGTGCTGATGCCAGCCGAAGCCGGCGCCGCTCCGGAAGGCGGATTCGATCTGGGCGCGCGATTGCAACGTTGCAGTCGCAAGCTCGAACGCACCGCAGACGAAAGCCGGGCTGTCCTCGTTGGCCAGGGCGAGGGCCTGTTCGGGCGGCAGCAGGTAGCGCCTGGTTTCGGGGTTGTACTCGACGAATCCGCCGGCCGCCTGCGCGTTGAGCCATTCGCGCACGTACCGCTCGGCGGTGTCGGTCTTCTCGGCCAGCTCAGCCGAGGTCATGGGCCCCGCCGACGCCATCGCCTTGTAGAGACCCACCCGGTCGCCGATCACGATCAGGCCGGCATTGACCGTCGCTCCAAGCTCACCGACCACCTGGCCCATGAAGGCGTTGAGCCTGTCCTCGTTGATGACCTCTGTCTGAATTGCCATTTGACGCTCCTCTAAAAGTGAGATGTTCATGAAGGTAGGAGTGCCAGCTTGGGGTCGCATCAGGACCCCCACCTAGTTGTTGGGGTGACAATCTAGGGACATGCTGTTGGGCCGGGAGCCGGAACTGCTCGCCATTGACGGTGCCCTGGCCGCGGCGAGGCTCGGCAAGAGCTCGCGGCTGGTGATCCGAGGCGAGCCTGGCATCGGCAAGTCCGCCCTCCTCCAGCACGCCATTGCCCAGGCGGCCGCGATGCGGGTCATGACCGCTCGCGGCGTGGAGTTTGAGGCCAACGTGCCCTTCGCCGGCTTACACGAGCTCCTCCAGCCGGCCCTGAAGATGCTCGATCGCCTGCCTCCGATCCACGCGTCGGCGCTGCGATCCTCGCTGGGCCTGGGCGCGAGGATCGAGGCGGACAGGCTGATCATCGGCGCCGCCGTCCTCGGCCTCATCTCCGCCTACGCGGACGAGGGGCCATTGCTCATCACTGTGGACGACGCGCAGTGGCTCGACCAGGCTTCGTCGGAGGCCATCGGGTTTGCCGCCCGCAGATTGTCGGAGGATCCGGTAGCGCTCCTCATTGCGGTGCGCGATGAGGAGGATTCGCCGCTCCTGGTTGCCGGCCTGCCCGAGCTCAAGCTGAGGGGCCTCGATCAGCCGTCCTCCACTGCGCTCCTCGAGGGCGCCGTCGCCGGCCAGATTTCGTCCGATCTGGCGCGCTGGATGTTGAACGCGACGGGTGGCAACCCGCTCGCACTGCTCGAGCTCGGGCCCGAGGCTTCGCGCATGTCCGCCTCGCCGCACGACAACCTGCCGGTCGCGATCGGCGTCGAGCGCGCGTTTCTACGCCGGGCGGACGGCCTGTCGAAAGGGGCAAGGCTGGTGCTGCTCGTGGTGGCGGCGTCAGGAACGCCCGAGCTGGGCGTAGTGCAGCGTGCGGCCGCGGCGCTCGGGCTCAATCCTGCGGACGTCGAGGAGGCCGAGGCTGCCGGCCGACTGGTCACCCAGCGCGGGGATCGGATCGAGTTCGCACATCCGTTGGCTCGAGCAGCGATCTATCACTCCGCGTCGCCTGCCGAACGTCGCGCGGCCCACAGGGCGCTGGCGAATGTCAATGGCGCTGATGACAGTGACCGCCGGGCCTGGCACCTAGGAGCCGCCGCGAGTGGTTGGGATGCTGAAGCGGCGGCCGCCCTCGAAGGTGCCGCGCGACGAGCGCGAGAGAGCACGGGCTACGCGGCTGCGGCGAGCGCCTGGGCGGAGTCGGCGCGCCTCACCGAACCGCTCGAACTGCGGGCAGCGAGACTGTTCAATGCCGCTGACAACGCCTGGCTCGGCGGGCGGGCAGAGGAGGCCGTAGATCTGCTTGGCGGCGCCAGGAAGCTCGCGCAAGAGCTGCGGCTTCGCGTGGACATCGACAACCTGGACGGCCACATTGCAATGCGGCGTGGTTCGGTGATCGATGGGTACCGGCTTCTGGTCCGCACGGCTGAAGCGATCGAGCCGGTCGACCGCCTGAAGGCCATCCGCATCCTCGCCGACGCCGTGATCTCGAGGTTTGGGGCCGGGCACCCGTCCGACACGTTGGTCGCTGCCCGCAAGGCACTCGAGCTCGGGCGCCCCACGGACCCGCCGGAGTCCGCGGTGGTCGCGCAGGTCGCCTATGGCGCGCTCGCGGTTCTCGCGGGTCGGGGCTCCGATGGCCCGGCGCATCTACACGAGAGCGTGGGGTTGTTCAAGGTCGTGCCGGCGGATAGCGCCGACCCGCTTCTGCTGCTGTGCGCCGCCGTCGCCGGGCTGTTCCTTCGCGAGGCTGATGCCCAGCGCTATTTGCTTGACCGAGCCGTCGGACAGGCGCGTGAGCGTGCCCCCGCCGCTGCACTGCCGGCCGTGCTCTTCATGCTGGGTCGCGATGCCGCCGCCACCGACAGGTGGTCGCTCGCACGAGCCCGGTACGAAGAGACCGCGCGAGTCGCTCGGGAGACGACTCAATTCACGTGGCTGGCCGGTGCGGTGGCGGGACTCGCTTGGCTCGACGCGCTCGAAGGTCGGGCGGACGAATGTCGAGCGCACGCCGCCGAGGCCGCGGAGCTGGCGGAGCAGTACGGGATGGGACTCTACAAGGCCTGGTCGATGATCGCGCTCGGCCAGCTCGAGCTGGGGCTTGGACAGCCCGAACGAGCCCTGCATCATCTGTTGGAGTGCGCAGCCTTCCTGGAGACGATCGCGATCGATGACCCGGATATTTCGCCTGCGCCAGACATCGTCGAGGCTTTGACGCGGCTCGGCCGGCTCCCCGAAGCACGCGAGATTTGGGAGCGCTATCAGCCCGCCGCCGAAGCAAAAGGCCAGCCGTTCGCCCTGGCACGTGCAGCGAGAGCGCGCGCCCTGGTGGCCGGTGACGATGGATTCGCGGAGGAGTACGAGACCGCTCTTAAGCACCACGCTGCCGCTTCCGACATCTTCGAGCGGGCGCGGACGCACCTCTACTTCGGCGAGCGCCTACGCCGGACGCGGCGCCGCGTCGATGCGCGGCGGCAGCTGCAAGCTGCGCTCAAGACATTCGATGAGCTTGGGGCGGCGCCATGGGTGGAACGCGCCCTGGCCGAGCTGCAGGCCAGCGGAGAAACCGCACGTGTGCGCGACGATCGCTACCGTCGGCAGCTCACGCCGCAGGAGCTGCAGGTCGCGGTCGCCCTGGCCGAAGGTGCGACGACGCGGGAGGCCGCGGCCAGGCTCTATCTGAGCCCAAAGACGGTTGAGTATCACCTGCGCCACGTTTACGACAAGCTCGAGATCAGGTCGCGAGATGAGCTCCGAACGGCGCTGTTGGCTCCGTCACGGCCGGCTGCATCTCAGAAGGCGCTCATGTTCACGGACCTGGCGGGCTCGACGAGCCTGGTGGAGGCGATTGGCGACGCCGCATGGCATGACCTGAGCAACTGGTTGGATGGGGAATTACGGGGCTGTTTCCTCGAGCATCGAGGACGCGAGGTCGACCATGCCGGCGATGGGTTCTTTGTCACCTTCGACGCGGCAAGGGACGCCGTCGACTGCGCCGTCAACATCCAGCGCCGCATGTCTACACACCGACGCCTCCACGGATACGCGCCGCAGGTCAGGATCGGGATCCACGTCGGAGACGTCCACGATTCCGACTCATCAGTCCGAGGCGCGGCGGTGCATCGGGCGGCGCGTCTGTGCGCCGCTTCCCGCGCGGACGGCATCCTGGTTTCACGTGAGGCGCTTCTCGCCGGCGGCCGGCCGCTCACCGGAGTGCGGAAGTTCGCATTTAAGGGAATCAAAGAGGTTGTCGAAGCAGCCGAGGTCAGGTGGGAGGGAGGTGGTGGAGCAAGCCAGGGCAACCCCTAGCCCGCCGCTGCTTTACAAACGAGTTCGCCGCGGGAATCGCCGGCCTCTTCCTTGCCGCGGGCGCGATCCAGCGGACCTGATGGGTCTTAACAAGATCGCGAACGCCTCCCTTGAGTTCGATCTAAGTCCCGAACATGTGCTGAGCGGCTCACCAAGGTGTCGAATGAGCCCACGGATTCTCGAGGATCTCACGCAGTTCAGACGTTGGCGCGAGGAGGAGAGTTCGAAGAGCGTCCACTAAGGGGAGCCAATTTCGAATACGAGTTGGCGGTAGCCGTCAAATGCCAATTGACTGACTTACAGCAGTTGTACAGCAACGGTACAGCAACGCCAATCCGCTTCGCGTCGAGTCGGGAGCTCGTCTGAGATCAATTTCGGCCTGCCAGCTCCGTCACGGGGCACAACCTTGCGGTACAAAACCGCAAGGTTCGGTCGACTGGGATGAGATACGGGTTCTTCGCGTCCTCTATATGTGAACGCGTAGCTACCGATAAGAAGCCCCTACCACAAGCAAGCTGGATGCGCACGATCGTTGACCGCGGCGTTATCCGTTAGAAGTTGGCGCGCCTGCTCGAGCTTGTGACCCCGGTGAGCGCCTCCGACAGGTAGGAGGTTACTTCTTGCTAACGCCAGTACCAGTCAGTGATGCCGACTGAGGCGAGTTCGGAGCGTCATCCGCGATCCCGACGGTCGCCAATTCGTTGCCCGGTACGCTTGGCCGGAACACGATCGTGACCTGGCAACTTGCGCCGGGCGCAAGTGTTCCGTTCTGGCAATTCGCAGACGTGATCGTGAAGTCGCCCTTGTTCGGGCCCGAGATAGCCACCCGGCTGATCACCAGCGCGAAATTGCCGGTGTTGGTCACGGTCAAGGTTGCGGGCGAAGACTTGGTCTTGACGACCACGTTCCCGAATGCCAATGTCGCGGGCCCAAGCATCACCGCCGGCGCCAGCCCGACACCGCTCACGGGTATCGCCTGGGGCGAGCTGTCGCCATCGTCGGCAAAAAGCACACTCGCTGTCAGGGTGCCGCCCTGGTCGGGATCGAAGCCGACGGCAACCGGGCATGAGTAATTCGGGTCGACGATGACTCCAGTGCATCCGTCCCAGGCGATCCGGAACGCCGATGCGTTGGGGCCGCTGATGGTCACCGCGCCGACGGTCGTCGGCAGCGAGCCCAGCTTCGCCACGATGCCATTGCTCAGCCAGACGACACGAGTCGTCTCGGGAGCTCCGACCCGCTGCGCGGGGAATCCTACCGAGCTGGGCGAGAAAATCGCCGTCGGGGGAGGCGATGCGATCCCCTGCAGGGCCAGCGTGGTGGGGTTCGGGCCCAGCGCCGCGTCGGTGGGCGCGCTGAGCGTCGCTCCCCAGCTGCCTGCCACCGTCGCGTGGATTGTGATCGTGATAATGCAGCGACCACCGGCGGCCACGGTCTGATTCGAGCACAGGTCGTCGGTGATCTGGGTAACCGAGCTGGTCGACAGCGTCACCGCTCCCACGTGCAAGTCGTCCTGGCCTCCATTGCGAAGGAAGGCATACATAACAGACGTATCCCCGACGCGTTGAAACACCGTGTTGCCAGTCGACTCGAGATGAGGCTCTGCGGTGACACCGGCGTAGTCAAGCTGCACTACCTGCTGGTTGAAAGGGGGATCGACGACTTTGAGCAGCGTGGACTGGGCGCCAAGAGTTGTGGGCGTCACGCTAACCGACGCCATGCATGAGGCGCCGGCCGCTAGCGAGCTCGGGCATCCGCTGGCCAGACCTGGCAGGAATCCGATCGAGAGCGGACCAGACGTCGTGTTCGTGATCCCGAACGTCATGGGGCTGGATTGAGCGCTTACGCGTACATTGCCGAAGTCGAGGCGCGACGTCGTGATGGTGAAGGTCGGCGACTGGCCTTCGCCCTTGAGCGCAACCGTCGGCTGGGGGTAAGGCGCGTTGTCGTTGAAGGAAAGCGTCGCCGTGAAGAGGTATGTAAACGGGGGCGTCATCGTCACACCCACGGCGCACGTGCCTTCAGCGGGCACCGTCTGACCCGAGCAGGTGTCGCTCGCCAGCCCGAACGCTCCGGGGTTGGTTCCCGAGAAGATGACACCTGTCACCGTGAGCGGCAAGGTGGTCGGGTTGCTGAGGGTGACCAACTGTGGCGCGGAGACAGTGCCAACTGCCTGGAAACCGAAATCGATCGCACGCGTCGACGGCTCGGCAGCGGGAGCTCGGCCTGCACCCGTCAGCTGAACGTTGTGTAGGCCGCCGAACTCGTTGTCGTGAAAGACGAGGTTCGCCTGGAAGCTCCCCGGCGCGCTGGGGGCGAATGTGAGGTCGACCTCGCACCTCGAGGGCGGACTGAACAGCGTGTCGACCACCACCGTTGCGCCCGTGCATGTGTCGCCGCTGATCCGGAAGCCACTGGATGGATCGTCTACGACCACGCTCAAGATCTGCAGCGGATCCGTGCCGGAGTCGTGCACGAGCACCTTCGTAGGTTGGCTCTGAGTGCCAACGTCCTCAATAAAAGAGGGTATCGGGCCGAACGTATCGAGCAGCGGGCCGCCGCCGCTGGCGAGCAGTCCTTCCCGACTTCGCGCGAAGTCATAGATCTGCTGGCCGGTTCCTGCGTTGTCGGTGAATGTGACGTCTTGAGCGTCGGAGGTGACGGCATCCGGAGTCGCGGTGGCGCTCATCGAGCACCGCTGGCCCGGGCCGAGCGTTCTGCCCGTGCATGCGTCCGAGGTGATGGCGAACCAGCTGGAGTGCCCTGGCCCAAGGACGACACTTGCGATCGTGACCGGACCATCCCCCGCGTTGATCGCGCTGAATGATTGCGGCGCGCTGGTGGCGGCGACCGGCACGTTCGGAAACAGAAGGTCGACCGGGCTGAACGTGACGACCGCCCCGGTGCCGGATCCGCTGAGGGCGACCGACTGGGGCGAATCAGAAGCGTTGTCATAAACACTCATCACGGCAGAGCGGGGCCCGCCGGACTGCGGTTGGAACCTGACTCCGATGCTGCACTGGGCACCAGGCGCGAGCGTGAAAGCGCTCCCGGGGCAGCTGCCTGATATGAACGCGAAATCGATTGGCACATAGACCTGGCTGAAGTCGACGACAACACCGGTGAGCGGCGAGTCGCCGGTATTGGTCAGGACTACGTTCTGGGTTGCTGACTGAAGCCAGGCGACTCCCCCGAAATTGAGCGAGCTCGTACTCAGCGACGCTTGAGGTCCGCTTGCCGCGGCCGGGGTAATCGGTGTAATGAGCATCATCAGGGCGGCCGCCAGTGCCCACATGACGCATCGCTTTGGGACTGAACGCAACCTCGACGGCAACGGACTCCGCAACCCGGGATAAAAGTAGCCAGTTAACGAGTCAAATCGCGGACAACACCAGTCAGTAAATAAAGACGATCCGGCTACACCCGCTCAATGTTTGTCTACGCGGCAGCTTCGAGACAACCGACCGAAGAAGACTTTGAGAGTGTTCCTTGATTGAAGTCCCGGAAGCGATCCGCCACTGCGCTTAGCGACGAGAGAGAAGCTGCAGGTTGCTTTCTATAAGAGGCAACTATCGCGACCTCCCCACGATAAGATCGCGCGCGTTCTCTATTAGTGGAGCGACCGAAGGTAGCGGGTGTTGATAACCCATGGCTATGAGGAGGCGTGTTGGCTCACGTTGGGTCGGTCGCACCGCAGGCTCGTGCTCGCAGGCCCTGCCGCAGCCGAAAGATTGCCGCGATCCTCTGCCCTAGAGGAGGCCCGAAGACTAGCTTCGGCGGGCGGCGCTTCTTATCTAGCGGACAGTTAGGGCGCGGCCTGGTTTCGCCGGCCGCGTCCGACTACTGTCGCCCTCCAGCCCGCATTTCTGCACCGGACAGGTCGGCTTCGTCCGCTGAGTGCTGCCGTCCAACACGGAGCAGCCAAAGGCAGCCACCTCGTTGAAGGCCCGACGAAAGCGGTTACTTGCGGGTGCTGCTAAGGAATCGGCGTGAACGGGCGGGGAGCGGCCGTCGGGCCGCCCCCCGCGTCAATGAAGACCGAGTGCGAGCCGCGCATCACGGGATAACGACGTCGGTGATCACGACCGGGTTGTGCAATGTGTAGTCGAGCTCGTCGCTTTGCAGCACGCCCGGCGGCGTCAAGACGTCCATTGCTTTAGGTACCGTCGACGGGTCGACCGTGCAGTGCGGATCACTGCTCGGCGCTGCGCACACGCCGAACTGGTAGGGCTGGGGTGTGGGCGCGAAGCTCCGAGCCTGGTCTGGGCTGAATCCGTCCTGCCCGGTCAGGACGACGGCGAAGCCCCATCCACTTCCAGGATGACCGAGGCTCGATGCCGGCACGCTGAACGTGATGTAGCGCGAGATTTGGTTCGCCCGGATCGAGATCGTGCCCAGCGTCGTGGCGTGCGCGTCGATGTATCGCTGACCGAAACCCTGCACCTCGATCAGCCGACTCCATGCCGCGGACGGCGCGATCTGGTAGTTGCGCTGAGGGAATGATGCGGCGGTCGAAGTGGCGGAAGGTGCGGCGCCCGGATCATGGACGTAGACATCGACCAGCTGAGCTCCGAGCGGGCTGCCGAAGGTGGGAGAGAGGTCGCGCGTCTGGACGCGGATGATGATGTTCCCGCTGGCGGCACTGTCGTCGTAGACCTGGAAGTCTGTGATGTCAAACGCTCCTGCGTGGAAATCGCTCGCGGTCGGATAGGCGTAATTGCCTGGACCGTTGTCATCGCCGGTCGGGTCGCCAACGTCGAGGATCTTGGTCCCGGGAACGAAGTCCCACACGACCGTGCGGCTCGCGTGAGCTGTGCTTTCATCGGCCGCTGTCGCCGCGACCGTGATCACGGTCGTGCCCGGCGAAACGGCGACCGAAGCGCTGAACGAGCCATCGGCGGCCGCGGTCGTTTCCGCCGTGGCGGTGGTGAACGACATGTCGACGTTGGTCGCTGCGACCGAAACCTCGTTCCCCGCCGCGGTCGTGCCCGTGACCGTGACCGGCGATCCGCTGATCGCCGACTGGTTGGCGGGTGAGGTGATGGCGAGCGTCGTGGTGCCCTGGTGGTGGGTCACGTAGCGGTCGGTGGTGTTGGCCGGCTGATCGAGCGCCGTGCCGGCTCCGATGTCGGCGGCCAGCCGGACGAACGCGCCCGCCGACCATGTGAGCGGTGCCGCCGATCCCGCGGGTTTCCCGTCGACGAATCCGATCGAGGCGACCGTGGGATCGGTGCCATAGGGCGAGGGTGCGAGGTCAGGCAGTTCCCAGTCCTGCTCCGGGATGAGGCCGACGCCGGAAGCAAAGCTCTGCATGTCCTGCAGGAGCGCGATCGCCTCCGTCGCGTCGCCTGTCTGAAGCCCGTTCTCGCCTCGCTCGGCCGAAAGCGCCGGCCAGAGGTGGCCGGTGCCCTTCCCGCTGGGCGCCCAGGGGTGACCGTCACCCGAACCGTCACCGTATCCGTCTCCGTTGTAGCGGTGCCACCCCGGCCCGCTGGGCGTGGTGCTCTCGATGTTGGCGTCGACCACGGGCAGCGACTCCTGGATCGCCGAGTCGGACGCGGCCAGCTCGCCCAACCGCGACAGCTCGAGGAAGCCGGCGTCGATGACCGTGCGCTGGTCGAGCGTCGGCCCGCCGTTGCCGAGGTTGTACGAGATCGCAGCGTTGGGGTCGCCGGTCTTCGAAAGGCGGATGAAGTACGGGTGCGATGCGAGCGGCCCGGTCGTGGTCACCGTCCAGCCCTTGATCGAGCGCTGCCACTGGTCGGCGGTGGCCCGGAACACGCGGGCCGAGGCCGCGTCGCCATTGACTTCGGCGATGTCCGCCGCGGAGATCAGGGCGGCGATCTCCGCTGCGGTTGTCGAGGGCGAGAATCCACCCTGCTCCTCCCACCGCTCCGGGCCGAAGCTCGGACCATGTGAGACGACGAAGTACGCGGCCGCGCGGATGTGCTGGGTGTACAGCGCCGAATCGGTCATCCCGAGCGTCCACGCCATCAGGATCGGGTACGAGCACTCGTCCAACTGTGTGTTGAAAGAGTCGGGCGCGAGCTTGCCGTTGACCAGGCTGTTGCGCGGCATCGAGCCGTCGGGCTGCTGCTGCCGATCGAAGAGGAACGTCACCGCGTCCCGCGCGGTGGCAAGGTCTCCGTCCGCCACCAGTCCGGTCCACGCTTCATACAGGTCCCGCGAGAACACCTCGCGGTACGAGCCGAAGAAGGTGTTGTTCGGATCGCCGGCGGAGACCGCTTGGCCCCACGGAGACGAAAGACTCGCCACGATCGCGCCCGAGAACGTCTTGTCCTCTGAAGCCTTGATCACGTTCGCGCTCAGGTAATACTCGCCGGCCAACTGGTGCACGGCCGCCTCGCTCAGGCCAGAGATGTTATGCGGTGGCGGACTGAGTCCGGCGTCGTAGGCCTGCCAACCCACTTCGTAAGAACCGCGTACGGTGTCGAGGTTAGAGTTCAGTGATCCCTCTGCGCTCGCGATTGCGGTGGTCGCGTCCCGGCCGAAGCCCAGTGCGAGCGTGACCGACCCGTTGGCGCGCGGTGACAGCGCGAGACGTCCGGTCTGCACCACGTCGCCGTTCACAGCATCTTTATAGAGCTGCGCGAGACCATGTGAAGCGTCGAGTTCGCTGAGTCCGTCGCTCGTCGTTCCCACGAAGCCGCTCGTCGCCTGGTCGAACGGACCGTCGAGCGCTGCGAAGACCGGCTGTGCGTAGTCGCGGTTCACGGCATTGGTCGCGGTCCGCGTGTCGTATGAGACGAGGACGGCATGGCCGGTCGAGCTGTCGACCGTCGCGGAGTCGGCACCGCCATTGCCGGCGCCGCCCCCTCCGTTGCCGTTCACGCTCGCATCGAAGCGCACGTAAACCTGGAGGTCGGAGTGCGTCAAGTTGTGGACGCGAACCTGCATCAGGAGCGTGTTGCGACCCGGGTCGGTGAAGTAGTCGGTGACGATGCGGTACGCGCCGCTCTTCGCGGTCGCGGTGACCTGGCATTCCATACCACCTGGGTCTACCGCGCGCACGCCGTACGTCATGTCACGGCTCTGCAGATCGGTGAACGTCGAGCCGTCGGTAACGATGTACTGAAGCGTCTCAACATTTGTGTTGTCGATGGTCGGGTAGTAGACGTCGCTCAGGACCCCGCCCGCGACCGTGTACCAGACCTTTGACGCGGTGTCGGCGGCCGTGCCGAGACAGTCCTTCCGTGCCAGGTCGAAATGAGAGAGCGCGCCCGGGCCCCCGGGAGCGACGGTTAGTGGAGCGGCCGAGGCGGTCGAGAGGGGGATCGAGACCGACAGTGCAAGGCAAGCTGCCCCAAGGGCTGATGCGACCCTCAGAAAGCGTCGGTTGAACATTCGCATCGGTTGTTCTCCTCGACTATCTGCCTCTGCCAGCCACATCCGGGTCCGGGCACAGGGAGCCCCCGAAGGCGATAAGGCCAATGATGAAGCTATCGGGAGCGGTTGGGAAGGGCCGCTTTCGGCGGCAACGGAGATGACCGGCGCGCCGCGGGTTAGAGGCGGCCCCGTGACATCCAAACTGACAGCCAACATGGCAACCGCGGCGGATACGAAGATGCGCATCGGCGGATTTCGCGGACGTCTGGAACCCTAAACGGACGCTAGAACGTCGATCTTCAAACCGTGGGACGGTGGAACCTCCCCGCACGGTCACGAGAAAGTGCGCTTCGTACAGCAACGCCGGTGGCAAACGGCGTCATTTCGTGGCACTCAACGGCATGCAGCGAATTCGGATCGCCGCTTCTGAACGGGCTTCAGCGATCTGTTAACCGCAAGGTTCAGGGTTCGAATCCCTGGTCCGCAGCCAAATCTGTGTGCAAGTTCGGCACGTAGGCTGCAAAACGCCTTCGGCTGCCATGCTACACACCTTCGGCTGATTCGCTACAGCTACTTCGGTACCTACGCGACACTCCGCGCCCATGAAGGAGATGAGCGTGACTGAGCACAGGTACAAAGGCGGTATTGGCGGTAATCGGCGATGGTCGGACGGTGGAGAATGCTCCCGGGCGTCTGCCGCGCCTTGCCTCAGATTATCTCGGCCTTGAGATTAGGTCTCTCTCGCTCTTCTGGGCGAAGCTGGCTCTGGCACTGACGGGCGTAGACTACTCACTGGTTTCTACGGCGGTTGGAATGGAGGTGGGATCCATGTCTGACGAAGGTAGCCGTCCGTGGTCATCCAAGCTCACGCGTCGTGATGCGCTCAAACTGGGCGCCCTGGCCGGGGTCGGAGCATCGGTCGCCGCGCTGGGCACAAACGAGATCACAGCAGCGTCGGCGCCCAGCGACCTCAACGAAAAGACGATCCTCGAGCTCCAAGCGCTGATGAGCAATGGAGAGCTCACCGCAGTCGGCCTACTTGACTTCTACCTGAATCGGATCGGGAAGCTAGACCAGGCCGGCCCGCGGGTGAACTCCATCATCGAGCTGAACCCTGACGCCAGGGATATTGCCCGCGCCCTCGACCAGGAGCGGCGTCAGAAAGGACCGCGCGGGCTCCTGCACGGCATTCCCGTCTTGCTTAAGGACAACGTCGACACCCACGACAAGTTGCAGACGGCGGCGGGGTCGTTGGCGCTTGTCGGCATTCCGCCACCGGTGCAGGATTCCACAGTCACCGCAAAGCTCCGCAATGCAGGCGCGGTGATACTCGGCAAGGCGGGCCTAGCCGAGTGGGCGAACTTCCGCGGTATCGCCTCGACAAGCGGCTGGTCCGGCCGGGGCGGGCTATGCAACAACCCGTACATCATCGACTGCAATCCGTCGGGCTCCAGCTCCGGCTCGGCGGCGGCGGTGGCGGCGAACTTTACTTCTGTGGCTATCGGCACCGAGACCGACGGCAGTATCGTTGGGCCGGCGAACAACTGTGGTGTGGTGGGCATCAAGCCGACCGTCGGGTTGGTGAGCCGCGCTGGCGTGATTCCGATTTCACATACCCAGGACACCGTAGGTCCACATGGGCGGACGGTGGCTGACGCGGCTGCTGTGTTGAGCGCGATCGCCTCGTCGTCGTTTGACGGCCGCGACGCGGCGACGGGCGGCGTGCCCCTTGGCTGGAGGGATACCGGTCGAAACCGGCCCGCCATCCCGGCCGATTACACCGCATTCCTTAATCCGAACGGCCTCCACGGCGCGCGGATCGGGGTGGCGCAGCAATACGACGGGCCGAACCTAAAGATGGCTGCGCTCTTTGACGCCGCGCTTGCGACAATGACCGCCGCCGGTGCCACCCTCGTTCCGGTTGACTTCCAGCACTTCGACAGCATCTTCTCCTTCGGAGACGAGATAACGGTCCTCTTCTTCGACTTTCACAAGGACCTCAATGCTTATCTTGCAACCAGGATCGGAGCCACGATCCATACCATCGACGATGTGATCGCTTTCAACAGTGCACACGCCGAACAAGAGCTCAAGTTCTTCGGCCAAGAGCTGATGATCGCGGCACGCGACACGGACATCAATGATCCGGCTACTGTCGCCGCTTACAATGCCTCGCTTAGCAACGACCAGCTGTTCGGCGCGAGCGAGGGCATTGACGCCCTGCTCGCGGCGCACTCGCTCGATGCCATCGTCGCACCGACCGACAGCCCGGCCTGGACGACGGACCTCGTCAACGGCGATCACTTCACGTCGTCGGGGACTCCCTCACCGGCCGCGATCGTCGGCTACCCAATCATTAACGTTCCGTCCGGCATGAGCTATGACCTACTTCCGGTCGGAGTCTCCTTCTATGGCACGGCCTTCAGCGAACCGACTCTGATCAAGGTGGCGTCCGGCTTTGAGCATGCGATGCATGCGCGCCGCCAGCCTAAGTTCCTGCCCACGTTCCCATCCGCGTCACCTGGGAGCGGCCCCGATCGAGGTGAGGGACACGGCCGCATTAAGCCAGAAGTCGCTCGAGCGCGGATGATGTAATCCGCTCGACTAGCACTTCATCTTCTCGCTGCATCAGTTCGCAGACATCCTGGGTCGAAGGGGCCGAGTGTGGCGGTGGCCGTGGAATCGCCCCGTAGATCCTGGCACCGTCCTACACAGCATGTTCGGAATTAGTGAGGTCGACTGTGATTTCCTGGCGCCGGCGGAGCTCGTGCATCACCGAAGATGCCTCAGACCATATCAAATGAGGCGCGAGCAGCTCTTGTTGCTAAAGACTTCCGAGCAATGAGTGATAAACAAACCGTGATTGCGGATCCAGGATCAACAACACCACGTACTCGTACAGCAACGCCGGCGATAAACCGTGGCAAACGGCGGCACTCAGCGACACTCAGCGAATTCGGACCGCCATTTCTGAACGGGGCGCAGCGATCTGTTAACCGCAAGGTTCAGGGTTCGAATCCCTGGTCCGGAGCCAGTTCGCTGTATGACTGACGGTGTTCACCTACACTGAGGGCCTGGTCAACTGCCGCAGGCGCTCGTAGGGGGTCAGGCCGCCCAGAGCACCATGGGGCCTAGCGAAATTGTAGAAGCGATCCCACTCGTGGAGCTTGCTGTTGAAGAGCTTGGCGTCGTCGATGACCTCTCCAGCCAGCAGCCGGTAGAACTCTTCGTCGTCAATTCGATGTGAGCGCTCGACCTTTCCGTTGAGCCGTGGCGTCGATGGCCGGATGTAGACGTGTTGGAGGCCTTTGTCCAGTAGATGCCAGTGGAAGCCGGCCTGGAACTCGGCGCCGTTGTCGGTCTGGATCTTCATGACTTTGAAGGGCAGCTGCTCGAGCACATAGTCGACGAATCTGATCGCCGTCTTTTGGTCCAGGCGTTCGTAGATCCTCAGGACACGGAGGCGAGTGCAGTCGTCGATGGCGGTGTACTGGTAGTGCTTTTTGCGCACGCCCTTGTGGGCTCGATGAACTTGACGTCGATCTGAACGGCGTGGCCCGGCTGCTGCTTCTCATAGCGCTTCCAGCGTTGGGTGTGACGTTTGTAGCGCTGCGACGCCGGCAGACGGTTCAGGTTGGCTCGCTTCAGGATCCGCCAGATCCCGGAAGGGCTCACCGCGACGTCGTGATATCGCTTGAGATACATGGCGATCTTGGCCGGGCCAAAGTGGTAGTGCTGGCGGAGGTGGAGGATCTTGCCCACCACCTCGGCCTTGGTGGCATGTGGGCAAACCAGTGGCCGACGCGAGCGCTCGCGCAGGCCCTCGGGTCCAAGCTCCTGGTAACGGCGTAGCCACCTGTAGTAGGTGTGCCGAGAGATGCCGAAGTACCGGCACGTCATTGCGACGTTGCCGGTAACCTCCTCGACGTGCTGGATGATCGCGAGTCGCCGAGCAGCTCCCCTGGATAGTTCTCGTTCGGTCAACTGGGCTTCCTCCTCTTGTGAATTGGAATGCCCCAGTGTTAGGGATCTCCGTCAGTTCTAGACCGGAGCCAGTTCGCCATTTTGTCCTGCGAGTCGATCGCGACGGCCGCTTTCGAATTCGAAAACCGCCGCGGGTGGGAGTTCGAAAATGCCGTGATCTCGATCTGTTCGAGACCTCTCGCCTAGATCGCCGCGGCTGTTTGTGCCGCCCCCGCGGCCACTCCCTCTCTGGTTAGGTCAAAGGGCGGACGAAGGCTGGCAGATAGCAACTCCCTCCAGGACGGGACGGAGAGACCGGTCGCCTCATTTGCGAACGACAACCCGTCGAGCGCGGTCGGGTCGCCGATCCCAGGCGCAGTACCCGGAATGCAGGTCGTTGGGCGGTCGTCTCTAGCTAGTCAGCTCGGCGGGATCCGTGGCACAATCCTGGCATCGGCAAGGAATACAGGCACACGATGGGGAAGCGGGTCGGGAGCGGGTTGCTTGCTCGCCTTGTCCGTGGCGGGATGGGACCAAAGGCCATTCGGTTGGTGACGGTTCGCACCCGGACGACTGGTAGGGAATACTCGACGCCGATCTGGCTCGTGGAACGGTCGGGTGACCGCTACTGGGTCGCGGTGTTCGGCGAAACGAACACCGTCAAGAACGCGCGTGTGGCCGGTCGGGTGACCCTGAGCCGTGGTGCCGTGCGCGAGGATGTCCGCCTGAGGGAAGTTCCCGTCTCCGAACGCGTACCGTTCCTCCGAGCGAGGATCGGTCTCGGTGGCGGCCGGATGTTGCGGCCTTACTTCGGCGCAACGCCGCAATCGTCAGACGCCGAATTCGCCGCCATCGCACCACAGCACACTGTGTTCAAGCTCGAACCGGTCTGACCGCGGCAATTGCTTCGAGCCGTTTGGCGCCCTTAGCTACCATCGTCCAGGCGAAGCCCGTACCTTCGAATAGTTCGGCGGGGTTCGTATTGTGGGAACGCGGGGCTTCCTCCTCTGGTGAATTGGAATGCCCCAGTGTTAGGGATCACCGTCAGTTCTAGACCGGAGCCAATCCGTCGTTCGGTTTCGACCCGAGATGTTGTGGTCGGGCCACCCTCACGTCGCCACATATGTACTGGTCCTGGGACTCACGCCGAGCGACCCGGAACGGATTCGAACTCATGCCTCGCCCGTGTAAGTCGGGTGCGATTGGGCGAGGGGTGGCCCGACGACGGTCATACCCGCTTCAGGCGCAAGTGCGCGGAACGTGTCTAGGTCTCCGGCCTGGTCGGTCAGCTCTGCGTAGCGTTCGAAGAATTGCTCGAGCCCGGACGGCGCGAACATCGCGAGGAGGAGGGCCGGCTTGCGGCCTGAGTTCTGCCAGGTGTGCGCCACTCGGCGCGGGATGAATGCGAATGAGCCGGCCGGCGCAGGCACGACATCGTCGCCGAGTCGGATGCGCATCTCGCCCTCGAGCACGTAGAGCCACTCGTCCTGGAGCTGGTGGAAGTGCAGTGGCGGTCCCTCCTTGGGAGCGGCCACGGTTTCGAAGACCGTCATGGCGCCGTTTGACTGCTCGCCACGCAGCTTGAAGACGAGCCGGCCGCCGACCGGGTTAAGGACGCTGGTACCGGCGCCGGGCTCGAGGGCGAAGGGTCGCATCTGATTGGGCATGGCACACCTGATGTTGTCTTCCGCGGCCAGTTGTTGCGGTTCCGTGGGCATAGCTAGAGACTCCATGGCGTTTGAGTTCTCGGCATTTCCTTTCCGTCGACGTAGATGGCGTCGACGCGCTCGTTGAAGAACGCGACCATGCCGGCGATCGTTGCGACCTCCGGCGCCGGGGCCTCGTAACTCCACGCAACGTCGCGGACAGATCTGTCGGCTGCGGACGCTTGCCAGTACCGACTGGTCGGGCCTTTGTACGCGCAGGCCGTCGCGGTGTGCGCCGGCTGCAGGACGTCGGTGCGGACATCCTCTTCGGGGATGTAGTAGCGCACCGGCAAGCCGGTCTCAAACAGGAACCTCGCCCGCCGCGTGAGCGCAACGGTTTGGCCGCCGAAGACAACTCGCACTTCGCGCGAGCTGTTGAGAACGTCAATGCGGTGATAGGGGTCCCGGGCGTGGACGAAGACCTCATCGTCCTCTTCGAACCAGGCGTCCATTAGCCTCCAGTGGAAGGCGATGAAACCCGCAATGTCGGGGCAGCCGGCGGGGGGATCGAGGTATCGCCAGGCGACGTTCTCGACGGTCCTGCCATCGACCGCGATCGAGTAATAGGTCGCGTCACCCTTGGCGGGTGACCTGACGACATCCGAGGTGGTGACCAGGAGGTCCGCGCGCACGTCCTCGACGGGAAAGTAGTAAACGCAAAGGCGAGCGGTCTCGAACATCATCATCACGCGGCAGCTGTCGGCGATCGCGACCCCGCCGACGAATGCGCGAACTCGCTTGCCGATCGGCTCTATCCGCAGAGCGATTACTTTGGGCGCCGGGCCAAGCAGCTTGTTCTCGAGCAGAGGTCCCTGGACGGTGATGCTCATCCCTGGCCTGCCTCTTTGCGGCTCGACTTCGGGAGTGGGACAGCGCAGATCCAGTAGGGGTTGTAAGCGCTTGACTGGACAAAGCTCTCAGCCATGGCCTTGAGACACCGGAGGGTGAAACTGCCACAGGTCCTGGCAACCGATCGGCGGCTGACGGACGGATACGCGAGGGTCAGATGGTTGGCGACTGAAGCGTTTCTTTCCATGCCGGCAGCCTACAAACCCCACTGCGTGCCGAACATCGTGGAAAGTACCGAAAAATCGGGTCGCTAGGCGTCCCCGCTCCGGCCGCGCAAGTGTTCGGCGACCCAAGCCGCCACCTGCGCCCGCGAGCTGAAGCCCAGTTTGGTCATGGTGTGTTCGAGGTGGCTCTCTACCGTTCGTTCCGACAGGAACAAACGCTCCGCGATGGCGCGGCTTGTCATCCCGGAGGCAACCAACCGGGCCACGTCCAGCTCGCGCTTGCTCAGGCCGCCGGCACGGTTGGCCGCTTTGCCGCCACGCGGCCCACCCGGCGCTTCGCGTGCCAACGCAATGAGCTGCGCCGCTGACATCGCTCTTCCCGATTCCCACGCTCTGTCTGCGACGCCCTCCGGCAGAGCGGCGCGGGCCTCGGCAATCGCGGGCTCGAGCCAGATCGACCACGGCAGCTGCACAGGCGTTTCAACCTCGTCCCTGAGCCTTGACGCTGCGCCGAACAGCGAGACCGCTCGACGCGGGTCGGCCGCAGCTCCGGCCGATGCAATGCCTTCGACCTGCTGCGCAATTGAGAGTGCATCGCTTTCCGCGACCAGATCCAGCGCTGCAATGAAACGCCGCTGAGCCGCCTCGGAATCGCCGGCAAGAAACTCCAACCATCCGAACGTGTAGTAAGCACCAACCGCGCCATAGTCATCTGCTGCCTCGACGGCGCCATCCAGCGCTTGTTGGACCCATGGACGCGCCGCGTCGATGTTGCCCTTCTGGAGCTCGACACCGCCAATCGACGCCAGGGCCATCGCAAGATCCGGTAGGTTGCCGGACCTCCTAAGTTCCGCGACCGCTTTCAGCAGGTATTCGCGTGTCGTGTCCAGGTCGCGGTGTATGCGCTCAGAGGTATAAGCGATGCCGAGGTACCCTGCAGCGACCAAAGACTCCTCACCCGACTGGAGAGCCAGCTCGGTAAGTTGCTGAGGGGTGAAGAGTGATTTTTCGTGATGACCGGTTTGGCCAACCAGCGCCTGCAGGCTCCAGAGGGCGCGAGCGTATCCCGGTGTGGGTTTCGCAGTCATGCCGGAGAGGACGCCGAAGAGCCGGCTAAGCCCCTCGTGCGGAGCGAACATCATCCACAGCTTTCTGAGGTTGCCAAGCAGACGCACCTCGGTGTCCAGGTCACGCTTGGCCACGTCCAGCGCAGCGCGCATGTCGGCCATCTCATTCCAGAGGCGCAGGTGTTCCGCCATCGCGCCGCGGTGCATCCGCGCCTCGTACGCCTCTTCGGTCAGGCGCGCGTAAAACGCCAGGTGGAGGTCGCGAAGTCGCGTCTTGTCGGCCGCGGCCAACTTGCCGGTCGCGTAGTCGCGGATGGTCTCCAAGAGCCGATATCGCGTGGCGCCGTCGACACTCGGTTCGATTTGGAGCATCGACTTGTCTGCCAGCTGTTGGAGGCCGTCGGCTACATCGCCCGGAACGAGAGGCGCTTCGCCGCAAACCCTCTCGACCGCATCGGCTCGTACCGGCCCTGCAAATATCGAGAGCCGCTGCAACAGCGTTCGCTCAGATGGATCGAGCAGCTGATAGCTCCAGTCGATGGCCGCGCGAAGCGTGCGGTGGCGCGCGTCGGCGTCGCGTGGCCCGCCGGTCAAAAGGCGTAGACGATCGTCGAGACGCGCCATGATCTCGGCCGGCGAAAGGCCGGATGCCCGCGCTGCAGCCAGCTCGATGGCAAGCGGCATCCCGTCGAGTCGACGGCAGATCGCCACGATGGCAGGTAGGTTGTCCGGCTTGATATCAAAACCAGGTCTGGCATTGCGCGCGCGATCCACGAAGAGTCGCACGGCTTCGGTGTCGGATGCGATGGCAAACGTGTCCGCTGTCTGTGGAAGCGCCAGCGGCGATAGGCGCCAAACGACCTCGCCTTCGAGGTTGAGCCGTTCGCGGCTGGTGGCCAGGACTACCAGGCGCGGGCAAGCCGCCAGCAGTCGTGCCACGACTGTCGCCGCCGCTTCGGTCAGGTGCTCGCAGTTGTCTACCACAAGCAGCATCTCGCTCGATATGAGGCGATGCACCAGAGTGCCGATGGTGTCTTCGGCCTGAAGCCGGATGCCCGCAGCACGCGCGAATGCATCGGGTACTAGTGCTGGGTCGCGGACCTCGACGAGCTCGATCGTGATCTGGCCATCTGCGAACCGGTGGCTCTGCGCCCAAGCAAACTCTGTAGCCAAGCGCGTCTTTCCAGCGCCTCCTGGCCCCAGCATGGTCAGAAGACGGGTGTGAACCAACAGGCGGCGCAGCTCACCCATTTCCTTTTTGCGTCCGATGAAGCTGGAGAGCCGCAAGGGGACACCAGTGGTACCAGCCATCCCCCAATTCTGGTCCGGAGGTTTAGGTTCCGGCGAGTTCGGACGGTGACCAGGACGCAGCGGCGAGCCTGGCGTGCAGGCTGGGAGAAGATCGAAAACGGTCGAGGGTCTCGACAAAATCGGGCGTCCGCTCAAGCAGCTGAGTTCGAAGAGCGTCCACTAAGGGGAGCCAAATCTGAACTCCATGAGCTCACCTACGAGGAGTAGTCGCGAGTATCTGATAGCAACCGGGTCTCGGCCTCAATGCGACCGTGGACGGCGCCGCTTGCTCGCCTCCTCAGGCTCCTGAAAACCGGAACCGGTCAAGCGTCTCAAGCACATCGGGAGTTCGTGCGAGCAGAGAGCAGAATGTGGTTATGGCTCACGACCTGCAGGCGTCTTACATTCAACAAACGGGGCGCCTCGACTACACGGCGGTGGTCCAGCAGCCGGACGGCCGGGGAGTCTGGAACTGCGAGCACATAACCCACTCGGACCCTTCCTCGGCGATGGAGTGCGCGCGTCGTGAAGTCGCACGGCGAACTGCCCCAGAGAAACACTCCAAGCCCTAAGGACGCCGCCGGCGACCGCTTGCGTTGAAGAGGGCAGGGGGCAGCGGCCTGGCCGAGGTGGCCGACCGCCTCCCCAGGTTAGCGTGGCCGTTTCGCTAAGCGGCGAAGCGCTCAGTACTTGCTAGGGGCCTTGCAGCTGAAAGTCGAAGCGAGCTGCTGGGTTTTGCGCTTACCACACTTCGGACAGGCCGGTGGCCGGTTTTTCAGGCGGTCGTGCTCGGTGATCGCCACGCTTATCTCGAAACGCTTACCGCAG
>Ga0209590_10000056_pt1 | contig 23263 bp, 24 predicted proteins | sample CZO8metaG_FD_188353 | JGI IMG/M metagenome (GOLD analysis project Ga0209590, IMG submission 188353) | Vadose zone soil microbial communities from the Eel River Critical Zone Observatory, Northern California, USA - CZOApr15con1.8 metaG... | ecosystem: Environmental > Terrestrial > Soil > Vadose...
GGGTCAACCCATCGGGCCTCGGTCAGCCCGACCCGGTGCCACATCTCCATGTTGTGGTGGAAGTCCTCGACCTGCTGCGGCTGCGTGAGCACGAACAAGTAGCCAATCTGCCGAAAGTCCGCCGGGCGCCCGATCTCCTCATCGAAGCGCTCGAGCATCGACACCGACATCCGCTGCAACCTGACGTTGCCCTCGTTCGAGAACTGCTGGCGCACGCCGCCCGCGCACTTGCCGGTCGATTGCGAGCCCAGCGTCTCACGCTCCACGAGGAGCACGTCCACGTTGCGCTTGCTGAGCTGATAGGCCAGGGCGCAGCCCATGATCCCCCCGCCCGCGATGACGACGTCAGCGCTTTCCATGCCAGAACAATCCCCAGAACTCAAAGATCAGCTTCAGGGCGGCAAGGGTTGTGATGTCCCCATTGTCGAATGGCGGTGATACTTCGACGACGTCCAGTCCCACCAGCTTCGAACCGGCGGTGGCGATGCGCAGGAAGTCCAGCGCTTGTCTAGTCGAGAGGCCTCCCGCCGATGGAATCTCAGTGCCCGGCGCGAAGGCCGGGTCGAGAGCGTCGATGTCAAACGAGATGTGCAGGCTCTTTCCGTCGAGAGCGTCGGCGACCATTCGTGCCGAGCCGCTGTCGCCGGCCAGCTCCGAAGCCGACACCAGGAGCATGCCGCGGGCGCGTATGAACTCCAGCTCCTCAGGGTCGTAGTCGCGCCCGCCGGCGATGACAACTCGCGCCGGGCCGATGCTGGAGACCTCCAGCGCCCTGCGCATCGCGCAGCCGCAGGTCCAGCGCCCGCCACGCGAGAAGTCGCACAGGTCCGGGTGCGCGTCAACCCACAGTACGGCGAGATCCGGATGCCTTCGAGCTTGCGCGGCCAGGGTCGCGATCGCGGTGCAGTGGTCGCCGCCCAAGACGGTGAGCAGGGCCGAAGCGGGCAAAGCGGCCAGCTGGTCAGCCACGTTCGACCAGCCGGTTTCGATCTCAGGCCCCGCGTCGAGGTCGCCGAGGTCGTGCACCTTCAGCCCATCGAGCGGGCGACCGTCCTCGGTGACCGGCGGCATGACAGCAGAGAGGTCGCGGATGCGCACCGGCGCCCGAGCGGCTCCCTTGCGGTAGACCGCCGAACCGTCGTAGGCGATGCCGGCCACGATGACGTCGGCGGAGTCGATGGGATGGCCGGCGAGCCCACCCCAGGGCGCGAGCCCCGCGAGGTTCATCTCTTTCATTTCTTACGCATCTCCGGAACTTTCAGGATGAGAAGTCCGCCGGCAAGCAACCAGATGAAGAACACCGTGAATATCACCGGGTATCCACCGGGCAAGCCAAGCAGCTTCGGTCCGTTGTTGAATTCGAGCAGAAAACCCGCGACGAAGCGGGCGATGACCCCCGAACCTGCGGTCGCGATGTTGCTGAAACCCATGAAGAGGCCGGCTTCGCCCGGCGGGATGATGTCCTGGATGAACGCCCAGTCGACCGAGAAGAAGAGCCCGTAGCCGATCCCGATGAGAACGCCGACCAGGGTCGCCTGCGCCGCCAGCGTCGGCACATTGAGCGAATGGGCAAGCGCTTCGACCACCGACGCGGGCAGCAGCTGGTAGTGGCTGAACACGAGAATCAGGACCCCCGCCGCGCCCAGAAGACCGCCGATGAGGATCAAGGGCCGCCGGCCAAAGCGGTCTGACGCCCGCGCCGCGGGCAGCGAGATCACCACTGCCGAAACAATCACCAGGCCCTGCAGCGTGTAGGCCGCAGTGACGGCCTCGTCGATGTGACCGTGATAGAAGACATCACTGAAGTAATAGAGGACGAAGCTCTGCAGCCCGACAAGCCCCATCAAGATCAAAAGACGCGAGGCCATCAGCCATAGAAAGCTCGGGTAGGCAAGGGGCCGGGAGAACGTGCTCGTCACAGCGTCCCTGAGATTCGTGAACTGGCCTTTGGTGGGCTCCGCGCGGTCCGGAATGAACAGGACTGTGGGCAGCATCGTCACCACGAGCAGCACGCAGATGCTGACGATGCCTGCGGTCCGTCCGTAATGAGAGAGGATGTAGCCGCCGCCCACGGTTCCGGCCAGCAGCCCGATGATGTTCGCCGCGCCGTAGTAGCCGGATGCGGTGCCACGCTGATCCTCCGGCACCACGTCCGGCAGCAGCCCCTGGTAGGGACCCTGCGCGGTGTTCGAAGCCGTCTGCAGCAGGAAGTAAAAGATCAGCACCATCCAGTAGGTGCCCGACAGCGCGATCCCGATCAGGAAGATTACGTCGCCAACCGTGCCGGCAACGATGAATGGGTGACGCCGGCCGAATCGCGTGCGGGTCCGGTCGGAGTACGACCCGACCAGCGGCTGCCAGACGACGGCCATCAGTGAGCCGACCCCCTCGAGCACTCCCAGCGCCGGTCCCTTGTGTGCGTTGCCCACCAGGTGCTCCACCAGGTCGGGCAGGATCAAGCCGCCGAGGCTCGACCACAGGTAGCCGATGGCGATCCAGTAGATGGACAGGAGGACGAAGTCGACCTGGGTCAGCCGCGACAGCGAGCGGCGGACGGCCACTACGGTCAATCGGGTTCGTAGGGCGGAAGCGACTTCTTGACTGGACGGTCCTCGCGGTAGCCGAGCGCGTATTCGCCCTGCAGGATCGTATGGACCTCGCGCGTGCCTTCATAGATGATCGGGGCGCGCGCGTTACGCAGGAACCGTTCGACCGGGTACTCGGCCGAATACCCGTAAGCGCCGTGCACCTCGATGGCGTCGTGGGCGGCGTTGAAGGCCGCGTCAGTGGCGTACTGCTTGGCCATTGAAACGTCGCGTGTATGCCGAAGACCCTTGTTCTTCATCCAAGCGACTTTGAAATAGAGGAGACGGCAGATCTCGTAGTCACGCGACATCCGGGCGATCATCTGCTGGACCAGTTGGTAGCGCCCGATCTCCTGACCGAACGTCTTGCGCTCGCGAGCGTATTTCACCGACGCGTCGAGGCAGGCTCGGACAGTGCCGGCGGCGCCCGCGGCCACGGTGAAGCGGCCGTTGTCGAGGCAGCTCATGGCGATCTTGAACCCATCGCCTTCGTCGCCGATCCGGTTCCGCTCGGGCACCTCGACGTCGGACATGAAAATCGAGCCCACGTCGCCGGCGCGGATGCCGAGGCGATCCGTGATCGGCTCGGTTCGCAGCGCCTTCCCGCAGGCAGCTCGGTCCAGCATGAAAGCGGTGACGCCGCGGCTCCCGGCTTTGGGATCGGTCTTCGCAAAGACGAGCAGGAAGTCGGCCGTGTCCGCGTCGGAGACCCAGACCTTCTGTCCGTTCAGCACATAGCTGCTGCCAGTGCGGCGTGCCGTCGACTGCATCGAAGCCACGTCCGACCCTGCGTTCGGCTCGGTGAGGCCATAACAGGCGAGCTTCTGGCCGGAGGCCATGGGCACGAGCCATCGCTGCTTCTGATCCTCGTCCGCCCATGTATACAGACCCATGCCGACCAGGCCGACATGCACCGAAAGCACGGTGCGGTACGTGGTGTCGACGTACTCGAGCTCTTCGCAGACCAGGCCGAGGGACAGGTAGTCAAGCCCGTGACCGCCATAGCGCTGCGGAAAGCACACGCCCGGCAACCCAATCGACGCGAGCTTGGCGAAGATCTTGGGGTCGTGACGGCCTTCCCGGTCGTTGGCGGCGATGGTGGGCGCGAACTCCTTTGCGCAGAAGTCTCGCACCGTCGCAACGAGCTGCTCCTGGTCAGGCGTCAGCGCCAGGTCGAGCACTTTGATCGCCTAAGGCGAGTGCTTTGGGCTGGGTGAAGGGCTCACCTTCGGCGACGGGGCCGGCGTCGGGATCGGGTGCAGGTCGCTTGGGCCGACGTGGCCGATGATCGGGATATGAGATCCGACGGAGAGGATGACCGGCACCGCCCTCGAGCTGTGCAGCTGAGGCTGAAGGAAGTCGACGTAGATCTGCTGCAGCTGGTGAAGGCCGCCCACCGAGTCGACGCTCGCGCCCGTTGATTTGGCTGCGGCCGTCTTCAGCGCCGCGAGATCCTGTTTGGACACCATCGCGGCGGTGATCGGGTTGGAAAGAATCCAGTTCTCGAGCTGATTGACCTGGGCCAGTGTCAGGGTCGCCGTCTTCAGCGTGGGCTCGAATGCGTTGTCGAGGGTGACCAGTGCGGCGACGCCTAGGTAGATGACGACCAGCGTCACGGCCACGTGGACAAAGATCCCCAGCAAACCATCGACGCCGCGAATGGCTTCGAGCCGGTGGAATGCGCCTCCGACCGCGCCTCCGATCGCGCCGATGATGACCGCCAGGATCAAGGCCACGAACACGCTCAGCACGGCGTTGAGGTGGAGGAGCTTCTGCATCTCGTTCGTGTACGTGTCGTGGAACCGGAAGATCACCAGAAGCGTGCCAAAGAAGAAAATCTCGGCCATCAACGGTTGGATCACGCCACGCTGATATCCGAGCAGGAGCGCCAGGAGCAGCACCAGCACGATGGCGATGTCGACGATCATGCGATCCTCGGCTTCGCCGGCGCCGTTGCGCGCCGAGCTTCGATGACCAGGTAGCCGGCGAACATGGCGACGATGCCCAGCGCTTCGCTCAGCGGCTGAGCGACATATACGCCTTTCGTTTGCGCATAGCTGTGACCGCCGGCGACGATGAAGGCCCCGGCAGCCAATATGGCCAGGCCGAGCACCCGGTTCCGCGGAGCTCCTGCTCGCGCGGACTTCCACGCCGACCACGCCGCCCCACCAACGAGCAGCAGGGATCCGCCGACGTTGGTGATGAGAGGCAGCACGCCGGGAACGTCAATAGCCCCGCGAGCCGGCACTTGAGCTTTCAGCAATGTTGGGCTGGTGTGCGATGCGAGCACTGTCACGACACATAACAACGAGATGACTGCCATCACGATTACGGCCACTCGTCCTACACGAGGCGTCGTCAGTATTAGGAGCGAGCCGATTCCCAGCCATCCGACGTTGAGCATCCCGCCGAAAAGGTAGTAGCCCTTGTAGGTCGCATCCGACCAGCCGGCCAGCTGGCCGACCGCTTCGAACGCGGCGGCCACGCCGAACATGGCCAGGGCGAGCGCCCAGACCGCTTGGTAGGGCTTTCGGCGGGCCGAATACTGTCTGGCGACGACCACCGCGAAGGCTGCGCCGACAACGGCCGAGATCAGGGGGATAACGAACACCGCGGCCAATGATAGAGGGCGGTCCCGCGCGGGCGATCTCGCTCGGCTTCGGTTAGACTCGGGTCACTCTTGGCCCGAACGATAGCCGTCGCCATGCAAAAGGGTGGTGTGGGCAAAACCACCACCGCCGTCAACCTAGGCGCAGCACTCGCGGAGATCGGGCAACGGGTTCTGCTCATCGATCTCGACGCGCAGGGCCACCTGACGCTGTACATGAAGCCTCCCGCCGAGCTGGACAAGACCATCTACCACCTCCTGGTCGACCCCGACACGACGGTGACAGACGTGGTGCAGGAGGCGCCGCAAATGGGCGTCCACTACATCCCCGCCGATGTGGAGCTGGCCGGCGCCGAAAACCAGCTCATCAACGAGATCGGCCGCGAGAGCATCCTCCGCGACAAGCTCGAGGCGGCGCAGAAGCGATACGACTTCATAATCATCGACTGCCCACCTTCGCTCGACCTGATCGTCATCAACGCACTGGTGGCGGCGGACGAGGTGCTCGTGCCGCTGCAGGCGGAATTCCTCGCGCTCAAGGGTATGCAGGAGCTGCTGATCACGATGGAGCGCGTGAAGCGCAGGCTCAATCCGCGCCTCGAGCTGATCGGCATCCTCCCCACGCTGTACAAGTCGCGCGCGCTGCATTCGCAAGAGGTTCTCGCCGCGGTGAAGGAGAAGTACGGCGACAAGGTCTACGACTTTGGCGTCACCGACTCCATCCGCTTCGCGGAGACGCCCCTCGCCGGAATGTCCATCCTTCAATACGCGAAGGACTCGGACGGCGCGAGGTCGTATCGTGCATTGGCAACACGGGTATTGGAGAATCACAGACAGCCATGACCACTTTCAAGCGCGTCTCACTCGCGGGATCGGAAGAGCTGTTTCGACCGACTAGGCCGCAGGTCGTCACCGACACCGATGAGGTGATACGCGGAGCGGTCGACCGTCACGAGAAGGTGAAGGAGGTCGTGCTGCGGACGCTGAACTTCACCCCGGAGGAGATCGAGCTTCTGATCGAGGCGATCCAGACCGCGAAGTATCCCGACCGAGTGCGCGCCAAGCAGCCACTCGACAAGTTCGATGCGCTGGACGCTCTGCGCATCAAGGTCCAGGGCGAGGTGGCCGACTAGCGCCTCCTGGAGCGCTTGCGGATATAGCCGTAGGTCCAGTACAGGCACACCAGAACCAAGGCGGCACCGAACACGACCACGGCCTCTCGCTGCATTGCGGTAATACTGATCTGATGGCGAAGCTGGGAATCGTCAAGGTCAGGCTGGATGGCGAGGTCAACGGCTACGTCCTCACCTGCGCAAGCACCAAGGAGGCTGTGGTAATCGACCCTGGGCTTCCGATCGACAAGCTTGCCGAGCAGACGAAGGGCCTGACGGTGAAGTACATCGTGGCTACGCACTGTCACCCGGGCCACGTCGCCGGCAAGGACGACCTGAAGGAGCTGACCGGCGGCGAGACCGCGATTCACTCGGCCGACGCCAAGCAGTTCCTGCGGTCGGCCGACCGCTATCTCATGGACGGCGATGAGCTCGAGTTCGGCGAGTTCAAGATGTCGGTCATGCACACTCCAGGACACACACCGGGCAGCGTGTGCCTCATCGTCGCGAACCACGCGTTCGTGGGCGACACCATCCTGGCCGGAGGCATCGGCAAGCAAACGCCAGAGACTGACTTACGACGCCAGATGATGAGCATCGGCAGCAAACTGCTGCGCCTGCCGCTCACGACCGCGCTGTACCCAGGCCATGGACCCGCGACCAGCCTTCAGAACGAACTGGCACAGAACCCGATCTTCAGAGGCGCGCCGACCCGGGCCTAAGCGGCCCAGCGCATCGCCGGCCCCCGCGCGCGCCTCATGACGACGCGCTCGGGGGGAAGGAATCGGAACCCACGTCCGACCTTGATCAGTTGCCACCCGCCCTCGTGCATCAACCGATGGTGGTAAAAACAGAGTAGGACCTCGTTGGCGATGTTGTTCGGACCGCCGTTGCTCCAGAACTCGATGTGATGCGGCGTCGACCAGCTGGCAGTGCGGTCGCAGCCGGTGAAGCGGCAGCCGCGGTCACGCACCCCGAGCGCCCTTCGCCTCGGCGCCGAGTTGACTCTTGTCGCCCGACCCACGTCGATGACCATGGAGTCAGCCAGCAGCACGCGCGAGATCGTGGCGTCGCAGGCGATGCGCTGAAGCGTCCTGGTGGAGATCGGCAGCGCGAGCTCCAGGTCAGCCGGCGGCGCCCCGACCTCGTTCTTCAGGCCTTCCAACGTCGTCGTGAGGTTGATGTGCGGACGGACTCCGTTGCGCCGCGGCAGCGTGCCCTGATCCATGGCGTGGTGAACCAATTCGCTGACCGCGTCGTGCATCCGCTGCGAATGGATGCGTTCGTCCTCAGGCCCTCGCCTCTTGGCCAAGGAGTCCAGCGCCGTCTTCAGCGCCGCTCCGCACTCGGGGTCAAGGATGCCGTCGACGGCAAACATGCCATCCGACATCAGGCTGATGTGGAAGCGGCGGCGCAGGTAGTTCTCCTCCGCCTCGGTGAAGAAGCCGTCGGGGTCGGCAGCGTGCCGCGCCACTCTGCAGAGCATGCGCAGGTGAAAGACCGAGAACCGGCGCGCGTAGTCGAGCATCTCCTCTTCGTCGAAGAGATCTCGCTTCTCGCCGAGCTGGTCGCGCAGGTGGCAGAGCACAGAGGCCGACTGGTAGCCGATCTCGCCCGAGCTCAAGGCCGCGGCGATCTTGGGCAGAGTCTGCAGCTGTTCGCCGACGCAAAGCCTGTCGGCGGCTGAGGTCACCGACATGCCGCAGGTGCGGGCGATCCAGGAGGCGGCCGCGATGTTGCCGCCAATCAGGTGATCGCCGGCCCTCTGCGCCTGGCGGGCCTCAAGAGAGAACTCACCCTCGAGCTCATCAATGACGGCACGAAACTCTTTGAGATCTACACGCTCTTCGCGAGCCCGAAACTTGCGAACAGCCGCCTTCAGCTCCGAGAGCGGTGGGCCCCCTTCCCCCGACATAAGACAAGTATACCAAACATCTGTTCGGAGTCAATACGTTAACACCAAAAACGTGCTTGAAAACCATCCAATCCCAACCCCAACTCCCTCTTCCCAGTCCGTCTCGTGTTTAGCGGGCAGTGCTAGCCGTTTTCCCCGAAAGCGAGAGTGATGCGCGTCACGTCCGCCTCCAGTTCGACGGCAAGGATCCCCGCATCCTTCTGATTGCTCCTGCGGTTGAAAATCGCCGAGAAGTTGCCGCCGCTCGAGCCGTTGTAGGTGATGTTCCAGTCGCCCGAGTTCAGCCGTTTGACGTAGAAACGCTGCACCGCGTCAACGCCATCGAGCGTCTCCCACTGCATCCCCCACGTGCTCTGGCCATTGTTCGTCAGTTGACTCGCCTGCGTGAGGCGGGCGCCCGGGTAAATCGGAAAGTCGGACGGGAACCCGCTGGGCATCGCGACCGCGGGATCGAGCTTGCCGGATCCCGGGGCCGCGCTGGACGCGCTCGAAGAACTTTTCGACGTCGGGGCCTCGCCGCATGCCGAGCAAATCACGACAGCTGCGGCCATCAGGACCAGCGCGATGCGCATCACCGGCGAGCCGGACGGACGAGGCGTCCCGCGACGCGCCCACGGCGGCCGCCCGCCACCAGTGACCCGCGCAAGTAGACCTCCCGCAACGTGAATCCAAACTCCATGCCGTCGAGCGCGCTGTGACGCTGCTTCGAGCGCATGATCTCCGGTCGCACTCGAGTCGGTTGGTTTGGATCCACGATCACGAGGTCCGCGTCATATCCAGGCGCGATCGTGCCTTTGCTTCCCTGGAGGCCGGTGAGCGCCGCCGGCGCCTCCGAGACCCACCGTGGCGCAAGCCACACATCGCCCATGCGGCTCGCGAGCTCGAGGCTGCTGATGTAGAGGGTTTGCACGCCGGGACTCCCCGCCGGAGCGTCGCCAAACGCCGCGGCTTTTTCTTCATCGGTGTGCGGAGCATGGTCGGTGGCGACGATCGTGATCGTGCCCTTGCGGAGCCCGGCGACCAGCGCATCCCGGTCATGCGCGCCTCGGACGGGTGGAAAGATCTTCATCGCCGTCCCCACTCGCCCGTAATCCTCGTCGCATAACCACAGGTAATGAGGGCACGTCTCCAGGCTCAGGGGCGCGCCGGCACGGATCGCCTCCTGCGCCGCCGCCAGGCCTGGCGCGCTGGAGAGGTGTGCGACATGCAGTCGCACTCCCGATGCGCCCGCGATCTCGGCCGCCGCCGCGATCGCCACAGCCTCAGCCTCCGCCGGCCTTGAGGCCAGCAGGTCCGCATAGGACTCGAGCGGACGCGCGAACGCACGCAGGATGGCTGGATCTTCGGCGTGGATCACGAGGGGCAAACCGAGACGCGCGATGTCGGGAGCGAGACGAGCCAGAGTCCCATAGTCGGGCGGCGCCTCCAGGTCGGGATCCTCGAGATTGAGCGAGTACTGCACCTGCTTGTGGCCGAGGCTGAATGCGTAACCGAGATACGCCTTGAAACCGATCGCTCCGGCGGCGGCCAGGCCCTCGAGCTCAGCAGCCGTAGTCGTCGAGCGCACCAGGCCCCACAAGCCGTAATCGACCCGAGCCTTACCGCGGGCGAGCGCCGCCTTTGACTCCAGTACGCCATCCGCATCGACGGCCGGCACCGTGTTCGGCATGTCGATGACCGTCGTCACACCGCCCGCGGCCGCGGCCGCTGTCAGCGTTGCGAAGTCCTCTTTTTGAGGAAATCCCGGGTCCCGGCTGTGGACATGAACGTCGATCGCGCCTGGCAGGACATACATCCCCGTCGCGTCGACCGTCGACGCGCCTGCCGGTGCCGGATCGTTGCCGACGCTGGTGATGACCCCGCCGGCGACATGGACGTCTACTTGCCGCGGGCCTTCGGGCGTGTGCACTGTGCCGCCCGTTATGACGAGAGCGTTGGCGCGGGGTTCAGCCAAGCTCGAGGTCGGTGATTCGAAAGAGCGGTGAATACGGGATGCCGGCGTTACGGATGTTGTCCTCGCCCCCCTCGCCGCGATCGAGGACGACGACGAGATGGATCACGTCGGCACCCGCATCGCGCAGGACCTGCGCCGACCGCAGCGAGTCGCCGCCGGTCGTCACGACGTCCTCGATCACGGTGATGCGATCGCCGCGCTCCATTCGTCCTTCGATCTGCTTCGAGGTCCCGTAACCCTTCGGTTCCTTGCGGACGAGGACCAGGGGCAGGCCCGTTTCCATCGACACCGCACCACCCAGGAGCACAGCTCCGAGCTCGGGTGCGGCGAGGCGCTGCGTCGTGAGGGGCACGAGAGTGGACAGGTGCTTGCCCAATCGCCGGAGCAGCTCGGGATCGGTTTCGAAAAGGAACTTGTCGAAGTATCGGTCGGAGTGCTTGCCGGAACGAAGGACGAAATCCCCTTTCAGGTACGAGGCCGTGACCAGGTCACGCGCAAGCGTCTCCCGCTCATCTAGGGGTCCCCGCAAACTCACGGCGTCAGCCTCTGAGTTCGTGGGGTTTTCGATCACAAGGTCAATCTAATGGATAGAAGCAGGCGGCCAAGTGCTCGGCCCCGAACGATTCGAGAGGCGGTTCTTCCTCGGCGCAATGTGGTCGCGCGCGGGGGCAGCGGGTTCGAAACCGGCAGCCGGACGGCGGGTTCACAGGGGAAGCGACATCGCCCTGGAGGATCACGCGCTCGCGACCGCGCTCGATGACGGGGTCGGGAATCGGAATCGCGGACAGCAGTGAGCCGGTGTAGGGATGGCGAGGCCGCCGGTACAGCTGCCCGCCCGGCGCGACCTCGACGATCTTGCCCAGGTACATGACGGCGACTCGATTCGAGATGTGCTTCACGACCGAAAGGTCGTGGGCTATGAACAGGTATGTGAGATCGAACTTGGACTGCAGCCGCTCGAGCAGGTTGATGATCTGGGCCTGGATAGAGACGTCGAGCGCCGAGATCGGTTCGTCGCAAACGATGAAAGTAGGGCCGACCGCGAGCGCCCGAGCGATCCCGACGCGCTGCCGCTGGCCGCCCGAGAACTCGTGCGGATACCGGTCCGCGAACCTCGGGTTCATCCCCACGACCTGCAGCAGCTCATAGATCCGGTTCTGTCGCTCGCGGCCCTTCGCAAGCCCGTGGATGTCGAGAGGCTCGCCGATGATGTCGCCCACCGTCTGTCTCGGGTCGAGGGACGCATATGGGTCCTGGAAGATCATCGCCATGTCACGCCGGTGCTCGCGCAAGGTGGTGCCTCGCTGGTGCGTGATGTCCTCGCCCTTGAAGTGAATCGTTCCCGCTGTAGGGTCGAGCAGGCGAATGATGGTGCGCCCCAGAGTCGACTTGCCGCAGCCCGACTCTCCGACCAGACCCAGCGTCTCGCCCTTCTTGATTTCGAGATCGACGCCGTCGACCGCGCGCACATGGGCGGTGGTCCGCTGCAGTACGCCCGACGAAATGGGGAACCATGTCTTCAACCCCTGGACCGACACGAGCGGGTCGGAGGCCGTCCAGGCTTTCTTCAGCTGGACGTGGGCGGTCTCAGGCACCTTTCAATTCGACCCCTGATTGGGTGACCCAGCATGCGGCCAGCTGCGTCTCGCCCACCCGGTTCAGCACTGGGACATCGCGTGAGCACCGCTCGATCGTGAACTTGCACCGAGGGTGGAACGAGCAACCGGTCGGCAGGTCGATGAGGTCGGGCGGCAGCCCTTCGATCGGCTTCAGCGGCTCGTGGCGCTCGGCATCCAACCGTGGGATCGAGCGGAGCAGCGACCACGTGTACGGGTGCTTGGGGTGGGCGAAGACGTCCACGGTCGGCCCGGCCTCGACAACCCTCCCGGCGTACATCACCATCACGCGCTCGCACATGCCCGCGACCACGCCCAGGTTGTGGGTGATGAGGATGGTCGCGGTGCCGAAATCGCGGTTGACGTGGCGCAGAAGGTCGAGGATCTGCGCCTGGATCGTGACGTCGAGCGCCGTGGTGGGTTCGTCGGCGATCAAGACCTTGGGGGTGGTGGTCAGACCCATGGCGATCATGGCGCGCTGGCGCATCCCGCCCGAGAACTGGTGCGGGTAGTCACGCGCCCTGGTCGCTGGCGACGGAATTCCGACCTTGCCCAGCACGGAAATGGCGACTCCCATGGCCTTGGCCTTGTCCAGGCCGTGATGCAGGCGGACGGGCTCGGCCACCTGCCACCCGGTCCGGAAGACAGGGTTGAGCGACGTCATCGGGTCCTGAAAGATCATCGCGATGTCCTGGCCGCGTATCTCGCGCATCTCGCCTTCGGAGACCTTGGTGAGGTCGCGGCCCTTGAACATGACCTTGCCGCTCAGGATCTTGCCCGGACGCTGGAGGCGCATGACGCTCAGCGCCGTCACCGACTTACCGCTGCCGGACTCGCCGACGATGCCCAGCGTCTCTCCGGGGCTGATCTCGAAGGACACGCCGTCGACCGCCTTCACGATGCCCGCCTTGGTTTTGAAGACGGTATGGAGGTCGTGGACCTCGAGCAGCGCCTGGGTCACGCCTTGAGCCTGGGGTCGAAGGCGTCGCGGACCGCGTTGCCGAAGACGTTGGAGGCAAGCACCGTGATGAAGATCGTCACCCCCGGGAAGTAAACCAGCCAGACCGAGTGGAAGAAGTAGCTCTGGGAGTTCGTCAACATGTTGCCCCAGCTCGCCGTCGGCGGCTGGATGCCAAGGCCGAGGAAGTCGAGCGCGGCCTCGACGAGGATGATCTGGCCGACCCCGAGGCTGGCGGCGACGATCAAAACCGGCAGCACGTTCGGCAAGAGGTGGATGGCGATCAATCGCAAATCGCGGGCGCCGATGGAGCGCGTGGCCATGATGAAATCGCGCTGCTTGACCGAGAGCACCTCGCCGCGGACGAGTCGCGCCACACCGCCCCAGCCGACTGAGGCGATGATCATCGCCAGGGTGATCGGGTTCGGGCGGAACAGGATCGACATGAGGATGAAGAGAAAGATCGCCGGGATCGACAGCACTGTGTCCACGATTCGCATCAGGATGTCGTCGACCCAGCGGCCGTAATAGCCGGCCACGAGCCCGACGGTCGTGCCGAGGGTCAGTGAAAGCCCGACCGTCAAGAACGCGACGCCGAGTGATACGCGGCCGCCGTAGATCAGCCGCGTGAGCGTGTCGCGTCCGAGCTCATCTGTACCCAGGAGATGTGGACGGCCTGGCGGCTGGAAGGTCGACAGCAGGTCGAGCCGGTACGGCTCAAAGTGCGTGAGGAACTGGGTGAACAGCGGCGCCGCGATTGCTATGGCGCCCAGGATGACGATCAGGATCCCGGCGCCCATGCCGATGCGGTTGGCGCGCAGCCGCTCCCACGATTCGTTCCAGTACGACTGCGCGGGACGGGTGGCAGCACTTTCGAACGTGCTGATCGGGGCTTCGATCTCGGTCGCGGGTGTCTGACCCAGCATGCTCATTCGGGGTCCCCGCAAAATCGAAGATTTTGTGGGGTTTTCATGCGTAGCGAATCCGCGGATCGAGGACTGCGTAGAGCATGTCCGCGAGCAGGTTGCCGGCGATGACCAGGAGCGTGGCGAAGAAGGTGACGCCCATCACCGTTGAGTAGTCGTACTGGAGAGCGCGCTCGAACAGCAGGCGCCCGATGCCCGGCCAGCCGAAGACGACCTCGACGACCAGTCCGCCGCTCACGAGGCCGGGCAGCTCGAGGCCGACCAGAGTGATCAGGGGGATCAATGCGTTGCGCAGCCCGTGCAGGTATACGACTCGACGTTCGCCCATGCCTTTGGCGCGCGCGGTGCGGATGTAGTCCTGTGAGAGCACCTCGAGCATGCTCGAGCGGGTGAAGCGCGACCAAAGGGACAGATAGAAGAAGGAGAGTACCGTCGCCGGCAAAATCAAGTGCTCTAGCCGGTCGAGGATGTCGCCACCGCCGAGCGGGCTCGTGGCGCCGCTGGATGGAAGCCACGGCCAGCCGTGCTGCTCGAAGGTGACCGAGAAGAACAGGATCAGCAGCAGGCCGAGCCAGAACTGCGGCACCGCGAAGCCCGCCACCGAGACCACGGTCAACCCGTGGTCGACCTTGCTGCCTCGCCTGAGTGCGCCGATCACGCCAAGCGGAATTGAGATCAGCACGCCGATCAGGATCGCTGTCGCTGTGAGCTCCAAGGTGTTGGGCAGCCGGTCGAGGATGTGGCTCATGACCGGGCTGCCATCGATCATCGAGCGTCCGAAATCGCCATGGAGCACATTCCAGAGCCAGGTGACGTACCAAACGTAGAAAGGCCGGTCGAGGCCCAGGTTCGCTCTCAGGCGCTCGATGTCGTCCGGCCGAAGGTTGGGATTGAGGTCGATGCCCGGCACGTAGGTGCCGCGCGTGCGGTCCATGAGCACGAGCGTGATTGCCGTCACGCCCAGCACCACGACGACGGAGGCGAAGAGCCGCCGGACCAGGTACTTGGCCAGCATCCGCTACAAGCCTATTCCCGCGGCTCTCCTATTCCTCTTTTACTTACCGTCCGTCACCCAAACTTTCGCGTTCCAGGGCCGCTGGGCGAACTGGTTGAACGGGCCGAAGTCGGTCCCCTGCACGCGTTTGTTCACGGCATAGATGCCCGTGTTGAAGAGGATGACCGGCGAAGGCTCCAGGTCCGACATGAGGTCCTGGAACTGGAAATAGAGCGACTTGCGCTTGGCCTTGTCGACTGTACCCAACGCCTGGTCCAACAGCTGGTCCGCCGTGTCGTTCTTGAAATCGGCGCCGTTGAAGCCGCCGGCCGCCGTGTTCCTGGAGTGGTAGAGCGGCGACACGTCGGGGTCGGCGCCCCAGTTGAAACCGACGAGGAATATGTCGAACGTACGGATGCTGACGATCTGGCTCACGAGCTGCGGAAACTGAATGAGGCTCGGGGTGGCGTCGACGCCGATGTCCTTCCACGACTGCTGCATCACGGTGAGCATGCTTTCGCGCTGCTTGTTGCCGGCGTTGGTGATCATCGTGAACTTGAGCTTCTGCCCGCCCTTGGCGCGGATGCCGTCCGAACCTTTCGCCCAACCGGCGCTGTCGAGAAGCGATTCGGCCTTCGCCTTGTCGAAGCCAATGAGGACTTGCGGCTTGTCCTTGTAGGCCCAGGACGTCGGCGGCTCCACTGAGTTGGCCACAGCGCCATGGCCGAAGTACACGGCCGTGACGATCTGCTGGCGGTTGAGGGCGTACAGCAAGGCCTGCCTCACAGCCTTGTCGCCGAAGAGCTGGCCGCCGAGCTTGCTGGGGTCGAGGTTATACGCGTAGAACGTGAAGGTCGGGACCCCAAACTCCGACATGGCGACGTTGGTCGCCGTCTTGAGATCGTCGAACAGCGATGGATCCACGGGGCCGATGTCGATCTCGCCCGTCTTGAGCTGGTTGCTGACGGCAACCGAGTCCGGCAGGACCTTGTAGACGTACGAGTCGAGGTACGCGGGACCGTTCCAGTAGTTGTCGTTGCGCGCCAGCGTGACCTGCTGGCCCTTGTCCCACTTGACGAATTTGAACGCGCCGTTGGTCACCGATGGAGCGGTGTTGAAGTCGGCGGTGTTGATCGCCTTCGCGTCCATACTGCCGAGCACGTGCTTGGGCAGGATGCCGTAGAGCGCGTGGTTGGCGAGGAACGGCGCGAACACGGTCGTGGTCGTGATGACGACCGTCTTCGGATCGGGGGCGGTGACGCTGGCGATGTACTTCTGAAGGTCACCACGCCGCGGCGACGACACGTCTTTGTACTTGGGATCGTAGGCGAGCTGGTACGTGAAGACGACGTCGTCTGCCGTCAGCGGCTGCCCGTCCGAAAACTTGAGGTTGTCGCGAAGCGTGAACTTGTATGTAAGCCCGTCCGATGATGTGGTGGGCATGGATTTAGCCAGGGCAGGGACGAGATCCCCTGTCTTGGAATAGTTGAGCAGCCCGTCGAACATGAGGCCGATGACCTGGTTACTGGCGGTGTCGCTGCTCAGCATCGAGTTGAGCGTGCGGATGTCGCTGAAGTTCCCTTCGATCACGTGGCCGCCCTTCTTGGGCGTCAGGCTGGTCGAGGTGGTGCCCCCGCCACAAGCCTCGAGAAACGATAGGCCGCCGGCCGCGAAGGCCATATAGGCGGCGACTCCGCCGGTTCGTTTCAGGAAATCTCTTCGGGACCAGTGCTCCAGGAACCGCTCGAACTGTTCGAAACCCTTATCTTCGGCGTCCGCGTCTCCACTCATCTGACCCACCTCCAGCTGAATGCCGGCCACCCCCCAAGGGTGCGTCAAGCTCACGGGCCATCATATGTGGAGTCCACACCAATGGTCAAAAACCGCCTTTGATGGCCTCCACGGTCGCGGTCGGCGTCGCCAGGGTCGTCGTGCACCTGCCGGAGAGCGGGTCGCTGAAGTCCAAGCGCCATGTCATCCATGGCCTTTTGCGGCGCGTCCGAGCCGAGTTTCAGGTGGCAGCCGCCGAGGTTGGCGAGCGCGACCGCTGGCAGCTGGCTGAGCTGGCCATCGCCTGCGTCAGCGCTGACAGCCGTCACGCGGACGAGGTGCTGGCCGCCGCCCTCTCCTACATCGAGGCGCACTCCGACGGCGCCCGGATCACGGACGTTTCGACGGAGCTGGTGCGCCTGTGAAAACCATTGAGACGCTTGCTTCGCAGTTCGAGGGCACGCTGCCATTCAAGCTCGACGCCTTCCAGCGCGAGGCGATCGACAAGCTGGACAGCGGCACAGGCGGCGTCCTGGTCAGCGCCCCCACATCCAGCGGCAAGACGGTGGTGGCCGAATACGCGATCTTTCGCGCTCTGCGTGACGGCACGAAGGTCATCTATACGACTCCGCTGAAAGCGCTGAGCAACCAGAAGTACCACGACTTCGTGCGCGAGTACGGCGAGCGGACCGTCGGCCTGGTGACAGGCGAGAACACCATCAACGACGAGGCGCCGGTGGTCGTGATGACGACCGAGATCCTCCGCAACCTCATATACGAGGACCCCAAGCGCCTGGACGCTGTCGCGTATGTCGTCCTCGACGAGGTCCACTACATCGACGACTTCCCACGCGGCTCGGTCTGGGAGGAGATCGTGATCCAGGCACCGCGATCGATCAAGCTCGTCGGCCTTTCGGCGACCATCGGCAACTACCGCGAGATCGCCGAGTGGATGGCGGAAAACCGTGGCGGGATGGAGACCGTCTTCCACAACGTCCGCCCGGTCGAGTTGAAGATGTGGCTTGCTGTCCAGAACCGCTTCTTCCCACTTTTCAAAGAGGACGGCGGCATCGATCAACGCACGTGGACCAAGGCCGCCGAGGAAGAGGAAGCGTCCTATCGGGTGGGCCGCTTCACACGCCTTCCGTCCAACGACCTCCTGAAAGTTATCGAGGAGCTGCGGCGCCTGGACATCCTGCCCTCGATCTATTTCATCTTCTCCCGGCGCGGCTGCCGAGAGGCGCTGCAGCGATGCTCGTATCACGACATCGACCTCACCACGGCCGAGGAAAAGGAGGCCATCGACCGGGTGGCGGCCGAGCGATTGCTCGGCCTCAAGGATCGAGACGAAGAGGCGCTGTTCCGCCGCATGGTCGATGCCCGGTTACTGCGCCGCGGCATGGCCGAGCACCATGCCGGGCTGCTGCCGTACCACAAGGAGATGGTCGAGGAGCTCTTCCAGCGCGGCCTCATCAAAGTCGTCTTCGCGACGGAGACGCTGTCGCTCGGCATCAACATGCCGGCTCGCGGTGTGGTCATCTCTTCGTTCACGAAGTTCGACGGCGTGAGCTTCTCGAACCTGACCACCGGTGAGATGACGCAGCTCATGGGCCGGGCCGGCCGCCGCGGCATCGACGTGATCGGCCACGGCGTGATCCTCAAAGAGTCCGATGTCGAGATCGGGACCATCTACGAGGTGGCGATGGGGCCGACGCTCGTCGTCGAGTCGAAGTTTCTGCCCAGCTACAACATGGCCCTCAATCTGCTTCGCGTCTACACGCCGGCCGAGGCCGAAGGCCTCATGGAGCGGTCCTTCGGGCAGTTCCAGAAGCGGCTTGCGGCGGACGCCACGCGCGAGCGGCTGGCCAATGTGCGTGCGCGGCTCGATGACATCCGCAGGATGTGGGACGACTCGGATGTCTCGCTGGACGACGTCGTTCAGTACTTCAAGCTCGAGGATCGGCGCCGGGCGATCCGGATCGAGCTGAGGCGGCTGCGGCGCGACGCCGGCGCCGAGAGGCGCAATCGGCGCGGACGCCACACGCGAGCGCAGGGGCACTCCAGCCGGTTGGTGCAAAAGCTGGAGGTCGAAGCCAAAGGCCTGCTCGAGCGGCAGCGAAAGCTGAAGGTGGTGCGCTCGCCGCGTTTCGGCGAGCACCTGCAGGGCTACGCGGAGATCAGAGCCCTGCAGAAGGAGCTCGATGCCGGCGAGCGCGAGGCGACCGGCCAGATGGACGAGTACGCACGCAAGCTGCGGCGTCTGTCCCGGATCCTCGCTGAGACCGGATTCCTCTCCGCCGACCGGCCGACCGACAAAGGCCTGTTCGCGGCGCGCATCTACGGCGAGAACACGATCCTGGTCGCGGAGGCGGTATGGGCCGGATGGCTGGAGGGCCTGAGGGCCGAGGAGCTGTGTGCGGTCCTCGTCATGCTGGCGGTCGAGGATCGCGAGCGCGGCCGCAGCCGCGGAGGGGCCCCGACCGGACCTCGCCGGTACCCCACGCCCGCCATCTCCCAGACCGCAAGGCTCGTCCGCTCGCTGTACTTCCGTTTCGCCGACATGGAGAAAGACCTCGACGAGCCCAACCTGCGCCAGCCGTCCCACGACTACATCGACTTCGCGTATCGATGGTCGGCCGGCGAGCCCCTCGACAAGATCCCGCTCCCGTCGAACGTGGATATCGGCGACGCGATCAAGGCGATGAAGAGCCTCTACTCGCTCCTACGCCAGCTCGAGTTCGCGCTGCGCCAGGCGAAGTCTCCCCTGCTCGACGAGGTCAGTCGCGCGGTCGCACAGATGGAGCGCGACGTAATAAAGCGAACGTAGGCAAACTAGGTATCGATGGCCAATAAGAAGAGACGCATCCTCGTCACCGGCGTGGCGCGCTGGTGGGGGGCGCTCGTAGTCCAGCGATTGGGCGATGATCCCGACGTCGCAGAGGTCATCGGCATCGACATCCGCGAGCCGCGATACGACCTCGGCCGCGCGGATTACCTGAAGCTCGACATCCGCCACTCGCTCATCGGCAAGCTGGTGCGGGCGGTGGGGATCGACACCGTCGTGCACACCCTCACCCGAGTCGATTCGTTCGACCTCGACCCGCGGCGTGCGCACGAGATGAACGTGATCGGGACGCTAAACCTCCTCGCGGGCTGCGCCGGCGCGGACAGCCCGGTCAAGCGCTTCGTCCTCAAGTCATCAGGCCACGTGTACGGCTCGCGCTACGACCTGCCGCCCAACCTTCGCGAGGACCACAGGCTCGATTCGAACTCGAAGCACCAGTTCGTTCGCGACATCGTCGAGGTCGAGTCGTACGTATCCGACTTCGCCGACCGCAACCCCGGCATCGATCTCCTGACACTGCGCTTCAGCAACAGCCTCAACCCGAACGAGCCCCAGCCGCTGGCTCGGTACCTCGACCTCGAGTTCGTGCCGACAGTGGCCGGGTACGACCCCATCCTGCAGCTGATTCATCGCGACGATTGCGTCGAGGCCCTTTACCTCGCGACCAAGCGGGGGCCGGCCGGCGCGTACAACATCGCCGCCCAGGGCGCTGAGCCGCTGTCGGCACTCCTCGACGCCGCGGGCAAGCTCCATGCCCCGGTGCTGCCCCCTGTCGGTCTCGAGCTGACCGCGTTTGCGCTGCGACGGAGCGGGCTGGCGTCGCTTTCCCCACAGCTAATGGATCTGCTTCGTTGGGGCCGGACGCTATCGACGGCAAAAGCCGCCCGGGAGCTGCGCTTCCGCGCCGCACGGGATACGCGAGCGGCGTTTGAGGACTTCATCCAGCAGCGGCGAGTGCTCCGCTACGAGCCCGACCGGCATGCCTATCAGTACGAGAAAGAGCTGGAGGACTTCATCCACAGCCGGCAGCTGGCTTCCGAGAACGGCGAAGGCGAAGAGGTTGGCGCTCCGGCTACGGGTCGCCACCGCCCCCATCGATGACGAGTACCTCCCCGTTTACGTAGCTCGCGGCGTCTGAGACCAAGAACACCACCGCGCCCGCGATTTCGTCGGGAACGCCGATTCGGCCCATCGGATTGGAGCTGAGCACGCGATCGAGGATCGCCTCGTTGGCCCAGAGCGCCTCCGCGAATCGCGTCTTCACAAGGCCCGGAGCGACGGCGTTGACGCGCACCTTCCCCCCGAGCTCTCGAGCGAGCTGGCGGGTGAGCATGATCACGCCGGCCTTTGTGATGTTGTAGACGCCGAGCCCGAGGCCGGGTCGGATCCCGCCGATGCTGGCCACGTTGACGATGGCGCCGCCGTGGTGCTCCATTGACGCCTCGTACACGAGCTTCGTCAGGATGAAGATGCCGCGCAGGTTGACCTCGAACGTTTTGTCCCAAGCGGACAGCTCGGCCCCCAGGACGGGACCGAAGTAGGGGTTGGTGGCGGCGTTGTTGACGAGGATGTCGATTCGCGAGAAACGCTTCATCGTCTCTTCGACTAGTCGCTGAAGGTCCTCTTGCCGGCCCGCGTGCGCCGCGATTCCGACGGCGCGCTCGGGGAACTCTGTGTTGATCCGCTCGGCCTCATCGTCGAGGTCGGCCTGCTTGCGGCTGGACAGGACCACCATGGCGCCCTGCTCTGCCAGCGCGTGGGCGATGGAGCTGCCGATGCCGCGGCTCGCCCCGGTAACGAGGGCTACCCGACCGTCCAGGTCGAACCGGGAGCTCGGCGACACGGCTGATACGATAGCCCGACTCAATGGCGATTACGGGGAAAGCGGCGGAGGACATCCTCGAGCGCATCTTCCAGCCCATGACGAAGCCCAGCGCCATGGACCAGGCCGAGGAAACCCTCCGTCACCCCAAGCGCCTCGTCTACGTCGCCATGTCCAACAAGGCCTTCTACTGGCGAGCTCACATCCAGAAATTCGTGCTCGATTCAGGGATGGTGCCGGTCAGCCCGTTCATGCTCTTCGACTACTACCTGATGCATACGGTCTCGAAGGAGATCGTCCGGGAGGCCATGAACAACCTGCTCGCCCGCTGTGACGAGGTCTGGGTTTTCGGCCGTTTGTCGTTGGGCGTCAAAGTGCAGGTCGGCATCGCCAAGCGGATGAACAAGCCAGTCCGTTACTTCGACATCTCCGATCTTCCCGTCGCCGTGATGCCGATCAGCGAGGAAACGGCGGAAGAAGAGCTCCGGGATTAAGCGGTAGTACCCTCTCCCCTTCGGGGAGAGGGGCGTGAGCTCGGAACAGCGACCCTCCGATACCAGGCTTCCGGTTTGGACAGCTCTTCGAGGCGCGGCATCGTTTGAGGACCCTGCCACGCGAGATTCAAGACCTCCATCCCATGCGCGTCATAGATGGCTTTGGCGAAAGCCTCGCCGAGGCGGTACTGCTGCAGCTTCAAGTCGAGACCTGACAGCTTCCAGATCAAGAGCTCGAGGATGCTTTTGCCGGAGCTGCGCGCGCGATACGCCTCCTCGATGCGCTCGAAGCCGGGCAGCAGCCTCGCACCCAGCTCATTCATGACCAGGTTGCTGTAACCCTCGACGAGCGACATGGTTCCCTGCACGCGCCGCATCACCCGCCACTGCGCGGGCAGGATCCCTGCGAACGCCGCAATGCGGGCGGCCGTAGGGGCTTTCTTCGTTGTTGACTCGAGCAGAGCCTTGATCGACTGCTCCATATCGGCCCGCAGCCACGGATGGGCCGCGAACTGCCAGGCGTGTGTCATCTCGTGCAGGATCAGCCAACGCCTCAAATCCTCACCGGGCAGGTCGGCCTTCTTCGCCCACTCCTCGACATTGGTCTCGACCAGGTAAAGCCCGTCGGCAGCGACCGGCTCGGCGCCCAGGAGCTGCGGGTCGAACTGGCCGAGGACTCTGTGTCCCAGGAAACCGAGCATGAAGCCGACATACCGGTCGATTCCGGCGCGACCCGCATCGACGATCAGCGAGTTGGGGACGCGGCCCAGCTCGAGCACGGGATCGATGACGCGGCGGAGGATGGCGAGGTTGAGATCGAGCCAGCCCTCGCGGTCGACGGCTTCGAACCGCGGCATCTGAACGCCGACAGGAAGCCGGCCGACGAAATCGAGCAGCGGCTTCTCGAGGTCCTCAGCCATCGCCCGGTAGCGCTTCTCCGCCGCGGCGAGCACAGTGCCTGGGGTCGCCGGATGGTCGAGATAGGCTCGTGCCGCCGAACGAACATCGTCCCAGTCGACAAGGACGCCGGTGCCGCCTCGAGGACGCACCGCGACTGCGACCGCGGCTGTAGCCACTCCGGCGAGCACGCCGAATACCGCCGCCCTTCCGACGCGCCGCCTCATGTGTCCCAGGTTACGAAACGAACGGGACCTAGTAGATGTAAGGCCAGCTCCGGTTGCGCTTGAAGACCACCTTGCACGGCTCGCATCGGAACACGATCTGGAGCTGCCGCCTACCGATGGCGGCGGCGTCCCGACCGCATACCGGACACGAGGCCGTCTCGTCCTGGAAGGGACGAGGAAGGGGGTCCACTTTTATCTCTAACCGCCGACGTTTTTTGGACATTTGCTCAAACCGTTCTCAAATTCGTTGCCAGCAACCAACCCGATCTCCGGGTTGCAATTCAGACGTCGAGTAGCGTCACATCCAGGTTCTTTAACCCCTCCGGTGGCTCAACTCCTGCGGTTTGCAATCGCTTTAGCAGCGCGAGGATGTAGCGGACGCCGGCGAGGTTGACCCTGTGTTCGCGCGTCAAGGTCTGGATCGCCTGCAGCTTCATCACGTCGCGGCGGGAGTAGCGCCGTCGATTCGTGACCGTCCGCTTGGGATGAATCATGTCAAGGTGTTCGTACATCATGAGAGTGCGTGGATGTGTCTCAAGA
>Ga0209590_10000057_pt1 | contig 23116 bp, 23 predicted proteins | sample CZO8metaG_FD_188353 | JGI IMG/M metagenome (GOLD analysis project Ga0209590, IMG submission 188353) | Vadose zone soil microbial communities from the Eel River Critical Zone Observatory, Northern California, USA - CZOApr15con1.8 metaG... | ecosystem: Environmental > Terrestrial > Soil > Vadose...
GGGCGAGGCGTGAAAGGCATCATCCTCGCCGGCGGCTCTGGCACGCGGCTCTACCCGGTCACGCAGGTCGTCTCCAAGCAGCTGCTGCCGGTCTACGACAAGCCGATGATCTACTATCCGTTGAGCACGCTGATGCTTGCCGGCATCCGCGACATCCTCGTGATCTCAACGCCCCAGGACACCCCGCGCTTCGAGCAGCTGCTCGGCGACGGGGCGCGCCTGGGACTGAATTTCCGCTACGCCGCGCAGCCGCACCCCGGGGGCATCGCCCAGGCGTTCCTCATCGGCGAGAAATTCATCGACGGCGAGCCTTGCGCGCTGGTGCTCGGCGACAACATCTTCTACGGCCACGACCTCCAAGCCGACTTGCAGCGCGCCGCCAAGAAGAAGTCGGGGGCTACGGTGTTTGCCTATCCGGTGCGCGATCCACAGCGCTACGGAGTTGTCGAGTTCGACGCGGCCGACCGCGCGGTGAGCATCGAAGAGAAGCCCAGCCGGCCGAAGTCGCGTTTTGCCGTGACGGGCCTTTATTTCTACGACGGCGAAGTCGCTCGCGTTGCGCGATCGCTCAAGCCATCGGCCCGCGGCGAGCTCGAGATCACCGATGTCAACCGCCACTACCTCAGGCGCGGCGAGCTCGACGTTGTTCCGCTGGGGCGTGGGCACGCGTGGCTCGACACCGGCACCCACGAATCCCTGCTCGAGGCGAGCCACTTCATCGAGACGCTGGAGCGCCGCCAGGGAATGAAGATCTGTTGCCCGGAGGAGATCGCGTGGCGGATGGACTATATCAGCGCGGCGGAGCTCGAGCGCCTGGCGGTGCCTCTCAAGAGCAGCGGCTATGGCGACTACCTGCTTTCGCTGCTGCGGGATGGGGCGGGTCCGCGCGCCGCATGAAGGTCGTTCCGACACGACTCCCCGATGTGCTCCTCCTTGAGCCCCGAGTGTTCGGCGACGCGCGCGGATTCTTCTTCGAAAGCTGGAACGAGCGGGAGTTCGAGCGCGCGGGAATCCGTGCGCGCTTCGTTCAGGACAATCACTCGCGCTCGGAGAAGGGCGTGCTGCGCGGGCTGCACTACCAGATCCGCCAGCCGCAGGGCAAGCTCATCCGCGTCGTCGCCGGGGAAATCTTCGATGTCGCGGCGGACATCCGCAGCGGCTCACCCACCTTCGGCCGGTGGGAAGGCATTCGCCTGAGCGCCGAATCGCACCAGCTGCTCTGGGTACCGATAGGTTTCGCGCACGGGTTCTGCGTGCTGAGCGAATTCGCCGAAGTGCTCTACAAGACGACCGACTTCTACGCGCCGGAGCACGAGTGCTGCATTCTCTGGGACGATCCGGAGCTCCATATCGACTGGCCCCTCCCGGGCGCGCCCACGCTGTCTGCCAAAGACGCCGCAGGGGTTCGGCTCCGGGACGCCGAAGTGTTTCCGTGAAAATTCTGCTGACGGGAAAGAACGGGCAGCTCGGGTGGGAGCTCGCGCGCGCGCTTGCGCCGCTCGGCGAGCTCATCGCCTTCGATCGTAGTAGTCTGGATCTCGCGGTGCCAGACCAAATCGTTTCGGCGGTTCGGTCGGTGCGGCCCGATGTGCTCGTCAATGCCGCGGCGTACACCGCGGTCGATCAGGCGGAAACCGAACGGGATGCCGCCCAAGCGATCAACGCCGTAGCCGTAGCCGTCCTCGCCGAAGAAGCGAAGCGCGCGCGAGCCTTGTTCCTCCACTACTCGACCGATTACGTGTTCGACGGGACCAAGGACACGGCGTATCTCGAGGAGGACCTCCCTAATCCTCTCAACGCCTACGGCCGCAGTAAGCTCGCGGGCGAGCAGGCGATCCGCAGCATCGATGGCCACCACCTGATACTGCGCACGAGCTGGGTGTACGCGGCGCGCGGCAAGAACTTCCTGCTGACGATTCGCCGCCTGCTGCGGGAAAGGCAGGAGCTGCGCGTGGTGTCCGACCAGATCGGCGCTCCGACCTCTGCGGAAGCGCTCGCTCACGCAAGCGCGGAGCTCCTGCGCCGCCATACCCCTGCGGCGCTCGGGGACGCCCGCGGCGTCTATCACATCACGGCCGCAGGATATACGTCGTGGCACGGGTTTGCGATCGAAATCGCGCAGCTGGAAAAGCAGTCCCTCGCGAGGGCTGCCCGCATCCTGCCAATTTCCTCGAGCGAGTATCCTACCGCTGCGCACAGACCGAAAAACTCCCGACTTTCCAACGAGAAATTTTTACGGCGCTTCGGCATCCGATTGCCCTCATGGGAGCAATGTCTGGAAGCGTGCTACGCCCAACTGTCCGCTAGACAGCGGCAGCTGAAAGCAGGTGTTTGGAATAATAGATAATGCTTGTCTCCATGACGCAGCATAGCGTCCTTGCCACTTGCGATGCCGATTTTATCGGCTCGCATTTATCGCACTGCCTCATCGAGTGCGGGTACGAAGGCTGCGGTATCCACGTCTTCTTGCGGGACCCCATCGCAGGTCCCGCGGAAGTACCGCGCAAAGACGGACCGATGCATTTGGAGAAGGGTTCCTTGCGTCGTGCGTTGCGCCTCCGCATTGTCCTCGCGCTCGTGAAATGATTCCCACGGCGCCGTCCCTCGTGCCCAGTCATGTCTAGATCCAAAACGCTGATCACGGGCATCTCGGGCATGGTCGGTTCGCATCTCGCCGACTATCTGCTCGAGCACACCGACTGGGACGTTTACGGCATGTGCCGCTGGCGCAGCCCCCTCGACAACGTGAAGCACCTGCTCGACCGGGTCAACCGCCGTGACCGCGTGTTCTTTGTATACGGCGACCTGCGCGACTACATCTCGATCCAGAACGTGGTCGAGCAGGCAAAACCGGACTACGTGTTTCACCTCGCCGCCCAGAGCTATCCGATGACGAGCTTCACTTCGCCGCTCGACACCTACGACACCAATATCGAAGGTACCGCGCGGCTGCTCGAGGCACTGCGGCGCTTTCCCGGAATCGACCCGGTGATCCACGTATGCTCTTCTTCCGAGGTGTACGGACGAGTCTCGAAGGAGAAACTACCGATCGGCGAGGAATGCGCGTTCCGCCCCGCCTCGCCCTACGCGATCTCGAAGGTCGGCACCGACCTGGTCGGGCGCTTCCACGCCGAAGCCTACGGGCAGAAGGTGATGACGACGCGCATGTTCACGCACACCGGGCCGCGCCGCGGTGACGTGTTCGCCGAGTCCACCTTCGCCAAACAGATCGCGATGGCCGAGAAAAACCTGATTCCCCCGGTCATCAAGGTCGGCAATCTCGAGTCGCTGCGCACCTGGTCCGACGTGCGCGATGCGGTGCGGGCGTACCATATGCTTGTTACGGTGAAGCCCGTGCCCGGTGAGTACTACAACATCGGCGGCGCTCATTCCTGCACGATAGGTAACATGCTCAGGCACCTCCTGTCGCTTTCAACGCGCAAGGACGTCAAGGTGGAAGCGGATCCGGACCGGCTGCGCCCGATCGATGCCGATCTTCAGGTTCCGGACACCTCGAAGTTCACGAAACATACCGGGTGGACGCCCAAAATCCCGTTCGAGAAAACGATGCGGGACCTGCTCGACTACTGGCGCCAACAGGTGCAGTCGGGAGAGGTCTTCCTGACCCGCTGACATGAAGCTCGCGAATCCCGTTTCCTGGCCGCCAAACGGCGATTGGGACCGGCGCCTGACAGCGGTCGCCTGCCCCGATCTCGCGCCGGTCACCACAGTTCACGAGAACGAGTGGTTCGCAGTGCGCAACCGCGGTGGATACTTCACCACGGAGTTCCAGCAGCAACACGTGGTCGTGCTGCCCGTCGTCGAGGACAGCGGCATCGTGATGATACGGGTGCCCCGGCCGGTGATCGGGGACATCACCCTCGAGCTCCCGGCCGGCGCCATCGAGGCCAACGAGACTGCCGTTGCCGGCGCCGCGCGCGAATTCACCGAGGAAACCGGAATCGCCGTCAGCGATCCGGGCCGCCTGAAGCCTATGCCGCCGATATCCGCGTCACCGGATCGAATACCCAGCCTCGTCTACATCTTCCGCATCGCGCTTTCGCGCGAAGAGTTCGAGCGGCGTAAACCGCACGACAAGGAGGTGGAAAGCGTGCATTGCGTCCCGTTCGAAGAGGTCGTCCGGCTGATCCTAGAGGGCGGGATCTACGTCGCGGTGCCGGTCGGGGTGATCGCGAGTTATCTATTAACGCGGCTTACGCGCTCGCCCTTAAGGGCCGGTTGAACGGGCAAGCACCCGATCTCGCACCTCCCGCGGGCGCCTCGCGCCGATACGTCCCTCAGCCGGGAGGCTGTCCCGCGTTCTACTCATCAGCCGCTGGCGACGAACGATGTGACCACCTGACGTATCCCAGCCGGATCGAGGCCGATGCGGCGTCTGATGTCGTGGACGGTGCCGTACCAGACGCAGAATTGATCCGGCAGGCCATGGTACCAGGTGCGCACGCCAGGCATTTCGTTGATCGCCTCGCGCAAGCCGAATCCGTCGTGCACCACGAGGAATTGCGTGTGCCGGAAACGCGCGAGTACCTCGGTATCGATCGGCTTGATCGTGTGGAAGTACACCAGATTCACCGACAGGTCCTTGCAGGCCTCGAGCACGTTGGCGAGGAGCGGGCCGGCGGTCACGACCGTCAGCGCCGCGCCCGTGTCTTTCATCACGACCGCCCGGCCGAACTCGACGTTTAGATCGATGGTGTGAGGATGATCGGAGAGCTTGAAGTAGGTCGGCCGGCCATTGTTGTACTGACTGCGAAGCAAGGTGTCGAGCTCTTTCCGGGACCCCGGCTGAATTACCTCCATTCCGGGGAGCAGGCGAAGGATTTCCAGATCGGTGTAGCAATGATGGGTTGCACCGTCCCAGGCATAGTCGAAGGACGCCCCGCATGACAGTATGTTTCCGCCGAACTCGTTGTAGCACATATCGAGCTTGATCTGCTCGAGGCTGCGCTCCGTAATAAACGGCGCGATCGTGTGCACGAACGGATGGAATCCCTGCGCTCCGAGACCCGCCGCAATGCTTACCAGGGCGTTCTCGCAAACGCCCATGTTGTAAAAGCGCGACGGATACTTCTCCTGGAACGCGTTGAACAGGTAATGGCTGATGTCCCCGAGGATCACCACGACCCGATCGTCGCGGGCGGCAAGATCCATGACCGTGTCTCTGAACTGCCGCCTCACGGCGCGGAACTCCCGGAATCCAGCTCACGCAGCAGCATTTCGAGTTGCGCCTCGTCCGGCGATTTGCGATGCCATTCGAATATGTTCTGCTCGAGCGTCCGGCAGCCGTAGCCCTTGATGGTATTGCCGACCACGGCCTTCACCGCGCCGCTTCCGGCATGCAGCGCCGCCTTGACTTGATCCACGTGGTGCCCGTCCACGTCGAATACTTCGCAGCCGAACGCGCGCAATCGCTCGGCAGGGTTGTGAATCTGCAGCGATCGGACTTGCGACTTGTTGAAGTCGAGCAGAATGACAAGGTTGTCAAGGCCCAGATTGACCGCCACCATGATGGCTTCCCACGTGCTGTCTTCGTTCGCCTCGCCGTCGCCGACGAGCGTGTAGACGCGCCGCGGGCTGCCCTGAAGCTTGAAGGCAAGCGCCATCCCGACCGCCACGCCGATGCCGTGGCCGAGCGAGCCGGTGGAGACCTCGACGCCAGGCACCTTGCGCCGGTCCGGGTGGCAACCATACTTCGACATGAAGGCGCCGAATGTCTTTACTTCCTCGACGGGAAAGTAACCGACTTGCGCCAGGACGCAGTAAAAACCCAACGCGGCGTGGCCCTTGCTCAGGATGAAGATGTCGCGCTCATCCCAGCCCGGGTTGGCGGGATCGTGCTTCATGCTACCGTACACGGCAAATATCATCTCGACGACGGAAAAGCTCGTCGGGATGTGGCCGTGGCCGCTTGCGCGGGAAGAGAAAAGGATATCGCGCCGGATCTGCTTGCAGGACAGGTGCATCGACGAGGAACTCAATCCACTTCCAGGTACGAGATGCGCGCCGTCATGGGCATGCGTTGAACGCGCACATTGTTGAGCCCCAGCACCTCGGCCAGCGCGAGGGTCTCCCCCGGGAAGATGTCGTCGCACAACTCGTCGAAAACCAGCACGGACCCTTTCATGAGATGGGGCTTGACGGCCTCCAGAGCCGCCTTCGTCGGCTGGTAGATGTCGAAGTCGAAAATCGCCAGCGAGACGATGGTTTCCGGATGACGCCTGAGGTACTCCGGGACCGTCTTCAGGGCGTCGCCCTTGACCAGCTCGAATTTCTTGAGATGCGGAATCGGATTGAGGCTGTCGCCGAGACTCAGCAATTTCTCCAGGTAAATTTCATAATCTTTGCTGACCGAGAACGAGCCGTCCACAGACTTGCAACGGTCACCGTCTTCGGGCCCCATGCCGCGAAATCCCGCAAACGTGTCGAAGCCGATGATCTTCCGATGACGGTTGAACGGCTCAAAAATGCCCCGCATCGCCGACATCAGGGCCAGCGTCTGGCCCCAACGGACGCCGAATTCGATGATTACGCCGTGAGTGTTCAGGATCTTGCGGTAGATCTCGTAGTAGAACAGCATTCTGGACAGGGACTTCGAAGTCAGAAACAGGCCCAGGTTGGGCAGCATTTCATCCGCCGGCAGCGGGCTCGAGCAGAATTGCTTATAGAAGGCCGACTGGATGTCCTTCTCGCTTTCGCTTGAGAGCACGATCGCGTCATGTTTCTCGGTTTTCATCTTCGCCACGTTTCCCTGTTGGCCTTCCACCATTCCACGGTCAGGCGTATGCCCTCCTCGGGCATTACCTCGGGCTTCCATCCCAGGACATCGCGCGCTTTCGCGCAATCCAGCACGCGGTGAGCAATGGTGGTCGGGGAAGCGTTATCGTACACAATCCGCGCCGGCTTGTGGCCTGCGAAGCGCAGCGCCAACCGCACAACTTCACCGACCGTGGTGACGCGTCCGGATCCGATATTGAACACGTCGAAATGGATGTCCGTCGCCTCCAGCATCGCAACGACGGCGCGTCCGAAATCATCGGAAAATAAAATGTCGCGGGCCACCTCCGGACTCCCCCACACGACAAAAGGATCGTCTGCGGCCACGGCCTTGCGTACCAGGGCGGCCACGAAATGTGACGACCCGGGGTCGAAGCGCGCGTGCGGGCCGTATACATTAGCCAATCGGGCGACCAGGATTTCCATCCGTCCCACATCGTGCCAGAAGCGACATAGTTTTTCCGAGCAGCGCTTGGCCCAACCGACACCGAAGTACGCGGCGGGCGGATCGGCGGCCCAATCGAGCTGGTCCTCTTTAATGGCCCCGGGGAAATCCTGATAAGCGCTGCCGGTGCCGACGTAGATGGTCCGCCGCACGCCGGCCGCGTGCAGCGCTTCCAGCAGCCGGGCATCCATGACGATATTGTCGGTCACTTGCTCCCAGGGACGCTCCCGGGCCTGGCGGGCACCACCTGTCCGGGCCACCGCTAGCACCGCGCAATCACATCCAGCGGCAAGGCGCGCGCAATCCTCCGCCCGCGTGAGGTCTCCCGTAACGTATTCGACCCGCGCGTCGCTTACGAGCCCGCCCGCGCCGTCGCGACGGGACACGCGCACTCGGATATCGCCGGCCGCCTCTAGCACGCAGCGTAGCACCGCGCTGCCGGCCAAGCCGGTGCCACCCGCGATGAACAATCGTTTCCCTTCCAGGTACATTTCTGGTCAGCCGCCTCGCGCCACAGCTGCGTAATTCTCCCGATACCACTTCACGGTGTCGGCCAGCCCGTCGTCCAGTGAAACGGATGGCTCGAATCCCAGAAGCTTGCGCGCCTTCGATATATCCACCATTCGCACCGGAATCGCGATCGGCATCGACGGATTGAACACGACCCGGGCGTTTTCGTGCCGGGCTGCCTTCAGGATACTCTTGACAACCTCGCTGATTGTCACCGTCTTGCCGTACCCGAGATTGACCGGATCGCAGACCGCGTGTTTCTCCAGCACCAGCAGGCAGCCTCGGACAAGGTCCGTGACATGCAGAAAATCCCGCACTTCGTTGCCGGTGCCCCACACTTCAAACGGATCCTCTCTCGCCACGGCTCGACGGATGAGCGCCGGTATGACGTGACTGGTCTGCGCATCGAAATTGTCATGGCGCCCGTAAATCGCGGTGGGCCGGACGAGAGCGATGCCCATGCCCGACTTCGACGCGACGAACTCGGCCATGCGCTCCAGGTAGCGGCGCATCCAACCATAGCCGAAGTAGGATGGGTGCGGAGGCCCGCTCCACAACTCTTCCTCCTTTACGGGATGACCGGCCGCCGGATAGCCCGTGCTGCTGCTGAATACCAGGAACCGCTGGATACCCGTCTCGGAAGCGGCCTGCATCAGCTGCGCGGTCAACACCAGGTTGGTCGCAATTGATGCAATTGCGTTATCAGCGGATACGCCGGCGGATGCGACGCTGCCTGCCGCGTGAATCGCATAATCGATGCCTTCGCAGACCGCCCTGCAATCGTCCATCCGCGACAAATCGGCCTGCACCCGTTCGATGCGCGGGTCTTGAACGACCACCGGGCGCCGGTGGATCGGAACGCGGACGCGCGCGCCCTGCTCCACAAGCGCGCGCATGAAATGAGTCCCCACGAATCCCGAGCCGCCCGTCACCAAGAGGCGCTTGCCCCGATAGAACATCGCATTCCCGCCTGGACCGTGAACCCGGATTGCTTAACCCCTCGGCCGCCCGAAGCTTAACAGCAAAAGCTGCACAATGAAGTGATCAACGATATTGCGGCTGCGCCCGACGGCAGGACTACATGGTCGAGAGCACTCAGAAAAGTTGCGGTGCTATAATTTCGCGGTTGTTCCCTTCCCTTTTTCGCATCGGAAGAGTTGCTGTTACCGCCTTCCAAAGGTTGGAACAGGTGATCTTGAGGTCGGCTCGGAGTATGGGTGCCATCCGGTAGCATCTAGCGAGGGTGCGCGGCGCTGCGAGAATAGATTCAAGGGAGTGTTCTGATCAGCGTGCAATATTCTATCGTAGAATTCGCGCGGCAATTCGGTGTCGCAGCGAACGAGATGCCCAAGACCTGCCTCGATCTGATCTCGAAGGCGGACTTCTCGTACGAAGAACTTTCTCCGGCAAAGCGTGACGGAATCATTCTGGGCATCCTGCGACATATCGATTCCGGCGCGGCGACGCAGGTGGGTCCGCAGCGCGAGGAACTCTGGGAGCGGTGCTGGGCCGAGAACCTCGGAAACTTCGCCGGTTCGCATTTCGAACTCGAGACACTGGTCCCGAAATTCATCAAGCCGGACCAGCCGGTGCGGCTCAATCAGCGCTACGTGCTACCGCATAGCCCCGCCTTCGAACTCGCTTTCTTCCAGGTCTGCCGCGCATTCTACTTCCAGAAGTACTTCGCGGGCGTTGAGTCGGTCTACGAATTCGGTTGCGGCACCGGCTTCAACCTCGTAGCGCTGGCGCAGCAGATGCCGGGCCTCAGGCTCTACGGACTGGACTGGTCGCCTTCGGCCTGCGAGATGGTGAATCTCATCGGGAAGCAGCACCGGCTCGACATCTCCGGCATGCGGTTCGATTTTTTCAATCCGGACTTGGGCATCCGGCTCGACACGCGAAGCGCCGTCATGACGATCAGCGCGCTGGAGCAGGTCGGCCCGCGGCACGGCGCATTTCTCGATTTTCTCCTGGAGAAGAAGCCGGTAGTCTGCCTCAATATGGAGCCCATCGAAGACCTTTACGATGAGGAAAATCTGCTGGACTATCTCGCGCTTAAGTACCATCGCAAGCGCGGCTACCTTTCGGGGTATCTACCCCGGCTCAGGATGCTCGAAGCAGAGGGGAAATTGAAAATCATGGAAGTCAGGCGGATGCATTTCGGCAGCATCTACCAGGAAGGTTATTCCTTCGTCGTGTGGCGGCCGGCGTAATTAGCCGCTATCCTTGTCGCAGCCCACTACGGCACAGCGGAAATTACCCATGCACGTCAGCAAGACGAAACTCGACGGCGTTCTCTTCATCCGGCCCGAGGCCTTCGAGGACCACCGGGGGTATTACCTCGAGACCTACAACGAGAAGGTCTATCAGGAGCACGGCATCCCCGTCAGGTTCGTGCAGGACGACATCTCGGTGTCCGCGCGGCACGTGCTGCGCGGGGTGCATGGCGACGCGGAGACCTGGAAGCTCGTGTCGTGCCTGCACGGCAAGTTTTACCTGGTAGTCGTCAACTGCGACCGCGATTCCGGGAGATTCGGCGAGTGGCAGTCTTTCGTGCTGTCCGACACCAATCGCTGCCAGGTGCTGATACCGCCCAAGCACGGCAACGGCCACATCGTGCTGAGCGAACAGGCGATCTTCCACTACAAGCAGAGTTCTTACTACAATCCCAGGGGCCAGTTCACCTACAAGTGGAACGATCCGCAGTTGAAGCTGTGGTGGCCGATCAAGAACCCGATCCTGTCCCAGCGAGACGAGCTCGGCCGCTTCGTCGAATGATGTGCATCAGCAGTCTAGGCGCCGCCGTGAGCGCGAAAGCGGCGCTGTGATCATCAGCAGAACGCCGTTCCGGGTCTCTTTTTTCGGCGGCGGCACCGATTACCCGGCCTGGTACCGCGAGCACGGCGGGGCGGTGATCAGCGCCTCGATCAACAAGTACTGTTACATCACCTGCCGCTACCTGCCGCCGTTCCACGATTTCAAGTACCTCATCCGCTACTACAAGCGGGAGGAGGCGCAGACGGTGGACGAGATCCAGCACCCGTCGGTGCGCGAGTGCCTGAAGTTCTTGGGACTCACTCAGGGCGTCGACCTCGTTCACCATGCCGACCTGCCCGCGCGCTCGGGGCTCGGTTCCAGCTCGACCTTTACCGTGGGGCTACTGCACGCGCTCTACGCGCTGAAGCACGAGATGCCGACCAAGCGCCAACTCGCGATCAACGCCATCCGCATCGAGCAGGATCGGATCGGCGAGCACGTCGGCTCTCAGGACCAGACCGCCGCCGCGTTCGGCGGCCTCAACAAGATCACTTTTGGCGGCGCGCAGGAGATCGACGTGCGGCCGCTCATCATGCGCCCGGAGCGGCTGGAGCGGCTACAGCAGCACGTGATGATGTTCTTCACCGGCTATTCCCGGACCGCTTCCGAGGTGGCGAAGGACCAGATCGAGCAGATCCCGAACAAGAAGCTCAATTTGCGCCAGATGATGCAGAATGTGGACGAGGCCGAAGCCATTCTGCTCGACAAGAGCGACCGGCTGGACGACTTCGGCAGGCTCCTTCACGAGCAGTGGAAGCTCAAACGCGAGCTGTCGTCGAAGATCTCGACCTCGCAGATCGACGAGATTTATGAAACCGGGATAAAAATCGGGGCGCTGGGCGGCAAGCTGATAGGGGCCGGCGGCGGCGGCTTCATGCTGTTTATTGCGCGGCCCGAGCAGCAGGACAGGATCAAGGCGGCTTTGTCAGGACTACTGTACGTCCCCTGCCGCTTCGATCTCGTGGGCAGCCAGATCATTTATTACTCGCATCACGACGAGTTTTAGGCCCCGGCGGCGGCCGATGGAAGCGCTTTTCCCGGGAGATCGAGGGATTACGGCGGTCTACCTGTGAAATACCCGGCAAGAATACTTTGTCTTTGCCGCACAGGCTGTGCATAATCACCCGTCGCACTGAGGGATATCTGGTGGAAAGGGCTTTGGAGTGAGCAACATACAGAAGCTGAACCAGAAGCTGGTCGAGCTGGGGCTCGGGCGGCTTAAGCCTGCGCGCGCGACAAGCGCCGAAGTCGATAACACTGCGCCGCTCAAGGTCGGCCTGGTCCAGATCAACAACAGTTTCTCGGGGCAGAATTATCTTCCCTATGCGGCGGGTCTGCTGCAGGCCTATGTCGCGAAGCACGCGAAGCATCCGCAACGCTACACGTTCCTCCTGCCTGTGTACTCGCGAATTCCGGTGCAGCAGGCGGTCGACCATTTACTGGGCGCAGACGTTATCGGCTTTTCGACCTACGTCTGGAACATCCGCATCTCGTTGGAGGTCGCGCGCCGCATCAAAGCGGCGCGGCCGGAAACGCTCATCGTATTCGGCGGTCCGCAGGTCCCCGACCGCGCCGAGGAGTTCCTGCGGCAGAATCCGTTCGTCGACATAGTCAGTCACGGCGAGGGCGAGCCGATCTTCCTCTCGATCTTGGAAAATTTTCCCCCGAAGACCTGGGAAAACGTATCGTCGGTCAGCTACCTCCGGCAGGACGGCGCATTCGTAAACAATCCGCGGTCCGAGCGCCTGAAGGACATAGCCGTTATTCCATCGCCATATCTCTCCGGCGTGTTCGACCCGCTGATGCAGGTGAACCCGAACGAGAAGTGGCTGATCCTGTGGGAAACGAACCGCGGCTGCCCGTTTCAGTGCACCTTCTGCGACTGGGGTTCGGCGATCGCGGCCAAGGTGAGCCAGTTCGACCTCGAGCGGCTGCTGAAGGAAGTGGACTGGTTCGCCGACAAGAAGATCGAATTCATTTTCACCTGCGACGCCAACTACGGAATGCTCGCGCGCGACTACGACATCACGAAATACGTCGCCGACACCAAGCAGCGCCTCGGCTATCCGAAGGCGCTCTCGGTGCAGAACACCAAGAATGGCACGGAGCGCGCGTACGCGGTCCAGAAACTACTGTCCGACGCCGGTCTCAACAAGGGTGTTGCGATCTCTCTGCAATCGATGGACCCAAAGACGCTCGAAGCAATCAAGCGCGAGAATATTTCGACCGAGTCCTACCAAGAGTTGCAGCGGCGCTTTACCCGCGACCGGGTGGAGACCTATTCCGATCTAATCCTGGCGTTGCCGGGAGAGACGTACGAGTCGTTCGCGAACGGCGTCTCGTCGGTCGTCGAGAACGGCCAGCACAACCGCATCCAGTTCAACAATCTCGCCATCCTACCGAATGCCGAGATGGGCGATCCCGAGTATCAAAGAAAATACGGAATGGAGATCGTCGAGACGAAAATCATCAACATCCATGGCTCGCTTGCCGAATCGCGGGAAGAGGTCTCCGAAGTGCAGCAGCTCGTCGTCGCGACCGGCTCGATGCCGCGCGCGGACTGGGTGCGCACCCGCACGTTCTGCTGGATGACCGCGTTCCTGCACTTCGACAAGTTGATGCAGATCCCGCTCATTGTGCTGCACGACGTTTGCGGCGTGTCGTACCGCGACTTGTTCGAGGCCTTCCTGGAGGAGCGCGCGGACCGGTTTCCGATCTTCTCCGAGATCAAGCAGTTTTTCATCAAGAGCGCGCGCGACATCCAGCGCGGCGGGCCCGAGTACACCCATTCCTCGGAGTGGCTCGATATTTACTGGCCGACCGACGAGTACATCATGATCAAGCTGTGCGTCGAGAACAAGCTTGCGGGCTTCTACAGCGAGGCCGAAACCCTGCTCGCCGAATTCCTGAAGGCGCGCTTCCTGCAGCTCCCGCCCAAGCTGCTGCACGAGGCGATAGAACTCAACCGCAAACTCATCAAGCTCCCGTTCCAGACCGGGGACCTCGAGTTCGAAACGTCGTACAACATCTGGGAGTTCTACTGCGCCGCGCTCGTCGGCGAGCGTATTCAGCTCGAGGAGCGTCCTTGTGTCAACCGCATCGTCCGGACGAAGGTCGTGTACAACTCCTGGGACGACTGGTACCGCGAGGTGATCTGGTACGGCAACAAGAAGGGCGCATATCTCTACGGCAATGACACGGTGGAGCGGGAGCTCGCCGGCCATTACTGACGGATGCGTTATCGGCAGCTCGGTTCCACCGGCATCCGCGTCTCGGAAATCGGATTCGGCGCGTGGGGAATCGGCGGGAACAAAAAAGGGGCGGTAGCGTACGGGCCCACCGACGAGTCGGAATCGCGCGCGGCGCTGTTGAGCGCCTTCGAATCGGGTGTCACCTTCTTCGACACTGCCGATTTCTACGGTTTCGGGCACAGCGAAAAAATCCTCGGCGAGACGCTAAGGCCGCTGCGGGCCCGGGTAGCAATCGCAACCAAAGTCGGCATCACCGGCGCCGACGGAGCCCAGGATTTTTCCCGCAAGCATATCTTTCGCTCCATCGACGATAGTCTGACGCGGTTGCAGACGGACTACGTGGATCTCTACCAGCTCCACGGCCCGCCCGTGAGCACGCTGAGGCACGACCACGAGATCCGCGGAACGATGGAAGAGCTGAAGCAACGAGGCAAGATCCGGGCTTACGGCGTTTCCGTGCGCTCACCCGAGGAGGGCGTGGCAGCAATCGGCGAGCTCGGGTACCAGTGCGTCCAGGTCAATTTCAATCTGATTGACCAGCGCGCGATCGCAAGCGGTCTCTTCGCGCTTTGCGGTCAGCGACGCGCCGGGATTATCGTACGTACGCCCCTCGTATTCGGATATCTTACGGGCCGCTACACTGCAAACGATGATTTTGACCTGGCCGACCACCGCCGCCGTTGGAACCCGGAGCAGCGTGAACAGTGGGCAGACGCGTACCGGCTGTTTCAGGATCTCCTGGATACGGACTCCCGGCAGACTCCCACGCAATTCGCGCTCCGGTACTGCCTGTCCTTTCCCGAAGTTTCGACCGTAATTCCGGGCATGCTCACTCGGCAGCACGTCTCGGAAAACGTCGCGGCAAGCAATCTGGGGGCGCTGGCGCCCGAAATCCGCGAAAAGGTGATGGACATCTACCGGCAGCATGATTTTTTTGCCGGCAATCGAATCTGAGACCCAGCCAACTGTCGTAATGCAGCAGGTCAAACCGGGCGAAGTTGATGCCGTTATCCTCGCTGGCGGACTTGGCACGCGACTAAAGAGCGTTGTCGGCGACCGGCCCAAGGTGCTTGCCACCGTCCAAGGCAAGCCGTTCTTGGATATCATCGTCGCGGACCTGGTTGGCCAGGGATTCGGACGAATCGTACTGTGCGTCTCGCATCTGCGCGAACAGGTCGTCGCTCACTTCGCCCACCGCTCGGAGGCGGAGTTCCTGTTCTCCGAGGAGGAGACCCCGCTCGGCACCGGGGGCGCGATCCGGCACGTTGCCAGGCTGATCGGCAGCGACCCGTTCCTCGTCCTCAATGGCGATTCCCTGTGCCGCATCGAGTACGCGCGCTTTCTCGCGTTCCACCGCAAGACAGGCGCTGCGATGTCCATGGTCGTCGCCGGCGCGCGCGGGCGCGCGGACGGGGGAACGGTCGAGTTGGCAACGGATGGGCGCATAGCCCGGTTTCGCGAGAAGTCCTCGAGCCAGAACGCCGCCCGGACTTTCATCAACGCCGGAATCTACCTGATGCGCCGGGACCTCCCGGCGTCGTGGCGCAACACGGACCCATTTTCTCTCGAGCGCGACATCTTCCCGGATCTCATCGGCGGGGGGCGCTGCTACGGCTATGCCGTGGACGCCGAAGTCGTCGATATCGGGACCCCGAAACGATACGTCGCGGCCCAGAGCAAGCTTTAGGTCGTCAATAAGAATGCGAGTCTTGGCACCGATTTAGACATTGACTTGAATAGGGACTACTCAATTACCGGTCTTTGAAAACGATGAACACGGGGACACCTTTCATAACGATCATCGTCGCCCTGCTCAACCGCTCACGTACGTTCCAGCGATGTCTGGACAGCATTACGGGCCAGACATACTCCGGATGGGAACTGATCGTCCAGGATGGCGGTTCGACGGACGGCGGCGTAGAAATCCTCAAGGCGAACGCTCATAGCATCGCGTACTGGGAATCCGGACCGGACAAAGGCTCGATCGATGCGGTCAACAAGGCAATCCGGAGAGCACGGGGAGAGTGGATTTATATCCTCGGCTCGGACGATTATCTGTGGGACAGCTCCGTTCTCGACCGCATGGTGCCGCATTTGAGGCGCGCCTATCCCCCCTGCAGGATTGTCTACGGCCGGCTAGCCTTCGTTCTCGATGACGGCCAAGTGCTCGAGTACTTAGGCGAGCCATGGGAGCAGTGCAAGCGCCAGTTCATCCAGGGAAGAATGCTGCCTGGCCCGGCGGTGATATACCATCGCAGCGTGTTCGACGTGCACGGGCTATTCGATCTCTCGTTCAACGTGGGCGGCGATTACGAATTGCTGCTGCGGGAATTGCGAAAAGGAGAGGCCTTTTTTGTGCCGGATACTGTCGTTGCAGGCTTCCGATACGGCGGGCAAAGCAGCGTTCCCGAGAACGCCCTGTCGAACCTCTTCGCCGTGCGCAGGGCACAGCGAAAGAACGGCATCCGCTTCCCGAGCGTGCTCTGGATCGGCTGGCTGTTAAAAGTGTATCTCCGGCTCGTTCTCTGGTGGCTGCTCGGCGCGGAACGAGCCAAGCACGTGCTGGACTGGGGCCGGGCGCTCTGGGGAAAGGGTCCGTTCTGGACTCGCATCTAATCTCCTGCCGACTGCAGCAGAGATTCTGGCCGCTTACCCGGCGCTGGATAGCGGAAACGAGGAGCAGGCGAACGGAAAACCCGGCGGTATCAAAATCCCCGCCGCGCGAGCGTCATCAGGTAGTCTGGTGCATGTTCCGGCCGCTGCTCGGGGCGAATCGCGGATTGCTCGACGATCCGGCCGCGCTCCAGCCGGAACACCCGGTTGCAGACGGCTTCGATCAGCTTGAGGGAATGCGACGCCATCACGAGTATGGAGGAACGATGTACCAGGTCGTGCAGTCGTCTGGAAGCCTTTTCCGAGAAGGCCTCGTCCCCCACGCTCAGCCATTCGTCCATCAGCAGGATGTCGGCCTCAACGCTGGTCGATGCGGCGAATGCGAGCCTGAGCTGCATCCCGGTCGAATACGTCCGTACCGGCATTTGCAGGTAGTCGCCCAGCTCCGTGAATTCGGCGATCTCCTCGATTTTGCTCCGGATTTCCCTCGGGTGCAGTCCGGCCATGATTCCCCGCAGCAGGATGTTGTCGTAGCCGGTCGATTCCGGATCGATCCCAAAACTGAAATCCAGCAGAGTGACGATCCGCCCCCGGGTCTCAAGTCGCCCTTCGAGGGGCTCGTAAATTCCGGACAGCGTTCGCAGCAGGCTCGTTTTCCCGGCCCCATTGTCACCGATCAGCCCGACCCGGTCGCCTTCGCGAATCTCGAACGAGATTCCATCCAGCGCACGTACAACCACTCTATTGGCGGAGTCGCGTGCGATCTTTCCTCCCGTCGCCGCATGCAAGACCGCCCGCTTCAGCGAGCCCTGTGCGAGATCGTAGATCGGGAACTCAACTACGACGTCTTGGGCTTGAATATAGGCCATGCCTCACTCGCATTACAGCCAATAGGGGACGCGTGCGCGATATCTTGAGAAGAAGAGCAGCGTCAGCGGGAAGCCAACCAGCAGCATCAGAAACACCACTGCCAGGGAGTTCATGTAAGTGTCCGTGCCCATGATCGGTCCCCGGATTGCCTCGATCAGATGATAGAAAGGGTTGCCGTAGGCCAGTGCTATTCGTTCCCCCAGGAGCTCGGGATGCCAAAGGATCGGCGTCAGAAAAAAAGCGACCTGAACGAAATTGGTCATAGTTGGCGGTATGTCGCGGAACCGAGCGCACAAAACCCCCAGCACCAGGCTCGCCCACAGGCAGTTGAGTATCACGCAGGCGAAGCCGACAAAAGCCATCAACATCCCAACGATTGAGAGTTTCGAGTAGAAAAGAGCTACACCGACAATTATGACGGCGTTGTGAGCGAATATGATGACGTTCCGCCACAATATGCGGCAAACATGCGTCGTCAACGGCAGCCTGATCTGCTTGATCATGTGCTCGGCGAGACCAAATACCTCGCAGCTGTCGTTGATCATCGCTGCCAGCATCTGCCAGACGACGAGACCGATAGCAAGAAAGGGCAGGTAGCTGGAGAGGTCCTGATTGAGTATTTTAGAGTACAGGAATCCCATCGCCGTAACCATGACCGCAGTGCTGATCGTCAGCCAGAATGGTCCGAGTACCGAACGGCGGTAACGTCGCCGGATGTCGTGCCAGCCGAGTAGTCCCCAGACATGTATGGCGGCGACGCCAGCCGCAACGTCCTGCACCGCATGCGAGAGCGCTCTGGATGCAGCCGATCCGGTGTAGACTCGTTGTGGTGCGTCGGACATCGGTCGCTCTGCCTCAAGTAGTTCCCACCGTAGAATTACCGGGGGATTTTGCTTTCGGGGACACAAGAAGAAAAATCAAACGCTACTCCGGTTGGAAGGTCACGGCTTCGCGCCCAATTGGAATTCGGGGTCCTACAGCGGGCGCGATTGCCTGAACGTGTGTTTCGCCTTAAAAACCCTTGGATGTTAAACCGCTCAACCCGGATTCTGCAACCTGCGCCCACACCAAAACATCGGAATACGGGGCTGTTTGAGTTCTCCTGAAGCGAAATTTTGTTCATGATGACCGGCAGGTATGTCGTAGTCGAGTGCGATCCAGAACTCAGTCAATGAAGGAACCCGTTGACGTGTCCGTAATCGTGCCCGCGTACAACGCGGACCGGACCTTGCCGCGAGCGTTGGCGTCCGTCAAAGCCCAAACCGCCGCGCCGCGCGACGTAATCATTGTGGACGACTGCAGCACCGATAGTACAGTGGAGATCGCCGAGCAATTCGCCCGGAGCTACCGCGAGGGCGAGGCAGTCGTGATCCGCCTGCCGGCAAATCGAGGCCCGGGCTCGGCGCGGAATCGAGGATGGGAACGTGCGCGCGGCGAGTACATCGCTTTTCTCGATGCGGATGACGCATGGTATCCGGAAAAGCTGGAACTACAATGCGCGTGGATGGCGGCACACCCGAACGTCGGAGTGACCGGCCATGGTCGAGACGAGCTCCCGTACGAGACGGCTTTGGCGGAGACCCTCCCAGCGCCGTCGATATGCGCTCGCCGGCTGAGCAAGGCGAGTGTTTTGCTGAGGAACCCATTTTCGACACCGACGGTGATGTTACGCCGCACGCTGCCGCATCGCTTCACCGAAGGTAAGCGCCACGCCGAAGATTACCTGTTGTGGGTCCAAATTGTCGCCGACGGCATACCGGCCGCCTATCTGGACGTGCCGCTGGCGGCCATATTCAAGCCCGCCTACGGCGGCGGCGGATTGAGCGGCGGCCTCTGGCCGATGGAAAAAGGCGAGCTGGCCACCTACTGGCAACTGTGGCGAGAACGGAGAATCGGTGCGGTGGCCACGGGTCTGCTGTCGGTGTATTCCCTCACGAAATTCTTACGGCGCAGGCTGTGGACCTGTGGACGCTCGTAGGGAACGGCAGATGACCCGATTGGGCGGTTGGTCCCGCGCTGCGCCCCGGACGGTTCCCCAGTACCCCGATTATTCGAGCGATTGAACGCGCCGCAATGCGCATCGTCAGGCTCGCCACCGTGCCCTTTTTCATGCTGCATCATCTGCGCAGCCAGATCGATGCGACAGCCGCAGCCGGGCACGAGGTGATGCTGGTCGCAAGCCCGGTCGAGGGCGCCGACGCCCTCGACCGGATTCCCGGGACCCGTTTTATCCCGATCGATATTCCAAGAGGGATCGCGCCCCTGCGTGATCTCGCCGCGCTCGTGTCGATGTACCGGCTGTTCCGTTCGTTCCGACCCGACGTCGTACATTCGACCACGCCCAAAGCGGGGCTCCTGTGCGCGGTGGCAGGGTTTCTTGCTTGCGTGCCGGTGCGGCTGCACACGTTCACCGGTCAGCCTTGGCTCGAGCTCTCCGGCCCGATACGGTGGTTTTCCATGGCGAGCGACTGGTTGATCGCCCGCCTCAACACGCACTGCTACGCTGACAGTCCCTCGCAGCGCGACTTTCTAATCGCGGAAGGGTTATGCCGGGCCGACGCCATTTCGGTGCTGGAAAGCGGATCCCTGGCGGGAGTCGATCTGGCGCGCTTTGACCCGGAGTCGCTCGCCGAACGCGCCCGGAGGTGTCGCGAGACGCTTGCGATCCCTCACGCTGCCCGGGTCGTGCTCTTCATCGGCCGCGTGACCCGGGACAAAGGACTAGTGGAGCTGGCCGAAGCATTTTCCCGGGTTAAAGCCTCCGATCCCGGGGCATATCTTGTCGTGGTCGGTCCGACCGAACCGAAGCGGGACCCGTTGCCGCCCACCCTATTGCAGGCGCTGGAGTCCGACGAACGGATCAGAATGGTCGGCTACGACCCGGAGCCGGAGAAATACCTCGCCATGGCCGATCTGCTGTGCTTGCCGAGCTACCGCGAGGGCTTCGGGAACGTAGTCATCGAGGCCGGCGCGCTCGGCGTGCCGACTGTAGGGACGCGCATCGACGGGCTTCGCGACGCCGTCGTCGACGGCGTCACCGGGTTGCTGGTGCCGCCGAAGAACGCCGCGGCTCTCGCCGGTGCGCTCGCGAGTCTGCTCGAGGACGACGCAAGGCGAAAGCAGATGGGAAACGCGGCCAGGGAACGCGCTCGAAACCTGTTCGATTCCAGGGTCGTTAACGGCCGCGTTCTGGAGGAATACGAGCGGCTGCTCGGGAATCGCGATTCGGCCCGTTGAGGGGAGAGCTCGCCGGACAGCTATCTCCGGGTTTCCGGCCCGCGACCGTAGTGGTCTTCGAAGCGCACGATGTCATCCTCCCCCAGATAGCTGCCCGATTGGACTTCGATGAGGTAGAGCGGTTCCTTTCCCGGATTTTCGAGGCGATGCTTGGCACCGATCGGGATATACGTGGATTCGTTCTCCGCGAGGAGCATGACTTCCTCGCCGCGCGTCACTTTCGCGGTACCCGACACCACCACCCAGTGCTCCGCGCGATGCTTGTGCATCTGCAGCGACAGCGCTCCGCCGGGCTTCACCACGATGCGCTTGACCTGAAAGCGCTCGCCTGCGTCGATGCTTTCGTAATACCCCCAGGGCCGGTGGACCCGGCTGTGCGAAACGTGTTCGGTGCGGGCCTGCCGGTCGAGGCGCTCGACCACTTCCTTGACCTCTTGCGCGCGCGCTTTGTCGGCCACGAGGACCGCGTCTTTGGTCTCGACGACGACGAGGTCGCACACTCCCAGCGCCACCACCATGCGGTGCTCGGCGCGAACATAGCAGCCTCTCGCCTCGCGCAGGTCCACATCGCCGTGGGCGACGTTGTCGTTCACATCCTTCTCGCTGGCCTCCCAGAGCGCGGCCCACGAGCCGACATCGCTCCAGCCGATGTCGGCCTGGACCACGGCACTCGCCGAGGTGCGTTCCATTACCGCGTAATCGACCGAGTCCGAAGGACAGGCGGCAAACGCCGCCGGATCCAGCCGGAGGAAATCGAGGTCGCGCGTGCTCGCCTCCCACGCGGACTTCGCCGCGGCCAGAATCTCTGGGCGGAAGCGCTGCAGCTCCTCGAGAAAGCGCTCGGGCCGGAAAGCGAACATGCCGCTGTTCCAGAAAAACCGGCCGCTCGAAACATAGCGCTGCGCCGTCTCGGCATCGGGTTTTTCCACGAAGCGCCTGACCCGGAAGCTGCGCTCGCTCCCGCGAATCGGCTCGCCGCGTTCGATATAGCCGTATCCCGTGACGGGTCCCTGCGGCGCGATTCCGAAAGTGACGAGCGAACCGCTCGCGGCAAGGGGGAGCGCAGTGGCGACCGCCGCGTGAAATGCCGGCACCTCGCGGATCAGATGATCGGAAGGCAGCACGAGAAGACATGCGTCGGGGTGGCGGCTCCGGGTGTAAAGCGCCACGACCGCAACCGCCGGAGCGGTGTTGCGGCCGACGGGTTCCAGAATCTGGACTTCGGGCTGCACACCGATTTCCCTCATCTGCTCGGCGACGAAAAAGCGGTGCTCGTCGTTCGAAACGACGATCGGCGAGCCGGCGCCGTCAAGGCCTCGTAGCCGCAATACCGTGTCCTGGAGCAAGCTGCGCTCGGAAACAAGGGGCAGGAATTGCTTCGGCAGGAGCCGCCGCGACATCGGCCAGAGGCGGCTGCCCGATCCGCCCGAGAGAACTACCGGGTATAAAGAGACGGCCACTTGCTCCGCCGTGCGTTCAGATAAAGCGCGTATTGTAGTGGCCCAGATGGCCGGCAGGTAGAGGCTTGCTAGAATCCCGCGTCGCACCGAAAAGAGGAAAGCAGCGTCTTCTTTGCCACTCGTCATGCGCATTCTCGTCACCGGTGCATCCGGCTTTGTCGGCGCGGTCCTTTGCCGGGAGCTCGTTACGCGCGGGCACGCGGTCCGCGCGGCGGTCAGGAGGGCGGGTTCGCCGGGTGCCGCTCCGCCTGAATTGCAGCAAGTCCCGATTCCTGACATCGCCGCCGAATTCGATCGGCGCGCGCTTCTCGACGGCGTCGATGCCGTCGTTCACCTGGCCGCGATCGCCCACCGCTCAGTCGGCTCGGACGCGGAGCTCCGGCGAGTCAATGTCGATGGGACGGTGCGGCTCGCCGAAGCCGCGGCCGGTTTCGTGCGCCGCTTTGTATTCTTGAGCTCGGTCAAGGTACACGGCGAGGACTCGGGCAGCGGAGCGTATGGCGAAGCCGACGCCCTCCAGCCCGAGGACTCCTACGGCCGCTCCAAGCTCGAAGCCGAGCGCGCGTTGACGGGCATAGCCGCCCGAAGCGGGATGGAGCTCGTGCTGATCCGGCCGCCGCTCGTGTATGGGCCGGGCGTCAGGGCCAATTTTCTGCGCCTGCTTGGCTGGGTCGACTCCGGGCTGCCGCTGCCCTTCGCGAGCGTGCACAACCGGCGCAGCCTGATCTACTTGGGCAATCTCGTCGACGCGATCGCGCGCTGCGCGGAGCGCCCCGCCGCGCGCGGGCCCTTTCTCGTGAGCGACGCGGAAACCGTTTCAACCCCTGATCTGGTATCGCGCATCGCCGTGGCGCTCGGGCGCCCGGCAAGGCTCCTCCCCGCACCGCCTGCGCTGTTGCGCGCGGCGGGCACGCTCGCCGGCCGCCGGGACGAAATCCGGCGCTTGATCGGCAATCTCGTCGTAGATCCTTCCAGGGCGCGCCGAATGCTCGACTGGCGGCCTCCCTGCACCCTCGACGAGGGCCTCGCCGAAACCGCGCGCTGGTTCAAATCCGCGCGCGGCCATCCCGAAAGAACACGCTAGAATGCGCCCCGTGCTCCCCGCGCGGACCAGGTGA
>Ga0209590_10000059_pt1 | contig 22938 bp, 25 predicted proteins | sample CZO8metaG_FD_188353 | JGI IMG/M metagenome (GOLD analysis project Ga0209590, IMG submission 188353) | Vadose zone soil microbial communities from the Eel River Critical Zone Observatory, Northern California, USA - CZOApr15con1.8 metaG... | ecosystem: Environmental > Terrestrial > Soil > Vadose...
TCGGCCCCGCCGATATGCCTGCATATCGGCGGGGCCTGCGTCCTTGCCTCCCGGCCCGTGCCGCGTGTCATCCACCGTGGCCACTTTCCGGACAGGCCCCTAGTGCCCCATCCAGCAATGCCCTCCGGCTTCTGGCCCGCTATCACGCTGCGCGCTGCCGCGTCCTCGGTCGCGTCCATAGCCACGGCTATGGGCGCTCCCTGCGTCCTTGCATCGCTTGGTGCTAGCGACCCAGAAGCTCGGAAGCATTACTGGACGGGGCACTAGCTCATTCGCGCGACTGACCTACCGGCTCGATCGCCTGCCGCGCCTCGAGTTCCTCGATCTGGGTCGTCAACGCCCGCTGCCGGGCCTCGAGATCGTCGAGCGACTCCTCGCTGCGGCGCGGCGTGCAGATCGCGCAGCCGGGCCCGATCCCGCGCCGGCCGAGCCACATCATCGCCGGGCAGACGAGCACGGCGGCGACAATGGCGAGAGGGAACAACCACTGAAGCATCTGCTAACTACTATAGCTCGGTAGGAGATGAGCGTCTTCGTCCGTTGGCAGCAGCTGAGGCGTGTCGCCGCCGCTGTCGCGGCCGTCGCCCTGGTCGGTCTCGCGGCCGCGGCGCCGGCGGGGGCCCACGCGTTCCTGATCCGGTCGGATCCCGCCGCCGGCGCGCGCTTGGCGGAGGGACCGGCAACGCTGACCCTCTACTTCAGCGAGCCGTTCGTCCGCCGCAGTGAGCACGTGACGCTGCGTCGCGTCGGCGGCGAAAGCGTCAAGCTGTCGCCACCCGCGAGCAGCGCGGCGATCGTGCATCAGCCGCTGCCCGCGAACCTGCGCGGCGTGTACGTCGTCTCGTGGCGCGTCCTTACCGACGAGGGACACATCTCGCTCGGCCAGTTCGCCTTCGCCGTCGGCTCGAGCGCCGCGCTGCCGACACTGAAGGCTTCGACGACGCCGACCTCGTGGCCGGAAGTAGCTGCGAGCTGGCTCGTCTTCGTCGGACTTGCCCTCGCCGTCGGCGGTGTTGCCAGCGAGCGCTTCATCTGGCGGCGGACGCCGCTGAACGCACGAGCGCTTACTGCCGCGCCTGCCTTGCCCGGCGCCGCACTGGCGACCGTGGGCGCGCTCCTGCAGCTCGTTTTGCTCGCCGGCGATCGCCGCGGCGGCGGCTTCAGCGCCGGCTTGAGCGGAAGCGCTATCAGCGATGTTCTCGGCACGCGTCCGGGCAAGCTGACACTGGCGCTCATCATCAGCGTGCTCATCGCCATGGCTCTACTGCCTCTGCGCTGGATGCGGGTCACGGCGATCGTGCCCCTACTCTTCGGCGTCGGCTTCATCGCCGCCCGCGGCCATTCGGGCACCTCGGGCCACAGCTGGGCGGTCGCCGCCGACATGATCCATGTGTCCGCCGTCGCCCTCTGGCTCGGCGCCCTGGCCCACCTCGTCGTCCTAGTCCGCAACAGCGGCGCGCGCGCCACGCTCGCGAAGGGTGCGCCTCGCTACGCTCGCTTCGCGCTGCCGACGGTCCTCCTGATCATCGCCAGCGGCGTGGTCACCGCCATCCCCGAGTTCCGCAGCGTCGGCGCCGTCTTCACGAGCGGCTACGGCCGCACGCTGCTGCTCAAGGCTCTACTGATCGCGGTGGCGCTCATACTCGCGCTCGCCGCCCGGCGATGGGCGCTGCCTGCGAATCCCCATCCGCGCCTGCCGCTGCTCAGGCGGCTGACGACCGCCGAGGCCAGCGTCTTAGCCGCGGTCTTGGTCGTCGTCGCCGTGCTCGTCAACGCCGCCCCGCCGCGCGGGCCGGCGGCGGCCGCGGGCCAAGCAGCGCAGCTTGGCCCACCGCCGGTCCTCGGACCGTCCGTCCAGCTGGCCGATCTCGCCGGTCAGCTTGGCCTCGCGCTCACCGCCGGCGCCCAGGAGCTCCGGTTCACGGTCGTCCCGCCGGGCGATCAGCAGCCGGGCTCGTTGAAGCTCACAGCCGGTGCTACGCGTGCGAACGGCCGAGTGGTCGATCTGAACCCGAGCACCTGCGGCAGCACGTGCTTCGTCGCCCGATTCCGGCCGACGCCGGGGACGACCGTCGTCCGGGCCCATTTGTCGTCGAGTGTTTGGCGTGGAGGCACCGTCAGCTTCGCCATTCCGTGGCCGCTGCCGCCAGAGCGGCCCGCACTGCTGCGCCGCGTCGTCGCGGCGATGAACGCAATTCCCGCGCTGACGCTGAACGAGGCAGTGACCAGCGGTCCCGGAAGCGCAGGCAGACCCACCGGCTATCGCTTGAGCGGACGTGCGTTCATCAAGACCGAGGTTTTCGCCGGCGGCGCAGTCGACGTGCGCCCAATCGGTCAGAACGGTGGGCTGACGGAGATCGCGTTCGCCTTACCGGGCTCCAACATCTGGTACCGCGTCTGGGTCGACCGGCTTTTTCGCGTGCGCCGCGAGTTGATCCTCAGCCCCGGCCACTTGATCCGGCGGACGTTTAGTTACGGCGGCGCCGGCGGAGCCACGCCCGCGACCACACCGTCCGGTGTCCCCCTCGCGCCGACTCTGATTCCAGGGAGCGGGGTGACCCCACCGCCGTCAGGCGCCGTCGTCCTCGGTCGCGAAGACGGCGATCTCGCGATCGGCTTGGCCGTCCTTCAGCGTGGCAGCAGGCTCGAGCTGCAGACGACGATCCTCGGTCCCGAGGGCGGCGGCCTCAGTGGGCTCGACGTCCGCTACCGCGTGCGCGGAAGCAGCGGCAAGCGCTCGGCGATCGCCGGAGCCTGCGGGACCGGCTGCTACCGCGCTTCCGTTCGCGCCGCGGGAAGCCCGCGCAACGTGGACGTCGATGTTGGCGGCGGCGGCCGTACGCCGACGACGGTGACGTTTGCGCTTCCCTTCTCATGGCCGCCGCCGGCAAGCGACTCGCTCGTCGCCGCGGCGAACCGCACCTTCCTCAGTTTGAAAACGCTCGTCATCCACGAGCGGCTCGCCTCGAGTCCCACGGCCGTCGTGACGACGAGATGGGAGCTCGCCGCCCCCGATCGCCTCCACTACCAGATCGAGGGCGACGGGGAGGCGATCATCATCGGCGACCGCCGCTGGGACCGCGAGCCGGGCGGCCCCTGGCAGGCGTCGCCGCAGGCGCCGATCCAGCAACCGACCCCGACCTGGCGGGCCTGGCGTGACGCGCACGTCGTCGGCAGCGGCCGCATCGCCGGCCGCGCCGTCGCCTTCGTCTCCTTCTACGACCCGAGCATCCCCGCCTTCTTCACGATCGCCGTCGACACGACCACACACAGGACGTTCGACCTGCGGATGACGGCGGCCGCGCACTTCATGCACCACCGCTACAGCGACTTCAACGCGCCGCTCGTGATCGAGCCGCCGACCTAACCTCAGGAGCCGGGGTCAGCTGGTTGAGCGTGATGCGCTCGGCTACATCGAAGGCGCGGCCGGCCAGGCGTTCCGGCTGCTCGAGTCGCGCACGAGTGCTTGAAGCGCCAACCGGAGTTTCGCCTCCGTCTGCTTCCCGATGAGCTTCGCCGCGATCCGCCCGCGGGCGTCAACGAGGTACGCGGTCGGGAGGCCGAAAAAGCCGAGCTTCGTCGCCATCGCGGCCTTGTCGTCGAAGATGCTCGGGTAGCCGAGGCCGAATCGGCGGACGAACGCCCGTGCGTCGTGGCGCGTGTCCTCGATGTCGATCCCGAGGAACCGCATCCGGTCGCGATAGTCACGCCACAGGCGCGCGAGCACCGGCGCCTCCTCGCGACAAGGGATACACCACGACGCCCAGACGTCGATGAAGGCGGGCCTACCCGCCGACGCGTCAAGACTGAGTTTCGCGGGCGGCGGGATGAGCGTCGGACCGGTCAGATCCGGAAGCTGCTTTCTCTTGGCCTCGGCGACGAGGGTGAGGCTCCCCCCGTGAACCTGCGGCGCGGCGGCGTCGCCGGACGAGCGCAGGAGCAAGGCGATGAAGGTTCCGACGACAGCAAGGCCAACGACGCCGAAGATCACGAGCAACCGCCGCTTGCGCATCTAGTTCTAGATGCTACAGGTGTGTAGTAAATCCTGCGCGCCCACCCGTGGCCATGGGAGGCAGGCAAAGCGAGACGAGTTCAAGTCAGCGGAAGCACCAAGCCAGGGTGCGCGAGCGCCATTCGCGCCTACTGGCTAGCCGAATGGGTGAAGCGTGGCGACCAGGATGAGAACGATCAGGCCGACGCCGAGAAGAATCGCGAAGCAGTAAGCCACGTCCTAGCGCTTCGCCTCAGCGATCGCGATCGCCTCCGCCCATCATCTGTTGCATCCCAGGCGACTGCATCATCTGCTCCATCCCCTGCGGAGCGTTCTGCATCGCTTCCTGCATCCCCGGCGCGTTCATCATCCTGGGCATCCCCGGCGGCGGGTCGGCCATCATCTGACGCATCTGCGGCGTCTGCATCATCCGCTGGGTCTCAGGCGGAGCCTGACCCATCATGCGCTGCATCCACGGCGGCACTGCGAAGCCGTGACCGGCGCCGAGCGCCGCCGCCGGAACGGCGGCAGCGACAAAGGCGACAAGAGCGACGAGCCGCCACCGCTTGGGCATCTCAGCTGACCGGATCGGGCTCGCGATCGGTCGCGGGCTCGTCTGCCTTCGGCTGCGACTGTCGCCCATCGAGCGCCTCGATCTTCTCGGCCAGCCGCGCCTGCTCCGCCTTCATCTCCGCAAGCGAGCTGGCGCCCGTTTCACTCTCACTGCTGTCCTTCTGCTTCATGCCGCCCCTCATCCCGCGGCCCATGAAGACCACCATCAAGCCCATCCCGATCGGGCAGGCCAGCAGTGCCAGGAAGAGCAGCGGACTCGTGGCTCCAATCAGCATTCTCTGTCTCCTATTCGGAAAGTGACGTCCTACAGAACAGTAGTATAGCCAGGCGGCAAGCATCGCTAGAGCCCGATCCCGGTCAGGCCGCTGCGGCAGGGGCGCACGTCTCCCTTGAGGCCGAGGTCCCGCCTGCCGAAGAGAGACATAAGAACTACGCACGAGTAGTTACACTGATTCGAATGCCTCTCACCCGCCTAATGCGTCCGACAGCACGGATCGAGCAATGACGGACATCCTGTTCGGCGGCGCCGTCCTCGCCTCGTTCCTCGCCGGCACGGTCGCGCTGTTCGCGCCCTGCTGCATCTCGGTGATGCTGCCCGCCTACTTCGCGAGCAGCTTCGCGACCAAGCGCGCGCTCGTCGCGATGACCTTCGTCTTTGCCGCGGGGCTGGGCCTGATCATCCTGCCGATCGCGCTCGGTGCGGCCGCGATCGGCTCGCTGATCTCCGCCCACCACCTGATCTTCTACCTCGCGGGTGGCACGCTGATGCTGGCGCTCGGGCTCTACATGCTCGTCGGCGGCAAGCTCATGCTGCCGATGCCGGCGATGCGCGCCCGCCGCGGCAGCGGACCGCTGGCCGTGCTCTCGCTCGGCGCCTTCTCCGGCGTCGCCAGCGCCTGCTGCGCACCCGTCCTCGCCGGCGTGGCGGCCCTCTCCGGCGCCAGCGGCTCCTTCTCGAACGCTCTGATCCTGGGCGTCGGCTACGTCTTCGGGATGGTCTTCCCGCTGTTCGTGATCGCGCTCCTCTGGGATCGCTTCAACTGGGGCGAGAGCAGGCTGCTCAAGGGCAAGCGCTTCTCGCTCAGCGTGTTCGGCCGCCGGCTCGCACTCCATTCGACGGCCTTAGCGTCGGGATTGATCTTGATCGCAATGGGCGTGGTCGTCATCGTGATCGCCTTCCGCGGCAACGCGATGCCCTCCTCGGGCTGGCAGCTTTCGCTCTCTGCGCACGTGCAGCACTACGCGCACGTCATCAAGGTCTGGGCGGGAACGCTGCCCGGCTGGATCACCGGGATCGGGATCTTCGCCGTGCTTGCCGCGTTCGCCTGGAAAGCACTCGGCCAGGTGGGGGGCAGCGGCGGCGCGGAAGAACGAGACGAGCCTCTTCAGCAGGGCGCACCGCCACGATCGACACCAACGATGAAACGGGAGGAAATGACTCTTGAGCGGTAAGAAAGCAAAGGCCGCGCGCCGAGCAGCCGGCTCGGTGAAGCTTCAGAGCAAGGCCAAGGGATCGACGACGCAGACCCGGTTGCGGCGCGGAGTTTGGGTGCTGTTCGCAATCCCACTCGCTGTCGGCGGCCTCTACGCCCTCAGCGCTCTCGGCAAGGGTGGTGGCGGCGGAAGCGCCTCCCACGGCGGCGGCACTTATCCGTACGCGATCGGCTCGCCCGGCCCCGGGGATCCGGCGCCGCCTCTCAGCTTGCCGTCGACGAACGGCGGTACCTTCGACCTCGCCTCCTATCGGGGGAAACAGGAAGTCCTCCTCTTCTTCCAGGAGGGGCTGACCTGCGAGCCCTGCTGGACCCAGCTCCAGGCGATCCAGAAAGACCTGCCGAAGTTCCGCGCGCTCGGGGTCGGACCGATCGTCAGCATCACCACCGACCCGATCAATCAAATCGAGCAAAAGGTCAAAGACGAAGGGATCACGATCCCGGTGCTTGCCGACGTTGGAGCGAAGTTCTCGTCTCCGTCCGTGTGGGGCACGAACAAGTACCAGATGCAGATGATGGGCGAGCGCAACGGCCACAGCTTCATCCTCGTCGGCAAGGACGGACGCATCCGCTGGCGCGCAGACTACGGCGGCGCGCCGAAATACACCATGTTCGTCCCCGACGACACGCTCCTCGCCGACCTGCGACAGGGGATGAAGGGGCAGACGTGACCGACGTCGTCCTCCTGACGAAGGACGACTGTCACTTCTGCGAGCAGGCAAAGGATGTTCTTGCGCGCGTGCGCGGTGAGTACGGGCTGCATGTCCGCGAGGTGACGCTCGAGTCGGAGGAAGGCCGGCGCTTGGCGCTCGAGTCCGAAGCACCTTTCCCACCGGTCGTCTTCCTGAACGGCGAGACCTTCTCCTACGGGCGCCTCTCGGAGCGCAAGTTGCGCAAGGCGCTGCGATGAGCGGGGCAGCCGCGTCCGGTTCCGAGCCGCTCCTTACAATCGACGCGATGCCATCCTTCGACCGCCGCCCCAACCGCCAGCGCCAAAGCCGCGACCCGGTTGCCCGCTACCTCGGCGATCTACAAGCCGCCGTGATGCAGATCTTCTGGCGCCGCGAGAGCGCGACCGTGCGGGAGGTCGCCGACGAGCTGAACAAGAAGCGTTCCCTTGCCTACACAACGGTGCTCACCCTCGTCAGCCGGCTGTGGTCACGGGGTTTGCTCAACCGCGAGGCCGAGGGGCGCGGTTTCCGCTACCGGGCAGAAAAGTCCCGCGACGATTTTCTGACCGAGCTCTCCGATCAGCTGATCGACCGCCTCTTCTCCGACTTCGGTGCGATCGGTGTCGCCCGCGTGGGTGAACGGCTAAACGAGCTCAGCGAACAGGAGTCCCAGCGCTTGCGACAGGGAAGAAAGAAGCGATGAGCGAACGCCCGACTGCTGTGTTCGGCTTGCTGGTCGCCAGTGCGACGGCGCTAACCTTGGCCGTCGCCGGTGCGCTCGCCGCGCTGGGGATCGCCAGCGCAGCCGCGCTCGGCGCGACGATTGTCGGCGCCCTGACCGCCTGCATCTTCTTCGTCGCCGCACTCGACCGCGTCCCCATCAGCGCGCTCTTGCTCGTCGTGCTCGCGCTGGCGTCAATCGGTGCGTTCATACGAACACTGTGGACGTATCGACGCGAGCGACACCTGCTCACCGTGCTTCCGCTGGAGGTGTCATCCGACTCGGCATTGACGCAGGTCGCCGACGCCGCGGGCGTTACGGTCCACGTGACGCCCGCCCGTCATCCGGCGGCCTTCTGCTTTGGACTCCTGCGACCACGCGTCGTCGTCACATCCGGTCTGCTCGAGCGCCTCAGCCCTGAGGAGAAGGCGGCGGTGGTTTGGCACGAGGCCGAGCATGTACGCAATCGCGAGCCGTTGAGATGCGTGCTCGCCCGGCTCGCGACCAACTCGTTCTTCTGGATCCCGCTGCTCCGCGACTTGCTCGACCGCTTTCTGCTCGTCAAGGAGATCGTCGCCGATCAACGCGCCGTGGAACGGACAAGCAGGGCGGCGCTCGCTGGTGCATTGTCGGAAGTGGCGAGCGCGCCGTCGCTCGCCACCGTCGGGGCCGGCGACTTCGCTTCGGCTCGGATCGACCGCCTGTTCGCGCCGGAGGCAGCGCTGCCGCCACTTCTTCGATGCCGACACGTCGCAACGAGCGCCATCGGCGCGGCCGCACTGACGTTGACCTTCGTCTTCCCCGCACAGCTCGACCTCAGCGAACAGACGCACCTGCAGGCGATGCTGACGAGCCTGTCGCTGCATGGCCTGCCGGGAATGGTCGCCGGGTTGGCGCTCAACGGCGCGATGCTCTCCGCCTTCGCGCTCGGCTGGCGGCAAATTAGTCGGCGCCGTGACCGGTAGCTGACAGCGCGACTCCCGCAGCCGGAACGTTCCTAGGGCGGGGAAGTCTCGGATTGATCGCACTCGCTGACCGCGAGCGCGTGGCCGCGGTGCGCGCCGCCGCGCCCCTGGCTCGCCTCAGCAGGCATCGCAGCAGCCCTCCCCGCGCCAGCTCTCGACGCCCTCGCGCACGGCAACAGCGGTGATCACGAGCGCAGCGGCCGGGTCGGCCCACCACCAGCCGAAGAGAGCGTTGGCGCCAAGGCCGACGAGCAGCGCGAGTGAGAGATACGCGCAGATCATGTTTTGCGAGGCCTCGCTCACCGTCGCGCTCGAGTTGAGCTTCCTGCCGACGCGCTGCTTCGCGCGCGCGAGCAGCGGCATCGTCGGCGCCGTGAAGGCGGCGAGGCCGATCCCGACCCAGCTCGTCTCGGGGTGGCCGCTGCCGAACAGTGTCCGCACCGACTCGACGCCGACGTAGGCGGCGAGGACGAAGTAGCTCGCCGCGACGAGCTGCTGGGCGCGCCGCTCCGCGCTGTCGAGATGCGCGCGCCCGCCTGCGAAGCGCCAGAGGATGATGAACCCGGAGAGCGATTCGATCAGCGAGTCGAAGCCGAAGCCGACGAGCGCGATCGAGCCGGCCGCGATCCCGGCGCCGACCGCAATCAGGAACTCAACGAGGTGCCAGGCGTTCCCACCCCACGCGAGCAGCTTTGCCCGCCGTACCAGCCGCGCGCGCTCGTCGGGAGCGAGCACAGGGAAAGCCGCCATCAGGCGCCGGTCGCCGCGCGCCCCGGCGGAGGCAAGCTGGATCAGCCCGCCCCGCTCCGGCTCAGCCACGAGCCGCCTCCTCGTGCGCGACGTGCTGCAGGCCGACATCGAGCAGAAGCCTGATGTGGGCGTCCTCGAGCGAGTAGTAGACGTTGCGCCCCTGCTTGCGATAACGGACGAGCCGGCTCGACCGCAGCAGGCGCATGTTGTGGCTGACCGCCGTCTGTGACAGCCCGCTCACAGCCGCCAGGTCGCAGACGCAGAGCTCCCCCGCCTCGAGCAGCGCCGAGATCAGGCGGACACGGCCGGGGTCGGAGAGGACGCGGAAGGTCTCGGCGAGATCCTGAAACACGCCTGCCTCGGGCAGCCGTTCGAGCACGGCCGCAACCCGCTCCGGGTCGACGCACTCGACCTCGCAGCGATCGAGCGGGGCGACGCGCGATTCGGAAACTGACGACGTCTTCACAGACGTGAAGATATTACAGCGCGGCAGCGTCGTCGGGATCAGCCGTGGTGCATCTCGTGGCCCGCGTGCGCCGGCGGGGCCGTTTCGCGCCCTTCGAAGTAGCGCTCCGGCTCCGCGTCGAAGCGCTCCTTGCAGCCCGCGCTGCAGAAGTAGACGGTCTTGCCGGCGTAGTGGCTGCGGTACGGCGTCTTGTGCCGGTCCACCGTCATCCCGCAGACGGGATCCTTCGCGCCGCGGCGAAGCGTCAGCGCGACGAGCGACGCGGCGACGGCGAAGAAGACGATGTTCAGCCATGTCGTGTAGTTCCACTGCACGCCGCGGCTCGTAACCGAGTCGATCGACGGCCGATGCGTCGGCACGAGATCGAGTGCGCTGAAGATCCCGTCGACGATCAGCGCCGCGCCGACCATCGTCGCGAACATGATCGCGACGAGCAGCGCGGTGACGCGGCCGCCGTAGTACTTGCGGTAGATGAGCACGATCGGGATCACGATCAGGTCGGCGTATATGAACGCGATCACGCCGGAGAACGAGATACCCCCGGCCCACAGGACGGCGGCGAGCGGCACGTTTCCGACGGAGCAGACGAACGACAGCGCGGCAACGACCGGCCCGAGGACGACGTTCTCGATCAGCCGCGGCGCGCTCGAGGAGTCGGTGATGAACAGCCCGTTGAAGAAGCTCATCGGCAGCAGCGCGATGAAGCCCGCGATCAGGAAGCCGCCGACGATCTCCTTCCAGAGCATCTCCCAGTCGCCCCGGAAGTTGTGCGCCACGTCCGACCACGCCTGCAGCGAGAAGAGCTTGGGCCCCGACTCGGCGGAGTGATGCACGTGTCCCGCCTCGGCCGCGACCGCGTGGTGCCGTGCCTGCTCTTCGAGGCGCCGGGCGACGAAGAGCCGGATCCCGAGCCACATCAACGCGATCAGCACGAGCCCACCGACGAACTCCGCGAGCGTGAACTTCCAGCCGAGGAAGATCCACATCACGATCCCCAGCTCGAACACAAGGTTCGTCGAGGCGAACTGAAACGCCATCGCCGCTGCGAAGCTTGCGCCCTTCTGAAACAGCGACTTCGCGATCGCAACCGCCGCGTACGAGCACGACGACGACGCGGCGCCGAGTGCGGTCGCAAGCCCGACCTGCCGCGCGCCCGCGCCGCCGAGCGCGCGCTCCATCCGCGCGCGCGGCACCCACGCCTGCACGATCCCCGAGAGCACGAAGCCGAGGATGAGCGCCCACCAGACCTCCCACGCCATCTGGAAGGCGTTCCACAGTCCGTCGCCGAACTTGTCGAGGACGATCATCGGGTGCGCGAGAACCTCTGCACTGCTGCGAGCAGCTCCTCGGTCTTCGTCGCGGCGTCCGCCTCGTCGCCCGACGCGAGCGCGCCGGCGACGCAGTGACGCACGTGGTCATCGAGGATCTTGAACGCGAGCGATTCGAGCGCCGTGTTCGCAGCCGCGATCTGCGTGAGGATGTCGATGCAGTAGCGGTCGTCGTCGACCATCCGCTCGATGCCGCGGATCTGGCCCTCGATGCGGTGAAGGCGCTTGACGAGTGCCGGCTTGTCCTTCGCGTATCCGTAGCTCATGGAGGCAGAATACCCCATACGGGTATATACCAGACCGCCGTTGACGCCGAGCGGCCCCGCGCGAGGCGGGGGACTACTGTTCCGGGCGTGTCCCCGCGCCTCCGCCTGCGCACACGCTGCGTGCTTTTGTGCGGCCTCGTCGCGATCGCGCTGACTACCACGGCTGCAGCGGCGCTACCGAAGCTCGCCGGCCGGGACGCCCTCACCGGCAAGGCGGTGTCGATCGACCGGTCCCGAGGAAAGCCGGTGTTCGTGAACTTCTGGGGCTCGTGGTGCGGCGGCTGCCGGGCCGAGGCGCGCACGCTCGCGAACTTCTCACGCGCGCACGAGCGGCAGGTCGCGTTCATGGGCGTGGACGTGATCGACTCGCGGACCGGCGCGAAGGCGTTCTACGACCGCTACGACACGGAGTACCCGAGCGTTTGGGACCCGCGCGGCCGGCTTGCCGGCGCCTGGACGCGCGGGACGCCGACGACGCTCGTGTTCAACGCGAAGCACAAGCTCGTGCGGCGGATCGAGGGGCCGGCGACGCTCAGGCAGCTGAACGCCGCGTTGCGGCGCGTTATTCGACGGTGACCGTCTTCGCCAGGTTGCGCGGCTGATCGACGTTAAGCCCGCGCAGGCGCGCGATGCGGTACGCAAGCAGCTGCAGCGGCACGACCGCGAGCACGGCCTGCAGAAAGTTCGGCGTTCGCGGCACGTAGATCACGTCGTCCGCATGGTGCTGGATGTCCTCGTTGCCGTCGGTCGCGATCGCGATCACGTGCGCGCCGCGCGCGCGCGTCTCCTGGATGTTCGACACGATCTTGTCGTACACGTGGATGTTCGTCGCGACGACGACGACCGGCGTCCCCTGCTCGAGCAGCGCGATCGGGCCGTGCTTCATCTCGCCCGCCGAGTACGCCTCGGTCGGGATGTACGAGATCTCCTTCAGCTTCAGCGCGCCCTCGAGGGCGACCGGCAGGCCGATGTGCCGGCCGAGATAGAGGAAGAACGGCTTGTCGTAGAAGCGCTGCGCAATCTCTTCGATCGGATGGTCGGTGTCGAGGAACTCGCGGATCTTCGTCGGCAGCTCATAGAGCTGATCGAGGATGAACTCGATCTCGTCCGCAGGGAGTGTCTTGCGCACCTGCGCGAGCTTGAGCGCGATCAGCGACAGCAGCGCAACCTGTGCCGTGAAGGTCTTGGACGCAGCGACACCGACCTCGAGGCCGCAGCGCGTGTAGAGCACCGACTCGACCTCGCGCGTGATCTGCGTGCCCATCAGGTTCGTGATCCCGAGCGTGCGCGCGCCCTTCTCGCGCGCGAGCTTCATCGCGTTCACGGTGTCGCGCGTCTCGCCGGACTGTGAGATGCCGATGACGAGCGTGTCCTTCGACAGGACCGGGTTGCGGTAGATCCACTCGCTCGCGATGTCGGGCTCGACCGGGAGCCGCGCCCATTCTTCGATGATGTAGCGACCGACCACGCCGGCGTGGTACGCGGTGCCGCACGCGACGATCACGATGCGCCTGAGGTTCTGGATCTCCAGCTCGGTCAGTCCGATCCCCTCGAGCAAGAGCGCGCCGTGGCGGACGCGGTCGCCGATCGTCTCCTTCACCGCCTCGGGCTGCTCGTAGATCTCCTTCAGCATGTACGTCTCGTAGCCGCCCTTCTCCGCGCTCTCGTCGTCCCAGTCGACCTCGATCACGTCCGGCTGCTCGCTGTCGCCGTCGGCGCGGTGGAATACGGAGCCCTCCGGCGTGATCGCGACCACGTCGGCGTCCTCGATCAGCTGCACGCGGCGCGTCTCGGACAGGAACGCGGCGATCGACGACGCGAGGAACATCTCGCCGTCGCCGACACCGACGACGAGCGGCGTCTGGCAGCGCGCACCCACGAGCAGATCCGGGTGGTCGTGGTGGATCACGACGAACGAGAAGTGTCCCTCGAGCTCCGCGTACGTCTTCTGCACTGCGGCGACGAGGTCGCCGTCGTAGTGGCGCTCGATGAGATGCACGACGACTTCCGCGTCCGTCTCGGAGCTGAACGTATGGCCTTCGGAGAGCAGCGACTCCTTCAGCTCGCGGTAGTTCTCGACGATCCCGTTGAGGACGATCGCCAGGCGCCCATCGTCGCAGCCGGTCAGCGGGTGCGCGTTGTATTCGGTGACGCCGCCGTGCGTCGCCCAGCGCGTGTGGCCGAGACCGTGCGCCGATCTCGAGCCGTTCGAGCCCGCGGCCGCTTTCAGCTGTTGCAGGTTGCCGACGGCGCGGACGTAGTCGAGTGAGTCGTCCTCGCGCAGCGCGAGGCCGGCGGAGTCGTAGCCGCGGTACTCCAGCCGCTCGAGGCCCTGCAACAGGAGCGGCTTCGCGGCCCTTCTTCCGACGTATCCGATGATGCCGCACATCCGCAGTTCCTTTCCCCCGGAAACGGCCCTTGAACGAGCAAAGCCCGGCTGGTCGTCGGCCCCCGCCGTCGGGGAGCCGTCAGCCGAGCTCACGTTTGACGAGTGCGGCGATGCTAGCACACAGTTCCCGGGCTTCAAACTCCGTCGCGGCCTCCGCAAGCAGGCGAACGACAGGCTCGGTGCCCGAAGGCCGCACCAGCACTCGCGCGGCGCCGTTGAGCTCGTCGTTGAGCCTCGCGACTGCCTCGTCGAGACTCGCCGGAAGCGTCTTTCCGGAAAGCGGCAGGTTCTCCTTCACCTGCGGAAACCTCGGCATCTGCGCCGCCGCGTCTTCGAGCGTGGTGCCACGAACTGCGTCGCACAGGAGCAGTGCGGACGCAAGGCCGTCGCCGGTGACGTGATCGCGCAGATAGATGATGTGGCCGGACTGCTCTCCGCCGAGGACGCCCTCCGTCTTGCGCAGCGCGTCGAGGACGTAGCGATCGCCGACCGGCGTCGTGACGACGTCGATTCCGTGCTCTTGCAGCAGACGGTGCAGTCCGAGGTTCGACATCACGGTGACGGCGACGCGGTCAACCTTCAGATGCAAGGCGAGGATCGCCACGATCTGGTCGCCGTCGACGACGCTGCCTTTCGCGTCGACGGCGAGCATTCGGTCGCCGTCGCCGTCGAACGCGACACCGAGGTCGAGTCCGTTGCCTGTCACGGTCTCTTGCAAGGCGCGCAGGTCGGTCGCGCCGCAGCCGACGTTGATGTTCGTTCCGTCGGGGTCGACGCCGATCGCCGTCACGTCCGCGCCGAGCGAGCGGAATGCCTCCGGAGCGATCTCCGAGTACGCGCCGTTCGCGCAGTCGACGCCGATCTTCAGATGCGAGAGGTCGGACCCGAAGCGCTCCGTGATGTGCTCGAAGTAGCTGTCGGTCGCAACCTCGACCCGGTCGATCTCGCCGCCGCCGGGGCCGTCCGCGTCGAGCAGCGCTTCGATCTGCTCTTCCATGTCGTCGGTGAGCTTCTGCCCTTCGCGGTCGAAGAGCTTGACGCCGTTGTATTCGGGCGGGTTGTGCGACGCCGAGATGACGGCGCCGATGTCGAGCGCGAGCAGCGCGACGGCAGGCGTCGGCAGGATGCCGGCGAGCACGGCCGAGCCGCCGGCCGCGACGACGCCGCGCGCGAGCGCTTCCTCGAGTTCGGGCCCGGAGCTGCGCGTATCGCGACCGACGAAGACGCGGCCTCTTCCCGACCAGAGCGCGACGGCCTTGCCGAGCTTCTCGACCAGGTCGGGCGTCAAGAACTCGCCCACGATCCCGCGGACACCGTCCGTGCCGAAGTATTCCCGTGCCATTGCGGGCGCGAGCTTACGCGTCGGCGATACAACTGCGCTCGTGAACATCGTCCTCATGCGCATCTGGGCGTGGATCGACAGCCTCGTGTTGATCGCGTTCATTGCGGGGTTCTACGCGGCCGTCTTTGGTTCGCGACTCGGCGGCTGGATCTTTCTCGGGGCGGTGGTGGTGCGCATCACCGGTCATCTTGTCATCGGCGGAATCGCATATTGGCGGACGATGTGCCGCGAGTGGCCCCACGTCGAGCCCGTACCTTTTTTCGACGACGACTAAATGAGCTGCTCAGCCCGTGAGAGGGCGCGGAGGCCGCGCTCTCCGCGCCCAGTTACGCACGGCGCGGAATTCCGCAAGCGGTAAAGCGAAGCTTTACCGCTTGGAGAACTGAGGTGCTTTGCGGGCCTTGTGCAGGCCGGCCTTCTTGCGCTCCACGATGCGCGCGTCGCGCGTCAGGAAGCCGGCGCGCTTCAGCGGCACGCGCAATTCCGGGTCCGCCTCGACGAGCGCACGCGCGATGCCGTGACGCACGGCGCCGGCCTGTCCGCTCGGCCCGCCGCCGTGCAAGCGCACGCGGATGTCGTAGCGGCCCTCGAGCGCTGCGACCTTGAGCGGCGCGAGCGCCGTCTGCCGGTGCACCGCGCGTGGGAAGTACTCCTCGATCGTGCGCCCGTTGAACCAGGTCACGCCGTCGCCGGGGCGCAAGATCACCCGCGCGACCGACGTCTTGCGCTTCCCGGTGCCCTGGTACTGCGCGATCTCGGCCACTACTTCTCCTCCAGGGGCAGCGGCTTCGGCGCCTGCGCCGTATGCGGATGCTCGGGCCCCGCGTAGATCTTCAGCTTCGTGATCTGCGCGCGCGCGAGGCGATTGCGCGGGAGCATCCCCTTGACGGCCTTGCGCAGCACTTCGGTCGGCCGCCGCTCGAGTTGCTCGCGCAGCGTGCGCGTCTTGAGCCCGCCGGGATAGCCGGAGTGCCGGTGGATCAGCTTCTGGTCGAGCTTGCTGCCGGTGACGCTGACCTTCTCCGCGTTGACGACGACGACGAAGTCGCCGGTGTCAACGTGCGGCGTGTACTGCGGCTTGTTCTTGCCACGGAGGGTGTCGGCGATCACGGTCGCGAGACGCCCGAGGGTCTTGCCGTCGGCGTCGACGAGGTACCACTCGCGCTCGATCTCGCCGGGCTTGGCGTTGTAGGTCTTCATACGGAGAAAGGGCGGACAAAGGCGTCCGCCGGCGGCGGATTGTAGCCGAAAGAGTGCCCTTCCGTGCCTGCTGCCGTGCTTCTGGCGCGCGAAAAGCAAGCCACGCAAGGACGCAGGGAGCCCCGATAGCGATGTCTATCGGGGCGACTGAGGACGCGGCGTGGCGCAGCTTTGCAGCCGCCAGACGCGCGGATGGCAGGTGCGGGAGGGCACTTAAGCCGCTGCGGGCCTGCGGAAGATCCACGGCGCGGGGGCCGTGACGATCAGCGTGGCGCCGATTGCAAGGGCAACGACACCGTACGCCTCGAGCGTCAGGCCGCCCACCAGAGCGAGGACGCGCCGAAGCCCGCGGCGAAGACGAACGTGAGCGTGGAGACCGCCGCGACGAGCTGCACGACGGCAGAGTTCACCGCCAGCGTCGCGGCGAGCAGCACGGTGTTGCGCCGGACGGCGCGCCTCAGGTCAGGCACGCGAGCAGGGTTTCACGAAAGGCGGACGCACCGCCGTGCGAGGGGTGGCGCACGTAAGGCGCGCCGAGCGCGGATTCGGCGATTCGGCCGACGGCGAGCACATGACGTCCGCGTGCGAGGGAACGTGCGAACGGAAGGCCGGCCTCGATCTCCGCGCGCGTGGGCGGGCGGTTCGACGTCGCGGTTCCGGGGTGAGTCGGGACGACGTTCCAGAGCAGGACTTCATCCCCGACGCCGAGCTCGGCGAGCACGCGGTGGACGATCGTCGCGGTCGCCTCTGCAGGACCCGTGCCGGTGAGCTGCCGCTCAGACGTGAAGGGAATGCCGGACACGCGCGCGCCGCGGTAGCCCGCGGCCTCACCGACGAGGAGCAGCGGCGCCGACGCACGCGTGTCGAGGTAGCGCGCGAGGCGTTCGGCGAGACGCGGGGTGCGGTACTGGTTGAACGTCACGCCGATCTCTGCAGCCGCGAGCCGTTCCACGAGTGCAAGGGACACCTAGTGCCCCATCCAGCAATACCCTCCGGCTTCTGGCCCGCTATCACGCTGCGCGCTGCCGCGTCCTCGGTCGCGCCCATAGCTACGGCTATGGGCGCTCCCTGCGTCCTTGCATCGCTTGGTGCTAGCGACCCAGAAGCTCGGAAGCATTACTGGACGGGGCACTAGCTGTAGATCCCCTTCTGCCCAACCTGGAGCGCGAGCAGAAGCTGCGTGAAGATCAGGCCCATCGCCTCGGGCAGGCTCTCGGTGGTGAACTCGGTCGTGCGCGGCGTCGGCTTGCGCACGTCCGGGATCAGCTCGCACGTCGATGCGATCGTCGTCGAGTTCCATTCGAAGGCGAACGTGTACGGGGCCTCCACGCGATGCGCCTCGCGGCCGCTCGCGCCGAGAGCTTTCGCGACGCCGTCGCGAATGCCCTTCTCGGTGACGTCGGGATGCAGACACTCCGCCGTGAACATGTCGATGCCGTCCTTCACCGCGAACGTCTCGAGCCCGTCGCCGAGGACGCGCGTCGCCTCCGCGCACACCGCACGGTCGCCGGCGACGAACGCGACCGGAACGCCGTGGTGGCCTGCGAGCAGCGAGTTGAGCCGCGTCTCGCCGATCGGCTCGCCCTCGAGCAGCAGGTTTTGCACCTCCTTGCCGAGGAGCGTGTGGTTGAGGACGCCTCCTTCCGTGCCGGCGCAGGAGTGATAGCCGATGAACACGGCGGCGTCGAACGTCTCATCGAGGCCCTGCACCATGCACATCGGCTTGTGGAACCCCTTGATCACGCGTGCACGCGAGTCGAGCTGCTCGATCAGCAGGTTGCGCATGATCCAGTGCGAGTCGTTGACGAGCACCTCCGTCGCCCCCGCGTCGAACGCTCCCTTGATGGCCGCGTTCGCGTCGCGCGTCATGAACACGCGCCCGCGTTGATAGTCCGAACCTTCGGGCAACACGTCCTCGGGGTCGGTGAGGGCGGTGATGCCCTCCATGTCGACCGAGATGAAGACCTTCATGGCATTCCTCCTTCGGGTCAGGAAACAGGAGCCGCCCGCGTCTCGAGCAGCGTCGCGCCGAGCCGGGCCGCACCGAACCGGACGAGGTCGTCGGACGGTACGCCGGCTTCGCTCTCGACGCGCTCGAGCACGCGCGCGGCCTCGCGCTCGTCGAGGCCGCCGGTGTTGACGGCGACGCAGCGGACGCAGGCAGGGCGGACGTACCGCGTCAGATCCTCGTACGTCGCCACGAGCTCGGAGAGCGGGGGCACGGGCTTGCGCTCGTACTCGATCATTCGGGTCCGGCTCGGGTTGTGGCACAGGACGAGATCCGTCGGTGCGGAGCCGTGGAGCAGCGCCAGGGTGACCGCCGAGAACGCCGGGTGGGCGATCGAGCCCTGGCCTTCGACGATCACGTACCGTGCCTGCTCGGCCGCCCGGAGGACCAATGCCTCGGCGACACCCGGCATGAAGTCGCCGATCACCCGGTCGATTGCGACGCCCCAGCCGGCGATCGCGATCCCGGTCTGGCCGGTCGCGACGAACGCCGAGGTCTCGCCCGCGTCGCGGAGCGCGCGCGCGAGACAGAGGGCGGCCGTCATCTTGCCGACGGCCGCGTCGTCCCCGACCGTCAGCGCGACCCGTGTGTCGGGGAGGTCGAGGACGCGGCCCGTGGCGAGCCGGAGCTCGTCCGGAGGCCGCCGCAGGTCGATCAGCCGCACACCTCGCCGTGCGGCCGCCGCGCTCAGCTCACGGTCGTCCGAGAGGAAGAGGTGCATGCCCGCGACGATGTCGACGCCGCCGTCGATCGCAGCGAGGATCGAGGGTCGCCACGCCGGCGGGATCGCTCCCCCGGCGGGGGTCGCCCCGAGCAGCAGCGCCGTCGGGCCGAAGGCCAGGCCGTCCTGGACCGAGCCCACGACCGGCACCGAGGGGACGTCAGGGACGAACTGTTCGGCGCCGCGCCCGTCCCACGTCGAGTCGACGACGGCCACCGCCGACTCCGGGCGGAAGCGCAGCACGCCGTGCGCGAGCTTCCCGTGCACGTCCCCGAGCAGTCCTTCGGCGAGCACGAGGAAGCGGGTCCCCGGGCCGATTCCCGGATGGTCGCCGATCCGAGCGCTCATCAGAAGTGGGGCGGCGTGATGCAGGAGACCGCGACGAGCATCTCGTCGCCGACGTTTCGCAGCGCGTGCGGCACGCCGCTGGCGTACGTCGCCGCGTCGCCTTCGCCGAGCTCGTAATCCTGCCCGGCAAGCTCCAGGCAGCCCTTGCCGCGGAGGACCATGCAGCACTCCTCGCCCTCGTGCGCGAACCCGCCCTCGAACGTCACCCCGCCGACCTCGACCTCGTAGTAGAGAACCTCGAGGCTGCCCTCGAGGTTCGGCGTCAGCAGCTGGTACACGACCGGCGAGCCCGGCATGCTGAGCGTCTTGCGCTCCCCCGCGCGGACGACGACGGCCGGAGCAGGGTGCTCGTCCGGAAGCAGGTCGAAGACCGGCACGCCGAGCGCCGCCGCGATGCGCCTCAGGGTCATGATCGACGGATTGACGAGGCCGCGCTCGATCTGGCTGAGCGCGCTGGGCGTCACCTGCACGACCGCCGCGAGCGCCGCCAGCGTCAGGCCCCGCTCGGCTCGGCGCGTGCGGATCGCCTCGCCGAGCGCGGTCGCGAGGCGCTGCCGGTCGACCGCGTCGTGTGCAGGGGCGGCGTCACTCATTAAGTCCGACTGTAAAGAGTCGCGTTCGCGGGAGCAATCCGGTTGCTTCCTGCGGTGCAAGCCGCGTAAGATCGGCCGATTCCCGATTCAGCGCCACTTCACGAGGAGGACATGATGAAGCGCGTCCGTGCTGCGAGATCGACTCGGAAGCGAACCCTCGGGGTCACGGCGCTCGCGGGGCTCACCGCGGCGGCGGCGCTCGCCGTCGCCGGCGCGGGGTGGAGCACACCCTCGGGGCCCGCCGACTCCGCGGCCGGCCCGAAGCGCGGAGGCGTGCTCAAAGTCGGGAGGGTCGCCGACGCGATCAGCTTCGACCCGGTGTTCCTCACGGACAACATGTCGATCTGGGCGAAGCTGCTCCTCTTCCAGCTCCTCGTGCGCACGAGCAAGGACGGCAAGGGCGTCGTCCCGGACCTCGCCGACCGCTGGTCGCACTCCACCGACGGCCAGACCTGGACGTTCCACATCAGGAAGGGCGCCGGCTTCTCCGACGGGCAGCCGGTGACGTCGGCGGACGTCAAGTTCTCGTTCCAGCGCGTCATCACGTCGAAGGGTTCCTGGGCGGCGGCGCTGTTCCCGAAGATGACGATCTCGACGCCGAAGGTCGACACGGTGGTCTTCAAGCTGAAGGAGAAGTGGGCGCCGTTCCTCGCCGACGTCTCCGTGCACGGAGCGGCGATCATCGAGAAGAAGTACTTCCAGAAGGTGGGCGCAAAGACGTTCAGCGACAAGCCGATCGGCTCGGGCCCCTTCTACGTGGCCACGTGGAAGAAGGGGAACGAGATCGTCCTCAAGCGCAACTCGCACTTCTGGGACAAGACGCGCCCGTACCTCGACGAGGTCGACCTGCTCGTCCTGCCCGACGACAACACGCGCATGCTCAAGGTGCAGTCGGGCGAGATCGACATCGGCGAGGACGTGCCCTTCAACCAGATCAACAAGCTGAAGAGCGCACCCGGCATCCAGATGCTCGTGCAGCCCTACGACCGGATCGACTGGATCCAGTTCAACGAGAAGAACGCGAAGTTCAAGTCGGCGAAGGTCCGGCAGGCGGTCAACTACGCCGTCGACCGGAATGCGATCGTCAAGACCGTGCTCTTCGGGCACGGCGAGGTGCCGACGTCGTTCCTGCCGAAGATGGCTTTCACCGACACGCAGAACAAGCCGTACCCGTATGACGTCGCGAAGGCGAAGCAGCTGCTGGCGCAGAGCCCCTACCCGAAGGGGTTCAAGACGACGGTGACGGTCGTCGCGGGCGACACGATCGGTGCGCAGGTCGCGTCGATCGCCAAGGCGCAGCTGAAGCAGATCGGCATCGACCTGCAGATCCGGCAGCTCGAGGGCGCGACCCAGTACAGCGACCTCGCGCTCGGCAAGTACGAGATGGCCGAGGGCTACATGACGAGCGACATCATCGATCCCTCGGAGCTGATCGCCTACGCCGGCGCCGGCGACGAGGGTACGTACTCCGTTTGGACGTGGTACAACAACAAGCAAGTCAACAAGCTCGCGTCAGACGGCTTGCGGGAGCTCAACCCGGCGAAGCGGGCGGCGATCTACACGAAGATGCAGCAGCAGATCTGGAAGGACGCACCGTACCTCTGGCTCTACTGGTCGCCCGCACGGACGGCCGTGCGCTCGAATGTGCACGGCTACTCGAAGCTGCCGACCGGCAACTACTGGCTCGAGAACGTCTGGAAGTCGTAGGCGTCGTCCGAAAGGTGCCGCGGCGGGGCCGCTCGGCACGGCCCCACCGCTTCGCACGGTGAGACGATGGCGGCGTTCTACGCCCGACGGCTGATCCAGCTGATCCCGGTCGGCTTCGGGATCACGCTCGTCGTCTTCCTGCTGATCCGCCTGATCCCGGGTGATCCGGCGCGCGTGATCCTCGGCATTCACGCGACGCCCGAGCTCGTGCGGGAGGTGCGGCAGAACCTCGGGTTGAATCGCTCGCTTCCCGAGCAGTACTGGATCTTTCTCAAGCACCTCGTGCGCGGTGATCTCGGCCACTCGTACTTCTACTCGTCATCGGTCGCCCGACTCGTGCTCGACCGCGTCATGCCGACGGTTTTCCTGCTCGGGTACGCCGCGCTGTTGACCGCGCTGATCGCCGTGCCCACGGCGATCGTCGCGGCGCTGAAGCGAAACACGATCTGGGATCAGCTGGCCCGCTTCACCTTCGTCTTCGGCGTCGGGTTGCCGAGCTACTGGCTGGGGATCGTGCTCGTGCTCCTGCTGTCGATCAAGGTGCGGGTGTTCCCGGTCGCGGGCTACGGGACGGGCTTTCCCGGTCACGTGCGCTATCTCTTCCTCCCCGCGGTGACGATCGCGCTGAGTCTCGTGCCGCTCGTTCTCCGCGCACTGCGTGCGAGCATGACGGAGACGCTGCAGGCGGACTTTGTCGACACCGCTCGGGCCAAGGGCCTCCGCAGCCGGTCCATCCTCGTACGTCACGTCGTCCGAACGGCGCTGATGCCGGCCGTCACGGTGCTCGGCCTCAACATCGGCTACCTCGTCGGCGGAACGGTGATCATCGAGAACGTCTTCGCCGTCCCCGGACTGGGGCAGTTGATGATCAACTCGATCGGGACGCGCGACTACCCGACGGTGCAGGGCGTGACGCTCGTCTTTGCGGTGCTCGTCGTGCTCGTCAACCTTTTGACCGACTCCGTGTACCTGCTGCTCGACCCGCGTGTGAGGGGGCATCTGCGGTGAACGTGATCGCCGTACGCCTGCCGCGCGCCGGTCTCCGGCTGCGGGGCCGTCCCGTGCCGACCACAATGCTCGTCGGCGGCGCGCTCATCCTGCTCTGGGTGCTCGTGGCTGCGGTCGGGCCGCTGATCGTGACCGCGGACCCGACAGCGATCCACCTGGAATCGACTCTGCAGCCGCCGAGCTGGGCACACCCGTTCGGCACTGACAACCTCGGTCGAGACATCGCGCTGCGCGTGATGAACGGCGCCCGCGTCGACCTGGAGATCGGGCTGTTCTCCGTCACGCCCGCGCTCGTGATCGGGTCGGTGCTCGGCGCGCTCGCCGGCTTTCACGGGCGGCTGGTCGACACACTGCTCGGCCGGCTCGTCGACATCGTCGTCGCATTTCCGTTCTTCGTG
>Ga0209590_10000062_pt1 | contig 22817 bp, 21 predicted proteins | sample CZO8metaG_FD_188353 | JGI IMG/M metagenome (GOLD analysis project Ga0209590, IMG submission 188353) | Vadose zone soil microbial communities from the Eel River Critical Zone Observatory, Northern California, USA - CZOApr15con1.8 metaG... | ecosystem: Environmental > Terrestrial > Soil > Vadose...
GCGACCGAGCGGATCGGCAGCGCGGGATTGACCACCAGCACGAACGGCACGCGCGCCAACAGCGCGACCGGCGTGAGCTCCGTGCGCGGATCGTAGGGCAGGGTCTTGCGCATGCTGACGTTGATCGCGAGCACGGTGCTCGATGCCATCATGATGGTGTAGCCGTCGGGCGCCGCGTGGGCGACCGCCGCCGCCGCGGTCACCCCGCCGCCGCCCGGTCGGTTCTCGACCACGAACGGCTTGCCCAGGCGCTCTTCGAGGTGCTGGCTCAGCACGCGGGCGAACAGGGTGGTCACTCCGCCCGGCGCGAACGGCACGATGAAGGTGACCGGCCGGCTCGGATAGTCGGAGGCCTGCGCCGCCGCGCGTTGCGCGGGCATCAGGGCGGCCAGAACCAAAACCGGCATAAGGAAGCGCAACGGCTACTCCATCGTGATGTTGGCGGCCTTGAAGATCGGCCCCCACTTCGCGACCTCGCTCGTCATGAAGGCCTTCAAATCCTCGGGCGTGCCGCCGCCCGCCTGCATCTCGAGCTTGGCGAGCTCCTGCCTGCCCTTGTCGCTGCCGAGGTAGCCGTTGACCATGGCGTTGACCGTGCCGATGACCTCGGCCGGCGTGCCGCTCGGCGCCAGCAGCGCGTTCCAGGACGTCGCCTCGAAGCCGGGAAAGCCGCTCTCCGCCACCGTCGGCAGGTCCGGCAACGTCGCCGAGCGCGTCGAGCCGGTCACGGCGATGCCGGCATAGTTGCCGGCCTTGAGCTGCGGAATCTGCGTGGGCAGCAGGTCGGAAACGACGTCGATCTGGTTGCCGACGAGGTCGGCGATCATCGGCGCCGAGCCGCGGTAGGGCACGTGCGTGAGCTTGATACCGGCGAGCCGCTGCAGCAGCTCGGCGGTGATATGGGCGGCGGTGCCGTGGCCGGGGCTGCCGAGATTGAGCCTAGCGGGATCGGCTTTGGCCTTGGCGATCAATTCCGGAAGCGTCGCGAGGCCGGTGCGCCGGCTGGCGACCAGCACGATCGGCGTCCGGGAGATCATGACGACCGGGACGAAATCGCGATCGGCGTCGAACGACACGTTGCGATACATGAACCGGTTGTTGACGACGCTGGTCGTCGCCAGCAGGAACGTGTAGCCGTCGGGCGCCGCCTTGGCGACCGTCGCGGCGCCGACATTGCCGCCGGCACCGCTGCGGTTCTCGACCACGACCTGCTGGCCGAGCTTGTCGGCAAGATCGCCGGCGAGCGCGCGCGCCAGCACGTCGGTCGGCCCGCCGGCGGGAAACGCGACGACGACGGTGACGAAGCGGCTCGGCCAGGCCGGGGTCTGCGCGGATGCCGCGCCCGCGCAGGTGACCGCGAGCGCGGCCGCCGCGGCAAGGCAGCGCCGTCGGCGATATCGCATCGGCTCCTCCCCCGCTATTCCGATCCCGCCAGCCCCGCGTTCCGGACGATATCGCCGAGGCGGGCGATCTCGGACTCCACGAAGCGCTTGAGCTCGTCGGGCGGCGGCGAGGTCACCGGGATCAAGCCTTGGCGCTTGATGAACTCCTCGCGCACGTCGGCCTCGCGCAGCACCACGGCGAGGTCGGCATGCAGCTTGTCGACGATCGCCGGCGGTGTCCTCGCCGGCGCCACCAGCATGAACCAGGAGCGTGCGTGGTAGCCGGGAACGCCGACCTCGGCGAGCGGGGGCACCTCCGCGATCGCCTCGACGCGCTCCTTCGTGGTCACGCCGAGCATGCGGACGCGCCCCCCTTGCGCCAGCGGCAGCGCGACCGGAATCGGGGCCGTCATCAGCGGGATATGGCCGCCGGCGAGATCGTTGAGCGCCGGCTGAATGCCCTTGTACGGGACATGGTGCAGCTCGATCCCGAGCGCGCCCTTGAGCAATTCGCCGTTGAGATGCTGGGTGGTGCCCGGACCAGCGGAGCCGAAGGACAAGCCGCCCGGGGTCGCGCGCGCGAGCTTGACGAGATCGTCGATCGAGCGCACCGGCAGCGCGGCGTTGACCAGCAGCACTTCCGGCGACAAGGCGATGAGCGTGACCGGAGCGAAATCGACGCGCGGATCGTACGGAAGGTTCTTGTGCAGGGCGACGTTGGTCGCCATGGTCGTGCTCGCCGCGACCATCAGCGTGTAGCCGTCGGGCGGCGAGCGGACGACCGCCATCGCCCCGGTGATCGAGCTCGCGCCCGGTCGGTTCTCGACGACGAACGACTTTCCGTAGAGCCGCTCGAGCTTGCTGGCGATCAGGCGGGCGAGAATGCTGTACATGCCGCCGGGCGCCGACGGCGCGACGATGGTGACGGTGCGATCGGGATAGTCCTCGCTCGCTGCCCGCTCCGGAGAAAGCGCGAGCGCCGCAAGCGCAAGGACGGCCGCCCAATGTGCCGTTGTCTGCATCGTCGAGGATCCGTTGTGACGTCGGCCGTGACGATACCGCCTGCAGCCCGCGCTCCGCAACGCGTGCGTATGCCGCACGCCGCGGCCGAGGCGTGCCCGCGGCCTGATCGTGGCTTGATCGCGGGCGGGCATCGGGCCGACAATGGGCGCTCATGAACGCACGCCGGCTGCTCGCATTCTCGATTGTCTTGTGGGCGATCCCCCATGGGCTCGCCGCCGAGACCTTGAAGATCGCGTCGCCGATCCGCGGCAGCTGGGAAGGCGCGATCCCCGAGCTCGGCCAGCAGGCCGGCATCTTCCGCAAGCACGGCCTCGACCTCGACATCCTCTACACCCAGGGCGGCGGCGAGACCATGCAGGTCGTCGTGTCCGGGGCGGTCGACATCGGCTTGAGCGCCGGCACGCTCGGGACCCTGGGTGCCTACGGCAAGGGCGCGCCGGTCCGGATCATCGGCGCGAGCTCGACCGGGTCGCGCGAAGTGTTCTGGTGGGTGCCCGGCAAGTCTCCGCTCAAGTCGATGCGCGACGTGAACGGCCAGAGCATCGCCTATTCCACCACCGGCGCGTCCTCGCACGTCGCGGTGCTGCGCTTCATCAGCCAATACGGCCTGAAGGCGAGACCGGTGGCGACCGGCGACGTCGCGAGCACCATCACCCAGGTGATGTCGGGCCAGGTCGACGTCGGCTGGTCGGTGGCGCCGTTCGTCCTCGACCTGCTCGGCAAGGGCGAGGCTCGCATGGTCGCGCGCGCCAGCGACGTCGCCGCGATCCGCGGCCAGACCGTCCGCGTGCAGATCATCAACGCGCCGAACCTGGCCGCCAAGAAGGATGCCGTCGCGCGCTACCGCGCGGCTTACAACGAGACGGTCGACTGGATGTATTCCAGCGCCGACGCGGTGCCGCGCTATCTCGCGTTCTCCGGTCTCTCCGAGCCGGCGGTGCGGCTGATGCTGAAGGACTTCATCCCGAAGGAGAGCCTGCAGATCGCGAAGGTCATGGGGGTCGCCGAGAGCATGCAGGACGCCGTCCAGTTCAAGTTCCTCGCGGCGCCGCTCGCGGACGCGCAGCTCAGGGAGCTCATTCAGATTCCATGATCGCAGGCAAGCGGACGATCGGCGACATCGCGGTGACGGCGCTGAGCGACGGCGTGCTGGCGGCGCCGCTCGACGTCGTGCTCGGCATGGACAAGGCCGAGACCGAGCGGCTCACCGGCACGAAGGACGCCGTCCCCATATCGGTGAACGCCTTCCTGCTCCGTCTCGGCGGCAAATGGGCGCTGGTCGATACCGGCTCCGGCAACACGATGGGGCCGACGCTGGGCAAGCTCCCGGACAGTCTGGGCGCCGTCGGCGTCTTGCCGGAGGAGATCGCGTTCATCTTCCTCACCCATCTGCATCCGGACCATTCCAACGGCCTGGTCGACGACGCCGGCGATGCTCTCTATCCGAATGCGGAAATCATTTTGCACGAGCGCGAGACCGCCTTCTGGCTCGACCGCGACCCGTCGACGGGCGAGAGCGAGCGCATCAGCCGCAACATCGCCAAGGGCGCGGTCACGACCGCGCCCTATCGCCAGCGCATGCGCACCGTGCGCGATGGCGAGGTGATGCCGGGCCTGTCGGCGGTGCTGCTGCCGGGCCACACGCCGGGCCACACCGGCTGGCTCATCCAATCCGGCAAGGACAGCCTGCTGATTTGGGGCGATCTCGTGCACCTCGCGTCGATCCAGGTTGCGCGCCCCGACACCGGGCTCATCTACGACGTCGATCCGCAGGCGGCCTGCGCGACGCGCCGGCGCATGTTCGACCGCGTCGCCGCGGACCGGGTGAGGGTCGCCGGCGCGCACCTCGATTTTCCCGGCTTCGGATACGTCGTGCGCCATGGCGCCGGCTTTGGCTTCGAGCCGGAGGCGTGACGACACCGCAAACCGCCACGAAACGACGGGAGGAACGAAATGAACCGGGTTCGTAACACGGCGTCCGCAGCCGCGCTCTTGCCGGCGCTGTCGCTTGCGCTCGCACCGCTCGCCCACGCCCAGGAGCGCGGGCCGCTCAGCCTCGCGCAGGCAAGCTATTTCTTCGTCGTCGGCAAGATCGACACGTCGGCCGAAGGCAGTCCCATGTTCGGCCAGGTCTACGTCGAGTACATGATCCCCGCGCGCCGCAGCCATCCCTATCCGATCGTGATGGTGCACGGCGGCGGCCAGACCGGCACCAACTTCACCGGCACGCCCGACGGACGCGAGGGCTGGGCGCAATATTTCGTGCGGCGCGGCTACGCGGTCTATGTGGTCGACCAGGTCGCGCGCGGGCGCTCCGCATACTGGTCGCCGCAGCCGTACGGGCCGGTGACGGCGTCGCGCTTCAACTTCCTCGATCAGCGCTTCGTCGCACCCGAGCGCCACAAGCAATGGCCGCAGGCGCATCTGCACACGCAATGGCCGGGCGAGGGCAAGCCGGGCGATCCCGCGTTCGATCAGTTCTATTCCTCGCAATTCCCCTCGCTCACGAGCTTCCCGAAGCAGCAGGAGCTCAACCGCGACGCGCTCGCTGCGCTGCTCGACAAGATCGGCCCGGCGATCCTGCTCACCCATTCGCAATCCGGCGCCTTCAACTGGCCGGTCGCCGATGCGCGGCCGAACCTCATCAAGGCGCTGGTCGCGGTCGAGCCGTCGGGTCCGCCGGTGCACGACATCGAGAACACCGGCGCGCCCGACTGGTTCAAGGATGCGGAGCGCACGAAAATATCGGGCCTCGCCGACGTCCCGCTCGCCTATGACCCGCCGCTGACGGGCGACGCCAGGCTCGAGTTCGTCCGCCAGGAGAGGCCTGCGAAACCCGATCTCGTGCGCTGCTGGCTGCAGAAGGGGCCCGCCCGCCGGCTGCCCAATCTGGCGCGCATTCCGGTCGTGATCATCACCGGCGAGGCGTCCTATCACGCCGCTTACGATCACTGCACCGCGGCCTACCTCGAGCAGGCGGGCGTGCCCAATTCATTCATTCGGCTGGCCGACGTCGGCGTGCACGGCAACGGCCACATGATGATGATCGAGAAGAACAGTGCCGCGATCGCGGGCGTGATCACGCAATGGCTCGACCGCCAGCGGCTGCGCGAGCGGCAGACCGGGAGGTAAGCGGTCGCTTGGTCTGATCGGCGGTTTGCGATGCACCATTGCGACGAAGGGCCGGCTGTGCCGCCAATGCCCGTGCGCGTCCGGTCGCAAAATCGGCGCAACGGTGCTCCCCGGCCGGCGCAGGGCAAACCGAATTGCACCGCCGACGCAATGCCTTGTGCCTCACCACCGGCCCCGTCCGGCGGCGCGTTGCGCGCCCTTAATCGTTGCGCGCCGCGCCCCGCCCCAATAGAGTGAGCGCCAACGGCGCGATTCAATCAGCCGGGTTCATCCAACGCAGGGTGGAAACATGAACATCCGCGAGACCGCCCCTCGGATCGAGGAACTCGAGAAGATTTCCACGCGTACCGACACGCGCGACTATCTCGCCAAGGCCGCGCCGACCCGGGAGAAGCTCAAGGACTGGCTGGTCGTCGACGTCGACGCCCACGTCAACGAAACCGCGTTCTGGTCGGAGATCACCGACCGCATCGACAACGACGTGCTGCGCTACACCGCGGAAGCGTTTCGCGACCGCGGCCCGGCGCCCGGCCTGTTGAACGCCAATGGTCCGCTCTATCAGGACGTGGCCGGCCGCATCATGCACCAGCAGAAGCTCGCCGAGCCGACGCCGCCCGGCCTGCATCGCCAGGTGCAGCTCACCCAGCGCGCCATGGACGCGCTGGGCATCGACTACATGGTGGTGTTCCCGACCCCGATGCTGTCGCTCGGCATGCATCCGCAGGTCGAGGCCGAAGTGGCGCTCGGCAACGCCTATAACCGCTGGCTGATCGAGCAGATCCTGCCGCAGGATCCGCGCCAGAAGGCGCTGCTCTATCTGCCGTTCAACGATCCGGAAGCCTCGGTCGAGACGGTCGAGCGGTTCGCCGACGCGCCGGGCGTGGTTGGCTTCTCCGTCACCTCGACGCGCCACAAGCCGGTCTGGCACAATTCCTACATGCGGCTCTACGCGGCGCTGCAGGAGGTCGGCAAGCCGCTCGGCTTCCACGCCGGCTTCACCTGGAGCGATCCCTCGTTCGCGCAGATCAACCGCTTTATCGGCATGCACTCGCTGTCGTTCGTGCACTTCAACATGATCCACATGACCAATTGGGTGCTCAACGGCATTCCCGAGCGCTTCCCCAAGCTCAAGGTGATCTGGATCGAGAGCGGGCTCGCCTGGGTTCCCTTCCTCATGCAGCGGCTCGATTCCGAATACATGATGCGCACGTCGGAATGCCCGCTGCTCAAGCGCCGGCCGAGCGAATACATGCAGGACATGTACTATACCAGCCAGCCGCTCGAGCGCAGCAACATGAAGCTCACGCAGGCGACCTTCGAGGCGATCAAGGCCGATACCCAGCTGCTCTACGCCTCGGACTGGCCGCACTGGGACTTCGACGCGCCGAGCTCGATCACCAAGCTGCCGTTCCTCGACGAGCAGGCAAAGCGCAACGTTCTCGGCCTCAACGCGGCGCGGCTGTTCGGGCTCGACGTGCCGCCGGCGAAGTCCGGCAAGAAGGTGCCGCAGCAGCCGGTCGCGGTGCCGGCCGAATGAGCGCTCGCGCGAGGCCGGCATGAGCGCGTCCGCGACCACGGGCGACGACTGCGTCGCGGCGTTCTGTGCCCGGGTCGACGACGCGCTCGCGCGCGGCAAGCCGGAGGCGGTGCCGGACGAGAGCCTGCAGCGGGTGCTGTCCGCCGCGGTCAGGCTCTACGCCGCCAAGTCGGAGGACCGCGCGCAGGAGCTGCCGCCGTTCGGGGAGCGTCCGGTCAACGCCACCGAGGCGGTGACCGCGATCTGCGCCATCATGCGCGCCGCCGACCTCAACTTCTTCGACCTGCAGATGTGGTATCGCCGCAGTCCGAGCGAGTAGCGGCGCAAGCGCGAGACCGAGGGTAGACGGGGTGAAGCGATGAACGAGATCATGGTGGGCGAGCTCAGCGAATTCGCCGACGGCGGCTACCGCGTGCTGCGGGTCGATCGCTTCGAGGTCGGGATCTTCCGCGAGGGCGACCGCCTGGTGGCGTACGAGAATTATTGCCCGCACGACGGCGGTCCGGTTTGCCAGGGCAAGGTGATCCCGCGCGTCGAGGAGGAGCTGGCGGCCGACCAGACGAGCCGCGGCCTGCGCTTCTCGAAGAGCAAGAATATCGTCTGCCCCTGGCACGGCTGGGAATTCGACATCGCGTCCGGCCGCCACTGCGGCGATCCCAGATATCGCCTGCGGCCGGTCGACGTCCGGGTCCGCGACCGGCGGGTCTACGTGGCGGTGCCGGCGGCCTCATGCTGAGGAGCATCGCAGCGCTCACGCGCGCATCTGCTTCCACAAGCGCAGTTGCGCTGCGATGCGTCTCGAAGCATGGGGCCGCCCTCATCCTTCGAGACGCGCGCGCAAGGCCGGTGTTTCGAACATACGCCGTCGCAAGCGCGCTCCTCAGGATGAGGGCGGACCGCGTCCGTTCATGACCCCATCTCTGCTCGAGCTGAGCATTGCGCTGTCGGACAACGACCGCACGCGGCCGCTGCTCGAGGGTCGGGTGGCGCCGCAGGGGATCAGCCTCGTCCCCACCATGGTGCACCCGTCCGAGATGTTCTGGCGGCAACTGCGCTTCGCCGAGTTCGACGTCTCCGAGATGTCGATGTCGTCGCTCCTCATCTCGGTGGCGCGCGGCGACACGCGCTGGGCGGCGATTCCCGTCTTCACCATGCGCAAGTTCTTCCACTCGAGCATCATCGTGCGCACCGACGCCGGGATTTCCGCGCCAGCCGACCTGCGCGGCAAGCGCATCGGCGTGCCGGAATACCAGCAGACCTGGGCGATCTGGTCGCGCGGCGTCCTGCAGCACGAGTTCGGCGTGCACGCCCGCGAGATCGAGTGGTTCATGGAGCGCAATCCCGACAAGAGCCACGGCGGGGCCACCGGCTTCCAGCCGCCCGCCGGCGTGCGCGTGAGCCAAATCCCGCCGACCACCAATATCGGCGAGATGCTCGTCCGCGGCGAGCTCGACGGCGCGCTGCATTATCTGGTCGACCGGAACCTGGTCGATCGCAGCACCGTCGACATCTCGGGCGCGACCCGCACGCTGTTTCCCGATCCCGCCGCCGAGGGCCGCCGCTTCTACGCCAAGACCGGGCTCTACCCGATCAACCACGCGGTCGTGGTGCGGCGCGCGCTGCTCGAAACTCATCCCTGGATCGCGCTCAACCTCTATTCCGCCTTCGTCGCGGCCAAGGAGGAGATCGCGCGCTACGGCCGATCATACCTGCAATGGTATTTCGAGGCCGGACTGCTCGACGGCGGCGTCGAGCGCACGCTCGCCGACAACGACCCGCTCGCTTACGGCTTCAAGGCCGCCCGGCCGGTGCTCGAGACCATCGCGCAATACGTGCACGAGCAGGGGCTGAGCGCGCGCCGGGTTGCCCTCGAGGAGATTTTCGCGCCCAGCACGCTCGATGTGTGAACGATGAGCAAAGGCTACGACTACGTCATCGTCGGCGGCGGCTCCGCCGGCTGCGTGCTCGCCAACCGGCTGAGCGAGGATTCGGCGGCGAGCGTGCTGCTGATCGAAGCCGGCGGCCGCGACCGCAATCCGCTCATCCACATCCCGCTCGGGATGGGCAAGATGCACGAATACGACATGTTCAACTGGGGCTTTGAGACCGACCCCGAGCCGAACATGAACGGCCGCCGGATCGAGGCGATGCGCGGCAAGGTCCTGGGCGGGTCCTCGTCGATCAACGTGATGGCCTATACCCGCGGCCACCGCGGCGACTACGACCGCTGGGCGCAGAAAGGCGCGCGCGGCTGGTCCTATGCCGACGTGCTGCCCTACTTCCGGCGCTGCGAGACCTGGCAGGGCGGCGCCGACGCCTGGCGCGGCGGCTCCGGGCCGATCGGCACCGAGTTCGCGAAGACCCGCGATCCGCTCTACGACGCCTGGCTCGAGGCCGCCAAGGCGGCCAGCTTTCCCGTGACCGAGGACTATAACGGCAGCGCGCAGGAAGGCTTCGGGCGCGGCCAATACACCATCCGCGACGGCTATCGCTCGTCGGCCGCCACCGCCTATCTCAGGCCGGCGCGCCGGCGGCGCAATCTCACCGTCGCGACCGGCGCGCATGCGACCCGCGTGCTGATCGAGGGCACGCGCGCGACCGGGGTCGAATACGTCAGGAACGGCGGCGACGTGAGCCGCGCGCAAGCCGATCGCGAGGTGATCTTGTCCGGCGGCGCCTTCAGCACGCCGCCGCTCCTCATGCTCTCGGGCGTGGGCCCGGAGGCGCACCTGCGCGCCATGGGCATCGCGCCGGTCGCCGATCTGTCGGTCGGCAAGAACCTGCAGGATCACCTGGCGGCGATCCTCTTTTTTCGGCGGCGCGACGAGAGCGCGTTCCGTCGCGAGATGCGCTTCGACCGCATGGCGGTCAGCATGATCCGGGCGTATTTTTTCGGCACCGGCCCCGGCACGGTGGTGCCCGGCGGGCTGCACGCCTTCGTCAAGACGCGGCCCGAGCTGGCGGTCCCCGACATCGAGTTCATGTTCCGCGGCGCGCCGGCGCACGCCCACCTCTGGTTCCCGCTCCTTCGGCCGGCCTATGTCGACGGCTACGGCATCCGGCCGACGCTGCTGCATCCGTCGAGCCGCGGCGAGATCCTCCTGCGCTCGACCGACCCGCGCGCGCCGCCGCGCATCGTCTACAATTTCTTTTCCGCGCCGGACGACCTGCCGCGGCTGCGGGAAGGCTTCAAGCGCGCCCGCGACGTCGCCTATCGGGAGCCGATGGCGCCCTACCGCGGTGCCGAGACCTCGCCCGGCGAACGGGTGCAGACCGACGCCGAGATCGATGCCTTCCTGCGCAACACCGCGATCACGGCGCACCATCCCTGCGGCACCTGCGCCATGGGCATCGGGCCCGACGCGGTCGCCGACCCGGAGCTGCGCGTGCGCGGCGTGGACCGCCTGCGCGTGGTCGACGCGTCGGTCATGCCCGACCTCGTTTCGGCCCATATCAACGCCTGCGTGCTGATGATCGCGGAGAAGGCCGCCGACATGATTCGCGGCAAGCCGCCGCTGCCGACCGACACCGACGCGTGAAGTCGGGCCTGTCGGCCGTCGCCGGCAGCCGCCTTCCCACGCTCTGCGGGCGGCGGTAATATTCGCCTCACAAGCTCGCGCCGGACGGATTCGCGCCGCGCACGACACACGAGACAAGCGAGGGAGATGCTCCATGGCACGCAAAGACGCCCGAAGAGATCCGCGTCCCGAGGTCAGCCGGCGCAAGTTCCTGGCCGGCGTCGCGGTGGCGGGTGCGGCGACGGCGGTGACGCCGCCGGCCGCGAACGGCGCCACGACCGCGACAGGCGCGAGCCCCGCGCGACCTTCCGCGCTGCCGCCGACCATGCAGGTGGCGGCGGCCGAGACCGGGACCCCGCAGGAGCTGTCGCGGATCGGCGGCGTCGCCGGGTCCGACTACATGGTCGACGTCATCAAGACGCTCGACATCAAGTACCTGCCGTCCAATCCGGCCTCCAGCTTCCGCGCCATCCACGAGTCGCTGATCAACTACGGCGGCAACAAGATGCCGGAGTTCCTCACCTGCACCCACGAGGAATCCGCGGTCGGCATGGCGCACGGTTATTTCAAGGTCTCCGGCAAGCCGCTGATGACGCTCTGCCACGGCACCGTCGGTCTGCAGCATGCCGCGATGGCGGTGTACAACGCCTGGTGCGACCGGGTGCCGGTCATCGTCGTCGGCGGCAACGATCTCGACGCCGCGCACCGCCCGCCGGGCGTGCCGACCTTCCACTCGGCGCAGGACATCAACGCGCTGGTGCGCGATTTCACGAAGTGGGACGACACGCCGGTCTCGCTGCAGCATTTCGCGCAGTCGTTCGTGCGCGCCTACAAGATCGCGACCACCCCGCCCTACGGACCGGTCGCGATCTCGCTCGACGCCGGGCTGCAGCAGGAGCCGATCCGCCCCAACAGCGAGAAGCTCTACATTCCGCGCTTCGTGGCGAGCGCGCCGCCGCAGGGCGATACCGGCGCGGTCCGCGAGGCCGCGCGGCTCCTCGCTGGTGCCGAGCGCCCGGTGATCGTGGTCGATCGCGCGGCGCGCACCGCGAACGGGGTCGCCCTGCTGGTCGAGCTCGCCGAGCTGCTGCAGGCGCCGGTGGTCGATCTCGGCGGCCGCATGAACTTCCCGAAGACGCACTATCTCAGCCGCCCGCCCGAGGTGATCAACAATGCCGACGTGATCATCGGCATGGAGCTGTCGGACTACTGGGGCGTCGTGAACGCCTATGTCGACAACGGCGAGAACGGCATCGGCCAGAACCGGTCAAAGATCAAGCCCGATACCAAGCTGATCAGCATCAGCTCCGTCGATCTCATCACCAAGTCGAACTATCAGGACTTCCAGCGCTTCCAGACGATCGACGTGTCGATGCCGGGCGACGCCGAGGCGACGCTGCCGGCGCTGATCGAGGCGGTGAGATCCGCGATCCCGAGCGACCGCAAGGCGGCGATCGCGAAACGCGGCGAGGCGATCAAGAAGGCGCATGCCGAAGGCCGCGAGCGCACCCGGCAGACCGCGGCGCTCGCCTGGGATGCGAGCCCGATCAGCACCGCCCGCCTGGTGATGGAGACCTGGGCGCAGATCAAGGACCTCGACTGGTCGCTGGTGGCGTCCGAGGGCAATGTCAGCAACTGGCCGAACCGGCTCTGGCCGATGGAGAAGCACTACCAGTGGCTCGGCCGATCGGGCGGCTACGGCGTCGGCTACGGCGCGCCGGCGTCGGTCGGCGCCGCGCTCGCCAATCGCGACCTCGGCCGCTTCTCCGTCAGCATCCAGTCGGACGGCGACCTGATGTACGCCCCCGGCGTGCTGTGGACCGCCGCGCGGCACAAGATCCCGCTGCTCGCGGTGATGCACAACAACCGCGGCTACCATCAGGAGGTCATGCACGTGCAGCGGCTGTCGAACTTCCGCAGCCGCGTCGCCAACCTCGGCAACGACATGGGTCCGGTCGGCACCAGCATCGAGAACCCGGACATCGAGTACCACAAGCTCGCGGAATCGATGGGCTGGTGGGCCAAGGGCCCGATCAAGGATCCGGCCGAGCTCGGACCCGCGATCAAGCAGGCCGTCGCCGTGGTGAAGTCCGGCCAGCCGGCGCTGCTCAACGTCTGGACGCAGCCGCGCTAACGGAGGGTCGGTCGATGGGTTTCGTTCGTGCGTTCGGGCCGGCGGCGCTCGCCGCCGGCCTGGGTTTGCTGCCCGGCGGCGGAGCGTTCGCCGCCTCGGCCGAGAAGGGGAAGGCCGCCTACGTCCAGCACGGCTGCTGGCAATGTCACGGGTTCCAGGGGCAGGGCGGGGTGGCCGGCAAGGCGCTGGCGCCCGATCCGATCGCGGCCGAGGCGTTCACGGCCTTCGTGCGTGGCAGCAATGGCCCGATGCCGCCGTATCCGGAGAAGATTCTGTCGAACGACGACCTCGCCGACATCTACGCCTATCTGCAATCGATCCCGAAGCCGGCCGACCACAAGAGCATTCCGCTGCTGAACCAGTAGACGGACGGCGGACGACAGAGGACGGATAGTCGAATGTCCGTCATCCGTCCTCTGTCCTCTGTCCTCCGTCGTCAGAGATCCAGCACCAGCCGCTCGCTCTTGCAGCCGGCGCAGCAGATCATGACCTTGGTGTTGGAGGCCTGCTCCTCCTCGGTCAGGATGGCGTCGCGGTGCTCGGGCACGCCCGAGACGACGCGCTGCTCGCAGGCGCCGCAGATGCCGAGCTCGCAGGAATAGTCGACGTCGACGCCGGCATCGAGCAGCACCTGCAGGATGCTCTTGCCCGCGGGGATGACGAATTCCTGGCCCGAGCGCGCGAGTTCGACCACGAATCCGCCGCTCTTCGCCGGTTCCTGCTTGGGCGTGAAATATTCGACGTGGGTTTGCTCGCGCGGCCAGCTCGCGCTCGCCGCCTCGAATGCCTTGAGCATCGGCGTCGGTCCGCAGCAATAGAGATGCGCGTCCTTCGGCGCTGCGGCGACGATCGCGGCGACGTCGAGCACCTTGCCCCCGCTCTCGTCGTCGAAATGGAAACGCGCCTGCGCCATCGGCTCGAGCGCGCGCAGGAACGCCATGTCGGCGCGCGAGCGGCAGGCATAATGCAGCTGCCAGGAGCGGCCGAGCCTCGTGAGCCGCTGCACCATGCACCAGATCGGCGTGATGCCGATGCCGCCGGCGAGCAGGACGACGTGGCCGGCGTCCTCCACCAGCGGAAAATTGTTGCGCGGGGCGCCGATCTTGAGCGACCTGCCGACCCCGAGCTCGTCGTGAATGTAGCGCGAGCCGCCGCGGCTCGCCGGATCGCGCTTGATGCCGACGGTATAGGTCGAGGGATCGGGCTCGGGCGTGATCAGGGAATACTGCCGGACCAGCCCGTTGGGCAGATGCAGGTCGATATGCGCGCCGGGCTCGTAGGGCGGCAGCGGCTCGCCGTCGAGGCGGATGAGCTCGAAGAGATGGGTATCGCGCGCGGCGTAACGGATCGCGCCGACGCGCACGTCGATCAGTCGATCGGGCGCGGCGCTGCTTTTGGCCTCGGCTTGCGTCGCCGTATCCACCAACTCGTCTCCTTTCGGCGCAGGCGAAACGCCTCTTCGGGCACGCTGCCCGGTTTGTCAAATGTCGCCCATGAGATATGCTTCGACCGCGGTCAATCCAACCGGCGGAAAATGCTGGAAGATTCAACGCGCCGCTGCGGCGGGCGCCCGCCGGGCCGACGTGGCCTGCCGGCGGAGCCGGGGAGGACGAATTGAGCCGACCGTCGACGATCGCGCGGCTTCTGGCCACGCTCGCCGGGCTTGCTTCCTGCGCGGGCTCGGCTCCTGCGATGGCGGAGGGCACGCAGCCGGCGCCGTCGTGGCTCGATCCCGCGCTGCTTGCGGCGGCGAAGGCCGAGGGCTCGCTCGTCGTCTATTCCTCGACCAACGAGCAGGAAGGGCTGCCGCTGTTCAAGCTGTTCACGGACGCGACCGGCATTACGGTCGACTATGTCCGCGCTTCCGATGCGGTGTTGATGTCGCGCATGGCGATCGAGTTCCGCGCCGGGCAGAGATCCTACGACATCGTGCAGACCGCGACCATCAACAAGATGCCGGCGCCGATGCTCGCGGCCTACGAGCCGCCCGAGGCCGCCCGGATTGCCCCGGATGCCCGCGATCCGGACCGGCGCTGGCACGGCGTCTATGCCAACTACAATTCGCCCGCCTATAACACCGCGAAGGTCAAGGCCTCCGAGCTGCCGCAGAGCTACGAGGAGTTCGCCCGCCGCCCGCAATGGGCGGGCAAGGTCGCGATCGACGGCACCGACAACGAATGGCTCAAGGCGCTGCTGCAATATTACGGCGAGCAGAAGGGCGTCGAGGTCGTCAAGTCGATCGTCGCCGCCCTCAAGCCGGTGGTCACCGACGGTCACCTCGCGATGGCGCGCGCGACCGGCGCCGGCGAATATTGGGTGTCGCTCAACAACTACGTGAACCTGTCGATGAACGTGAAGCTCGCCGGCGGCCCGATCGAGATCTGGCCGCTCGACCCGGTGACGCTGTTCTTCGGCCAGGTCGGCGTCAACGCCAAGGCGCCGCACCCGAACGTCGCTCGGCTCGCCGCCAATTTCATGCTCAGCCGGGAATGCCAGCAGTTCCTCGCCAGGTTCGGCCGGCTGCCGACCCGCAAGGACGTCGAGTCGAACCCGCCCGGCATCGTCGATCGGCTGACGCAGAAAAAGGTGGTCACGGTGCTGATGGGCCCCGACGAGGAGCGCAAATGGCAGCGGCAATTCGACCAGCTGCTCAGGGGCCGGTGAGGAAGGCGTCGACGAGGGGCGCGGCGTGACCATTGCCAACCGTCGCCTCCACGGTCTGCCCGCCGCGATCGCGGCCGGCCGGTTCGCGCGTCGCGTCGGTCCGTCCCATCTGCTGCTCGTCGCCTGCGCGGCGGTCGCCCTCTGGCTGGTGTTCGTTCCGCTCTCCGCGCTCGTCTACAACGCCTTCACCGAGGACACCGGCTTCGGGCCCGGCGCCTTCTCGCTCGAGAATTTCGTCGAGGCCTATTCGAGCTGGCACATCCTGCGGCTGTTCGGCAATTCGCTCCTCTTCGCGGCCGGCACGGCGGCGGCGACCTTGGTCATGGGCGCGCTGGTCGCCTGGGTGGTGGAGCGCACCGACGCGCCCGGCGCGCGCCTCTTTCACACGCTGGCGCTCCTGTCGTTCGCGGTGCCGGGATTGCTGATGGCGATGGCCTGGATCTTCGTGTTCAGCCCGAACATCGGCTGGGGCAACGCGCTGCTCAAATCGCTGCTCGGGCTCGCCGAGGCGCCGGTGAACATCTATTCGATGCCCGGGATGACCTGGGCGCTGGCGAGCCACTATTTTCCGCTCGCCTATCTGACGCTGGGACCGGCGCTGCGCGTGCTCGACATGCGCATGGAGGAGGCCGCCCTGATGTCCGGCGGCAATTACGCGCAGGTCTTCGGCAAGGTCACCTTGCCGCTGTTGCGGCCGGCGATCCTCTCCGCGCTGCTGCTCCTGTTCGTGCTGGGCATGGCGTCCTACGAGGTGCCGCGCGTGATTGGCCGGCCCGCCCGCATCGACGTCTTCACCACCGACATCCAGGGCGCGATCATCTCGACCCCGCCGGCATTCGGGGTCGCGAGCGCGCTCAGCCTCACCTTGCTGGCGATCTGCATCCTCGCCGTGCTGTTCTATCGCCGCGCCGTCCGCAACGCCGAATCCTTCGCCACCATCACCGGCAAGGGCTATCGGCCGACGCGCGTCAAGCTCGGGCCGTGGCGCTGGCCGGTGGCGCTCGCCGTCGCCGCGATGTTCGCGGTCGCGCTCGGGCTGCCGCTGCTCACCCTCGTCTGGCAGTCGTTCTTTCGCAACCTGGCGCAGCCGTTCTTCTCCGCCGGCGCGCCGGCGACCCTCGACAACTACGAGTTCATCCTGCGCTATCCGATCTTTCTCGCCGCGGTGAAGACGAGCGTCGTGTTGGCGGCGATGGCCGCGACCATCGTCGCCGGCCTCACCTTCGTCATGGCCTGGATCGCGCAACGCGCGCTGCCCCGCTCCGGCGTCGTGCTCGACGCGCTCGCCTTCGCGCCGATCGCGATTCCGGGCGTGATCGTGGGTGCCGGCATCCTGGTCGCCTATCTCATGCTGCCGGTCCCGATCTACAACACGATCTGGATCCTGCTCGTCGCCTACGTGACCCTGAACCTGCCCTACGGCATGCGCTTCGCGTCGAGCGGGATCGCCCAGATCCATCGCGAGCTCGAGGAGGCGGCGCAGGTCGCGGGCGCCGGCCTCGGGCAGATGTTCGGACGCGTCGTGCTGCCGCTGATCGCGCCGGTCCTGCTGGCCGGCTGGATCTACGTCTTCGTGCTGGCGGTGCGCGAGCTCGGCGCCTCGATCTTCCTGATCGGTCCGGGCACCCACGTGCTCGGCACCATCAGCCTCACCATGTGGGAGGAGGGCGGCAGCTACGGCGCGGTGGCGGCGCTCGGCGTGATCCAGATCATCCCGCTCGTCCTCATCGTCGCCGGCCTGCGCGCCATCGAGCTGCGCATGGAGCGGCGGGCCGAGGTGGGGCAGAGGTAAAGCCCTCGAAGATGTCAAATCACTGATCAGAAAATCCGATCGACCGGAAGCCCCATCATCAGAGAATGGCGTGGCCGCGGCGTCCGGCCTCGGTCCGAGGCAAATTCCAAGCATTTCACGGACACGTCCGGGTTCGGTCATCACGCCGGATGCGCGCTGACTTGGCTACGGCTACTTCGGCGTGCTCGCGGTCACATCGACCTCGATCAGCATTCCTGGCCAGGCGAGCGCGGTCACGACGAGAAACGTGCCGGCAGGTTGAGTGGCGCCCGCATAGGCCTCTGCACGGCATTTGCCCGCATCGAAGAAGTAGCGAATGTCGGTCACGTAGGTGACGACCTTGTCGATATTCTCGACCGTCGCACCGTGCTTTTCCAAGAGCCGCTTGATCTTATCCCAGGCATAGCGGCACTGCGCGCCGAAATCGCCGAGGTGCCGTATGACGCCGCCCTGGGCGCTGGTTTCGTCTTCCGCTCCGACGCCGGCCACGTAGATGATCTTTCCCGCATTTTTCACCGTGACGACTTCCGAAAAGCGCCCCTTCGCCCATTCGGCGTAGTTGTAGCTCTTCTTCTCATAAGCCATGTCGCCGGTCTGGGATTGGGACATCGCCGTGGTGGTCAGGGCGGCAAGTGAGAGCATCGCCGTCACGGCAACCGTGATTGTCCTCATGATGAATTCCTCCATGTAGGAGGCGTGGCGCGAACGCCTCCGGATGCGCCAAGCGCAGCAGCAACGCCCAGCCAAGTGCTGCAGGGACGGCTAGTGCGCCAAGTTGAGGTCGGACCAACCCGACATTCCCCCGCCAACTTTCCAACGCCCGCAATCCTAGCACATCGGTTGAGCGAGGCTGAAACCCCGGGAGCTAGGCGGCTCCGGCAAGCGCCAGCGCGTCGCGCAGATACGGCGCTCGCACGCCGTTGCCGTCGCGACCTTCTCACCTGGACGCGTACCTTATATCTTGTGCGCCGAATATCTCGCCAAATTCATCGCGCGGAGATTGCGCGATGGAGCGGACCGATCCAAGCAAGCAGCGCAACCATGGACTGAAGGTGCGCCAACCAGTCTCGCGCGCCGACGCGACGGGGACACGAATGAACCTTTCGCGCCGTCGATTTCTGCATCTGGCAACAGGTGCTTCCGCGTTGCCGGCGGTCTCGCCGGTCGCGAGCGCGCAAGCCTATCCGTCGCGCCCGATCACGATCATCGAGCCGTTCGCCGCGGGCGGGCCGATCGACACGATCGGGCGCATCATCGCCGAGCGCATGCGGGTATCGCTCGGCCAGCCGGTCATCGTCGAGAACGTGGCCGGGGCCTCGGGCACCTTGGCGCTGGGCCGGGTCGCCCGCGCGGCGCCCGACGGCTACACCATCAGTCACGGCAGCACGCCCACGCACGTCTTCAACGGCGCTGTCTTCAAGCTGCCGTTCGACGTCGAGGACGATTTCCAGCCGATCTCGCCGATCGCCAGCGCGCCGCTCCTGATCGTCGCCAGGAAGGACGTCGCCGCCAATGACCTGAAGGAGTTCATCGCCTGGCTGAAGGCGAACCCGTACAAGGCGACGCAGGGGACCGGCGGCGTGGCCGCGACTTCGCACATCGCCGGCATATTCTTTCAGCAGGTCTCCGGCACGCGCTTTACGCTTGTGCCTTATCGCGGCGCCGGCCCGGCCATGCAGGACCTGATCGCCGGACAGATCGACATGATGATCGACCCGGCCGCCAACACGTTGCCGCAAGTGCGTGCCGACCGCGTCAAGGCTCTTGCCGTCACGGCCGGGCGCCGCCTGGCGGGAGCGCCCGACATCCCGACCGTGGACGAGGCCGGCTTGTCCGGGTTTCATGTCGAGAACTGGCAGGGGTTCTTTGCGCCCAAGGGCACGCCCGCGCACGTCGTCGCCAGGCTCAACGCCGCGGTCGTCGACGCCTTGGCCGATCCTGCGGTGCGCGCGCGGCTCGTCGATCTCGGCCAGGAGATCTTCCCGCGCGCGCAGCAGACGCCGGCGGCGCTCGCCGCCCTGCACCGGGCCGGGATCGAGAAGTGGTGGCCGATCATCAAGGCGGCGGGGATCAAGCCGGAATGATCCGCGGCGTGCGGCGAGAGACGAAGGCTCAAGGGAATGAAAAAGCGGCACCAGGTCATCATCGTGGGCGGCGGCCCGGTCGGCCTGGCGCTGGCGGTCGACCTCGGGCTTCGCGGAATATCGTGCGCCCTGGTGGAGCGCCGCACCGAGCCGCAGCGGATTCCGAAAGGGCAGAATCTGACGCAGCGCTCGGTCGAGCACTTCTATTTCTGGGGCATCGCGGACGAGCTGCGGGCCGCGCGCGTCCTGCCGCCCGAATACCCGATGAACGGAATCGTTGCCTACGGCAGCCTAGCTGGCGAGTATTGGTATGCGCCGCCGCTCCGCGAGATCGTCAATTCCTATTATTTCCAGGAAAACGAACGGCTGCCCCAGTACCGGACCGAGCAGGTCCTGCGCGCGAGGATGGCGGGACTGCCGAACGTCGACAGCCGGTTCGGCTGGTCGGCCGAGTCGGTCGAGCAGGACGCCGCCGGCGCGCGGGTCGCCATCGCGGAGGCCGGCGGCGCCGGACGCGAGAGCCTGCAAGCGGACTATGTCGTCGGTTGCGACGGGAGCCGCTCGACCGTCCGCCGGCAGATCGGCATCGAGCGCGGCGGGGCGGATTTCAACCAGCTCATGGTGCTCGCCGTGTTCCGCTCGCCCGAGCTCCACGAAGGGCTGAAGCGCTTTCCGGCGCGTTCCACCTATCGCGTCATGCATCCGGATTTGAAGGGCTATTGGCAGTTCTTCGGCCGCGTCGACGTCGGCGAGCGGTTCTTCTTTCACGCTCCGGTCCCGGCCGATACCACAAGGGACAACTACGACTTTCACGGCCTGTTGGAGAAAGCCGCGGGATTCCGTTTCGCCTGCGAGCTCGACTATGTGGGATTCTGGGATCTGCGCATCGCCGTCGCCGACAGGTACCAGGTGGGCCGCGTCTTCATCGCCGGCGATGCCGCCCACAGCCATCCGCCTTACGGGGCATACGGCCTCAACAGCGGCCTCGATGACGTGGCCAATCTCGGCTGGAAGCTGGCTGCTAGGCTTGCAGGCTGGGGCAGCGATGCCCTGTTACGCACGTACACCGAGGAACGGCGCCCGGTTTTCCACGAGACGGCGGAAGATTTCATTGCCGCGCGCATCCAGGCGGACCGGGATTTCTTCGACCGCTACAGTCCGCAACACGATCGGACCGAGTTCGAGCGCGCCTGGAAGGAGCACGCGGCCGCCGCCGCGCCGCGCGTGCTGGCCTATGAGCCGCATTACGAGGGCTCCTCGGTGGTCTTCGGCCCGCGGAATGGCGTGTGCAGCGCCCACGGCACGCATACGTTCAAGGCCAGGGCCGGCCATCATCTCCCGCCGCAGCTGCTCTCCTCCGGACGGAACGTCTTCGAGGAGCTCGGCGCGGGTTTCAGCCTGCTCGCGTTCGGTGCCGAGGATGCGGTTGTCTCGGCGTTCGAGAACGCGGCAAGATCCTCGAGCGTGCCTCTGAAAGTCGTACGCGACACCTATCGCGACGGGCGAACGGCCTACGAGGCGCCCCTCATTCTCGTGCGTCCCGACCGTTACGTCGCCTGGACCGGCGACGACGCGCCCGATCGGGCCGGCGCCGTGATCGGCAAGGTTGTCGGCGGCACATAGTCATGCAAGCTGACCAACCTCGCCGCCATCGGGTGCCGTGCTGGTACACACAAGCGGGCTCGGTGCGCGGCGCGCTTGCTCGCCTGGCAGGCAAGGAGCGAAGCCATGAGAAGGATCTATCACAGCTACCTGTCACCCTACGCGCGCCGCGTTTTGATCGTTCTTGCCGAAAAGGGACTGGAGCACGAAAGCCACAAGCATGAATTCGCGCGGGAGTTCGAAGGGCTCTCCGCGATCAATCCTTGCCTTCTCCTACCCGTCTATGTCGACGACGCGGTCCATCTGTGGGGCTCGAACCTGATTGTCGAGTATCTTCTGAAAACATACCCCGGCAGTCCGGCCGGATCGCCGCAGCCGCCGCTCGCTGCCACGATGACCCGCCCCGAGCATCACTGGGAGGATGCGCGAATCCTGGCGACGCTGGAGACGATGACCGACAGCATTATGAACCTGCGTCAGATGAAGATGAGCGGTCTCGAGCCGAACGATGCTGCCTATCTGCGGCGACAGCGGGATCGGATCGATCTCTGCCTTGATTGGCTGGAGAAGGCCGCCACTCGCGAGGGCTTTGCTCCCGGCGTGTTCTCGATTATGGATCTCAACCTGATCTGCGCGTTTGGCAATGTGGACAACCACAGGAGCTTCGAGTGGCGCGGTCGACCCACGCTGGAGGCGATCGCGGCAGGCTATGCAAAGCGCCCGTCAGTGAAATTGACAGCCAGAGAGTAGGAGGCTGCGCCGGGACCATGCGAGAACAGCGAAGCCTTGGCATTATCGGCGGTCTCGGCGTTGGCGCGACAGTGCACTACTACCAGTCAATCGTCGACGCCTGCGCCACGCAGGGGCTGGCCCCAAGACTGTTCATCGCGCACGCCGATGTCACCCGAGTGCTGGCGAATGTCAGGGACGGCGAATTGGTCGAACTCGCCCAATACCTTGCTGGCTTCGCGGAGAGCTTGGCAGCCGCCGGCGCAGACGTCGGCGCAATTGCTGCAATCACACCGCACATTTGCCTGCCCGACATCGCGCAGCGCACACGGTTGCCGCTTGTTGATCTTCTCGACGAAACGGCGCGTGAGATCAAAGCTCGGGGTTTCAGGCGCGTGGCATTGTTCGGGACTCGCTTCACCATCGAAAGCAAGTTCTTTGGCAAGCTCGACGACATCGACGTCGTTCAGCCCTCGCCAGAAGAGACTGACTACATCCATCGCACTTACATCGAAATCGTGAATGCCGGTCGCGGTTCAACGACCCATGAGGCAGGACTGCGGAAGTTGGCTAACACGCTATGTCGCCGTGACCATGTCGAAGCCATCGTGTTGGCGGGCACTGAGCTCAATCTGATCTTCAACGATGCCAATACCGACTTTCCAGCCATCGATTGTGCGCGTGCCCATATCAATGGCATCATCCGCCAACTTGCACGCTAGCAACGCAAACGACACAGGAGTTTGCCGTGACACGCAAGGCGATCAATGCTGGCGGTGCGGCAGCCGTCGGCCCCTATTCCCACGCCGTCGAAGCAAACGACCTGCTCTTCCTATCGGGACAAGTCCCGGTAGACCCGGCGACCGGCATGCTCGCACCCGACTCGATTGGCGAGCAAACAGCGCAGTGTTTCAAGAACCTTTTTGCCGTTCTCGAAAGTGCCGGCCTCACGCCTGACGATGTCGTCAACGTCAACGTTTACTTGACCGACATGGGTGATTTCCAAGCCATGAACGAGGCATATGGCAAGCATTTCTCGAAACCGTATCCGGCACGGACCACAATCGGAGTTGCGAGCTTACCAAGGGGCGCCAGGATCGAAATCGCGCTGACCGCCGGGATGCGTCGCTAAAAAATGGGCCGCGGCAGTGATCGGCAAGGTTGTTGGCAGCACACAGTCATGCAATCGTCCGCCAGGGTCGGCGTGATCCAGATCATCC
>Ga0209590_10000064_pt1 | contig 22454 bp, 19 predicted proteins | sample CZO8metaG_FD_188353 | JGI IMG/M metagenome (GOLD analysis project Ga0209590, IMG submission 188353) | Vadose zone soil microbial communities from the Eel River Critical Zone Observatory, Northern California, USA - CZOApr15con1.8 metaG... | ecosystem: Environmental > Terrestrial > Soil > Vadose...
CCAGCTGCTGATGTCGTAAGTCCGCTTGGGGGCGCTGTATCCGGAGAACAGTCCGTCCGTGAAACCGAATGCCGGCTTGACGATGAAGGAGGCGTTCGTGTAGTTGCGCACGTAGTCGGCCTGATAGAGGTCGCCCTGCAGTACGTGGTTGATCAGGCCGCCGAAATACGCCACGTCGCTGCCGGTGCGGATGCGCAGGTACATATCGGCAACGGCAGATGTGCGGGTGAAGCGAGGATCCGCATGGATGATCTTCGCCCCGCGGTCGAGCTTGGCGCGCATGAACCACTGGAAGCCGACCGGGTGGGCCTCGGCGGGGTTGGCGCCGTTGATGAGGATGAGGTCGGCGTTCTTGATGTCGCGCCAGTGGTTTGTCATCGCTCCCCTTCCGAATGTGGCGGCCAAACTGACCACCGTGGGGCCGTGTCAAACCCTGGCCTGTTGCTCTAGGTGCACCAGTCCCAGGCCCCGCATCAGCTTGGTGGCGAAGTAGCCTTCCTCTGAGCTGAATGCGGCGCCTCCCGCGAAGGCGATGCCTTCGGTGCGGTTGACGGTGTTGCCGTTTCCATCCGTCGTGACGAACGTGGCATCGCGCGACGCCTTGATGTTCTGGGCGATCTTGTCCAGCACGAAGTCCCAGGAGACGCTCTTCCAGCCGGTCGCCCCGGCAGCGCGGTACTGTGGCGATTCGACGCGGCGCGGTGAGATCGCCAGCTGCATCGCGGTCGCGCCCTTGGGGCACAGGCGGCCTTCGTTGACGGGGCTGTCGGGGTCACCCTCGATCTGCAGCAGCTGCACGCTGCCATCGGTGTTCTGGCGGGTGTATGCGACCAGCGAGCACCCGACCGCGCAGTAAGGGCAGATCGAGTGGGACTCTTTGGCGCCCGCAATGCGCAGGTTTTGCTTGACCTTGGTGGCGTCGGCCAGCGCAGTTTCGAAGCCGAGACCCGACGCGACCAGCGCGCCGGCCCCAGCGACGCCAAATCTCAGGACGTCACGACGAGTGACTGTCTGCAGTCGCCAACCCTCCGATGCAGCCCACCGGGAAGTACAGCGAACCTAGCTCACAGCAGTCGAAGTGTCAAGTTCGCGCCTGCTTCCGGCCCCGACTCAGCCGGTGGCGATCAACAGGTCCGAGCGATCGTCCGGCTCGCCCGCGCTCCGCAGGAGGTCGATGAGGCGCGGGTCCCAGGGCACGATGATGCCGGTGGCTCCGGCCGCCCCCAGTGCGGCGATCATGTGCGCCCAGCCCGCCCTGTCGGCCGGCACGGGCATCTCGATCCACAGCTCGAACTCACCATCCTGCGCGGGCCTGGCCCTCAGCGCGCGCACATCCTCCTCGCCCACCGGCACTATCACACCGTCCGCCAGCGCAGCCGAATTCTCGGCCTCAGCAGGTGTGGCGCAGGTGATGAGGATCGAGGGTGACGGCGCGGTGGAGCGCCGGCTCTGCAATTGGTGGACGAGTGCTTCCGGCTCGCGGCCAGGCGGCATTCCGACCACCACGCGACCGCTGCTCAACCGCCCGAGTATGTCCGCGGCGCCCATCCAGCCGCCTTCGGGGCCAACAGTCATGCCGAGCCGGACGCGATGCGTGACCGCGGCGATCGCTCCCAGATGGATCCAGGCTTCGGCTGATTCCTCGTTTGTGGCATCGAGCCAGATCGAGTCGGCGCCCGCCGCTTCGAGCGCGGTCACGTCCGCCAGGTAGTCGCCTATCCGCCCGGGGGCCGATGGAAGCTTGACCGCAACCCGGAGCACGCCCTCACTGTAGCCCGGGTCGCTCGGAGGCAGCGATTATCCTTGCCTTGTGTCGGCCACGAGATTCTCTGCCGAAGAGACGAGCCGGCTCTACGAGCTGGACCGGACCCACTGGCTGCACCCACAGGGCGACCTCGGCGCGCCACCGGGCACGATCCCGCAGCTGATGCTGGTGAGCGGCAAGGGCGCAACCCTCACCGACGTCGAGGGCCGGGAGTACATCGACGGCATGGCCTCGCTCTGGAATGTGAACGTGGGCTATGGGCGGACCGAGCTCGCCGATGCGGCGGCAGATCAGATGAAGAGGCTCGCCTTCAGCTCGGCCTACGGCGCGTTCAGCACGGCACCAGGGATCGAGCTCGCCACGAAGCTGGCGGAGCTGGCGCCCGGGGACCTCGAGGTGACGTTTTTCGCGTCCGGCGGCGCCGAGGCCAACGACACCGCATACAAGCTCGCGCGTCTTTATTGGCAACTGCGCGGCGAGCCCGAGCGGGTGAACATCGTTTCCAGGCTTCGCGACTACCACGGCCTCACATACGGCGCGACGAGCGCGACGGGCCTGGCCAACTTCTGGAAAGGGTTCGGCCCGCTCGCCCCCGGCTTCCTGCACGCGCCGTCACCCGACCCTTACCGGTTCTCCGGCGAGGGCTCCGCCGGCGCCGCCTACGCCAAAGCTTTGGAGGAGGTCGTGTTGAAGGCCGGTCCAGCGACAGTCGCCGCGGTCGTCGCGGAGCCCGTCCAGGGCGCGGGGGGCGCGATCGTCCCGCCCGCGGATTACTTTCCGCGATTGCGTCAGATCTGCGACAAGTACGGGCTGCTGCTGATCGCGGACGAGGTGATCACGGGGTTTGGGCGGACGGGGCGATGGTTCGGGCTTCAGCACTGGAACGTCCATGCAGACCTCATGATCTTCGCCAAAGGCGTGACGAGCGGCTACTTGCCGCTGTCTGGAGTGATGCTGACCCACTCGGTGCACGACGCGCTGAAAGCGTTGAAGGGGCCCATGTGGCACGCGTTCACATACAGCGGGCACCCGACAGCATGCGCGGTCGCGCTGCGAAACCTGCAGATCCTCGAAGAAGAGCACCTGGTGGACCGAGCTGCAGAGAAGGGGGCTTACCTCCAGAAGCGGCTGCAGGACCTGCGCTCGCACGAGATCGTGGGCGACGTGCGTGGACTGGGCCTGATCGGTGGGGTCGAGCTGGTGCGCGATCGAGGGACCAAGGAGTCGTTCGACCCCTCGCTTGGCGCGTCGCGCCGCGTTTGCCTGGATGCGCTCGAGCAGGGCGTGATCTTCCGGCCGCTGGCAGGCGACGTGATCGGGATGTCCCCACCGTTCGTGATCAGCGAGGAGCAGATCGACCGCATTGTCGCGGTCCTGGACAAGAGCATCGCCCGCGTCGAAAAAGAGCTCAAGGCCGGCGTGTAGCTCGCTTCGCTAAAGCCTCGTCACGAATCCGTCCCGCCAGGTGGGGTGACGGAGCGTCCAACCCAGCTCACGTTTCGCCTTCGCGTTGGATGCCCCGCGGCCGCGCTGCATGGTCGCTGCGGCGAAGCGCCCGGCCATGAGCTCGACCAGCCATCCGGGCACGTGCAACGGCGCGGGCGCGCCGATGTCACGGCAGAACGCGGGGATCCAATCGCGGGCCGCAGCGGGATCGTCGTCCACGATGTTGTAGATGCCCTCGCCGTGATCCAGCGCTGCGACCGCCGCGCCCGCCGCATCGTCCACGTGGACGAACGAGAAGACTCCGCCGCCGCTGCCGACAATCGGGAGCATCCGTCGCCGCGCCTGGCGCGCAAAGTCGCCGTCGAGGTCGAAATAGGTCCCCGGCCCGTAAAGCTGGCCGTAACGCAGCGCCACGCCCGCGATCCCATCGGCCGAGAGCGCGAGCCGCTCGCCCTCCACCGTCGAACGCACGGCGGAGCCGAAAGGCTCAGGTGCGTCCAGGGCGAGTTTCGCGTCCTCTGCCAGCGCCGCAGGGCCGGCCGGCACGTACATGAACGCGAGCGACTGGTACACGAAGCGACGCGCGCCCACCTCCTTGGCCGCAGCCAGCAGTGTTCGCGTCGCCTCTATGCGCAACCGCGATGTGCGCTCGTAGAACGGACTCAGCTTGCGAGGGTTGTATCGCTGCGGTAGGTCGGTCAGCTGGTTCATCACCGCCTCGGGCCGGAAGTCGTTGACGGCCTTGCTGAGCGCCGGCTCATCGAGCGCATCGATCACAACGGGAATGGCGCCGAGCGACTGCAGCATCGCGGCTTTGGCTTCCGACCGAGTCGTCGCCGCGACCTGGTGGCCGGCTGCCGCCAACGGTGGGATCAGGCGCCGCCCGATCGCGCCGCTACCGCCGGCGAGGAAGACCCTCACGCGCGGTTCGCCCACACATCTACGAAAAGTGCGATCGCCAGCGCGACGCAGATCAACGACAACACGGGCAGATCAGTAGTCGGATGGCCGCCAAGGCGGATGTCCTCGACGTGGGCGATGACGTGCAGAACCGATGCTCCGAGCACAGCGATGAGGGGCGCTCGCAGCGGCGCCCGCAGCGCGACTGGAACCGTGAGGGCCAAACCGAGACCCACCTGGAAGGCGCCAGCGTCGTGGAGCAGGTGAATGTTGAGGGGTGAGAAGGTTGCCACAGCGCTGAAGAAGCTCACCGGCGCCAGCAGTGCCCAGCCGCCGGTGACGAGGTAAAAGACCCCGATGACGGCTCCGATCGCCCGCGCCACCCGAGGATCGCGCATCAATTCATTCTGTCATCGCCTTGCCCACCCGAATAGGGTTGACGGCGTGGGTGGGATCGCAGCCGGAGAGACGTTCGACGGCACATTTCCGTTCCAAGCGCATTTCACGACCAAGCCTGGCTTTCGAATGCACTACGTGGATGAGGGAGCCGGCGAGCCCATCATCCTGATCCACGGGGAGCCGACGTGGTCCTACCTGTATCGGAACTTCATACCGGGCCTGTCACGTCATTTCCGGGTGATCGCGCCCGACCATATGGGGTTCGGCAAGTCGGAAACGCCGGCCACCGCCGACTACACGCTCGACCGCCACGCGCGCAACCTCGGCAGCCTGATCGAGGAGCTCGACCTCCGCGATATCACGCTCGTGATGCAGGACTGGGGCGGTCCGATGGGTGCTGTCGTCGCCTCGAGGTATCCCGACCGCATGAAGCGCTTTGTGGCCATGAACACCATCTTCGGCGCCGATCGCAACGTGCGCGAGGAGCGACTGACTCCATGGTTCGCGGCCATCAAGGCGATGGAGGAAGCGGGTCAGCTCGACGCGGTGCTCGGCAACCTGAGGTTCCTGATCGGCGGCATCATGATGACCCTGGGCATCCAGCGCCGCGAGGTCGTGACCGATACGTGGCTGCAAGCCTACGCGGCGGCATTCCCCACCTTCGAGGAGTGTCGGGCGGCGATCGCATTTCCTCTGGAAGGCCTGTACCTGGAACGGATTCGCGAGACGTTGGTCGCCGCCCTTCCAGGCCTGTACAAGCTTGGACAGGCCGGCGTGCCGGCAATGATGATCGAGGGCATGCGGGACCGCGCGATCTGGCCGCACGTGGCGATCGCAGGCTTCCGCGCCTTCTTTCCGAACGCGACCGTGCACGAGCTTCCGAATGCCGGCCACTTCATCCAGGAAGACGCGCCCGAGACCGTCGTGCCGCTGATCGAAGAGTTCTGCCTGCGGACCCCTACGAGCTGATTTCCGGCGCGAGGATGACCAGCGGAATCGAGCGGCGAGTCTGCGACTGGTAGCGGTCGTACTGAGGCCACAGCCTTGTCATCTCGGGCCAAAGCCGCCGTCGTTCTTCAGCGGATGCCACTCGAGCCGTGGCTGGAAAACGTTTGGTGCCGACCTGCACAACTACCTCGGGGGCGGCTTCGAGATTGAGCAGCCATGCGGGCGGGAGGTCGCTGCCCCCCTTGGATCCGACCACGACATAGCTGCCGCCGTCGCGGTGATAGAGCAGGGCCGCCGTGCGCGGGAGTCCGGACTTGCGCCCAGTCGTGCGCAGCAACAGCATCGGCGCCTTGCCGATACGCTCGCCGATGCGTCCGCCTGAGATCTCGTAGACGAACTGGTGCAGGGCGAGCGCCCGCAAGCCAAGGGCTCGGTCGAACGCAGTCATCGGCACTTGCCGAGTCTAGGACCTACCTCCCGTCAGCCCCAGGTCAACTGGCGACCTCGAATCGGATCGCGGGCAATTCTGAGAGCAGGAGCGAGACAAGCTCTCGGTCCCACTGCTGGCCCGCGCCTCGCATCAAGGTCTCGATCGCTTCCTGCGGACTGCGCCGAGCTCGGTAGGGCCGATCGCTCGTCAGCGCGTCATATGCGTCGCAGACCGACACAATCCGGGCGAGGAGAGGAATCTTGTGCCCGGCGAGGCCGTCCGGGTAGCCGCCGCCGTCGAATCGCTCATGGTGGTGGCGGATGATCGGCAAGATGTCCGCGGCTGAAGGGAGCGGCTTGACGATGCTTTCGCCGATGATCGGATGCGCGCGCATCTGCCTTTCTTCGCCGGCATTCAGTGGTCCGGGCTTGCTGAGGATTGCGTCGGGCACTGCGATCTTGCCGATGTCGTGGATGAGGCCGCCGCGATACAAGGCGATCAGATCCGATTCCTGAAAGCCGAGTCGGGTGCCAAGGTGAAGGGCGGTGCTCGCGACCCGCTGGGGATGGCTTTCGGTGTAGGCGTCCTTCGCCTCGGCGGCTGCGGCCAGCGCGATGATGATCTGTTCCGAGCTGAGGTTGAGTGGCAGCCGCATGAATGACAAATTGTTTACTGGCGGCGCGCGTAAGTCACCATGCCCGGGCGCGGTGCGATGGCCCTGAATTCGACGGTTTTCCAAGCCCTGAATTCAAAGGGATTCGAGGCCCTGAATTCACAGGGGTCAGCAGCCGAGCTCGTCCGCCAGGTCCATGAAATCAGTGGCCTGGACGTCCGCCTGCGGATCAGGCAGGCGATCCGCGCCTCCATCAGGTCCCTTCTCCAGCGGCCGCTCAACGAATGCGGCCCGCATTCCAGCCGCCTGCGCGGCGCGCAGGTCTTCCTTATGCGCCGCCACCATCATCACCTGGCCCACTTCGAGCCCCAGCGCGGAAGCCGCGCCGATGTAGACCTCGGGGTCGGGCTTGTAATGGCGGAAGTCCTCCGCGGACAGCAGGCGGCTGAAAGGCAAGGCGGCGAACCGGATCAGTGCGGTCTGCTGGGATCGATTTCCGTTCGATAGCGTCGCCACGGTGAAGCGCCGCGCGAGCCGCTCGAGCCCGCCGGCGGCGTCAGGCCATGGCGGCAGGCGCTCCCAGGCCAGGGTCAGCTCATCGCGAGCGGCCGCGTCGAAGCCCTCCGCGCCCACCTCGCCCAGGACCTGGTCCAGTGACAGGCGGTGGAGCCGATCGAAGTTGGTCCACTGCAGCTCGCCGCGCCGGACCCGGTCCATCGAGGGCGCGTAGAGCGCGCGCCAACCGTCAGCCAGTCGCTCCCAGTCGCCCTCCACCCTGTTCAGCGCGCCGAGACGCCTAGCCTCGGCCGCGACTCCTGTCCGCCAATCCACGGCCGTTCCGAAGACGTCGAATGTCAGGGCCCGCACTCTGCTCAGATCAGCCAGCGGAACCCCCGAGCACATCGCGAGTCTATCGGCGCCGGCGCGGAGTGGAATAGAGCCTCTTTTTGGTGCGTTGCGGAAGTTGCGGGGTCAACTATCCCCAAGGAGGCTGTCAATGAGCAACTGGAAATTTGATCCGATGCACACGCAGGTCGAGTTTTCGGCCAAGCACCTCGGCATGATGACCGTGCGGGGGCACTTTGCCGAGGTCACAGCGACGGGCGATATTCATCCGGAGCATCCGGAACGCACGACCGTCGAGGCCACGATCAACACGGCGAGCATTCGCACCCACAACGAGCAGCGTGACAAGGACCTGCGCTCGTCCAACTTCCTGGAGATCGACAAGTATCCGACGATGGCCTTCAAGAGCACCAAGCTCGAGATGACCGGCCCCGACAGCGCGACCCTGACGGGCAACCTGACGATCAAAGGCAACACGCACCCTGTCATCCTCAAGGTCGTCAAGTACGGCGAGTTCAACGACCCCAACATGGGTCACCGGATTGGTTACGCGGCCGAGACCAAGATCAACCGCAAGGACTTCGGCATGAGTTTCGACATGATGCTGGACGGCAAGTTCATCGTGAGCAACGAGATCCAGATCAACATCGAAGGCGAGCTCATCGAGGTGCCGGAGGGCGCGACCGCCTGAGCGGCGGCCAAACACCCGGCGTACACATATAAAGTGGACGCGAGCGTCGCCGCTCGCGTCCTCTGGGGAGAGATGTCTCAGAGCGTCACGGGTAGTTCACCACCGTGACCGGCGTATCCGGGTTCGCGATGGTGGATGAACCCCCGATCCCATTGACTACGTTCAGGATGCCGCCCATCCCGTGCGCCGGGTCGAGAAAGATCGTGAGCAGGTCGTGGAGGCTGCCGGCCGGAAGCGTCGCCGGTGCCTCAAATGCGTTGGCGGCGTATATGTTCAGGCCCTGGTTGAAGAAGCTGTAGGAGCCCACGCCATATCCGTGGAAGCTCGTCACGCTGTCGCCGACCTTGAACGCCGCCCAGCCGTCGACGCCAGGAGCCTCCATCCAGGCCGCCTGGCTCGGAACGTCATACGGCATCTCGTTCTGGAAGAAGATGTCGGTGCCGCCGTTGCCGTTCCAGATCACGTTGAACTTCTGGTAGTGCTCGACGAACAGGCCGTAGGCGGTGACGTTGTCACCGTTGACGATGACGCCGGTGTCGGCGGTGTTGCTGGTCCAGCCGACCCCATTGCCGTGATCCGCCCTCCACGACCAGATGTCGTCGAGGATGACGTTGTTGCTGTTGACTACCAGGGCGGCCGTGGCCTTGCCCGGCGTCGCTCCGCCGATCCGGAAGAACACGTCAGACAGCACAGACGGGTCAGCTGCCTCGTTGTCGCTTCGCGCGTGACCGCTGCCGACCTGCAGCAAGACGGGCGAGTTCGTCGTGCCGGCGTCGAAGATGATCCCGGAGATCATCATCCCCTGCGCACGTGCGACGTTCATCGAGACGACCCCGTTGTCGGGGACGAGGGTTGGAAACCCGAGACCGAGCACCACCGAGTCTGGCCGCGTCACGTCGATGCTCTGGTCCAGGTGGTAGACGCCTGGGGTCAGGATGAGGTTCTTGCCGCGGTGAAGCGCGAGATTCATGGTCGCCGCCGAATCGGTCGGCCGGGCCACGAAGAACTGGTCGATCGATATGGAAGTGCCTGGCGTCGGGCCGGACCCCCATGTGGTTCCGACGCTGTTGAACTGCGCAGACGGCACGAACACGTCGTAGCTGCCCGCCGAGTCGCGGTATAGATACGGAGCTTCTCGAGTCACCGGGCTGGTGGCCAGCGTCGTGTAAGGACCGCACCCTTTCGGCACACCGGGGAAGCACTGCGCGGGCGCGCCCACTACACCAGAGAACACCTGGTTCCAGACCGCGTTGGTCCACCCGTCCAATTTGCTGTTTCTGGTCACCCACTGCTGCTGCGAGCCGTTGACGACGGTGCTGCCGTCGAACTCCGAGTCGGCGATGAAGCCGCCGCTTGCGAACGCCGGCTGCAAGCAGTAGTCCATCAGGGTCGCGAAGCCATTGACGTGAACCCTGCGCATGGGCGCGGCCTGTGAGACGGCCCAGAACTCGCCAAAGCGGCATCCGCCCCTGGGAGTGACCACATTGAGCTCGAGATTCGACATCGACCGCCAGAAATTCACGAGCGCGACGCAGTTGCTGCCGCCGTTGAGGCACCGATCGAAAACGTCGATTGAGCCGTTGATCACAACGTCATCGGGCGACAGCCCCAGGCCCCCAACCGCGGTGTAGTAGCCGACCTGGAAGTTGAGCGGATGGGCGCTCGATCCGTAGGTTCCCGGCTCGAACAGGATTGCGTAGCGCTGGGGGCCGAACTCGTTGTCGACCTGCGCGGCGGCGATCGTGTTCAGCTGCGACTGGATCGCGGCCTGGCTCATGCCGGGCTTGACGATGTATACACCGGCGCCGAAGTCCGGCATCGCCGGTGCATCCGCGGCCGCCGCCGTGGCCGTCAGGGAGGCAGCCGCCATGATCGCGCCCACGACCAAGATCGCACGAAATTTACGCATGCTCATCTCCTCATCTCCTCAGCCAACAAGATCCACCCCCACCGCGAGTTGCGGCCCCCGCTCCCTAATTCATCGCAGCACCACCTCCGCTTTCAATCTGAGATCTCGCGACGAGCGGCCTGCACGCAGCGTGTACGTCCCCGGAACCCAGACCCACTCGCGCCGCGCCTCATCGAAGCGCGCGAATGCCCGCCCCGGCACGGTCAATCGCACATCGGTCTGGGTCCCGGGCTCAGCATCGACCGTGCCAAAGGCGGCCAGGACGCGGAGTGGACGCCGTGGGTCGTCATCCGGTGTCTCGAGGTAGACCTGCACGACCTCCCGGCCGGCGCGCCGGCCGGAGTTGCGGACTTTGACCACCACTGACAGCTCTTCGCGTGCCGCGATCGACCCGGCAGTAGTCGTCAGCGTCTCGTATGTCCAGTCCGTGTAGCCGAGGCCGTGACCGAAGCAGAACAGCGGCTCGGACCCCTTGCGGTCGTACCCTCGATAACCCACCAGCAGGCCCTCGGCATAAACGAGATCACCGGTTTCCGGCCGGGCGTGGAGGACGGGCGAATCCGCTTCCGCGCGCGGCACCGACACAGGAAGGCGGCCGCCCGGCTCGGCGATACCGACGAGCACGTCGGCCAGCGCTTCGGCAAGCGCCTGGCCGGGAAACCACACCTGGATGATCGCCGCCACCTCATCTGCCCACGGCATCAGCACCGGCATCCCCGAGTTGACCACGACCACCGTGTTGGGGTTGGCGGCAGCTACGTGCCTCACCAACTCGTCCTGGCGGCCGGGCAGGACCATGCTTTCTCGGTCGTAGCCCTCGCTCTCGGTGCCGTCCGCCGACCCGACGACGACTACCGCAATGTCCGCACCGGCAGCGGCGACGACGGCCTCCGCCATGAGCTTGTCGTCCTCTTGCGCGGGCGCGATGCCAAGCCGCAGCGTCGCGAAGCCCGCGTGAGGCCCTCGTGCGTTGGGACGATGCTCAACGAGCAAGTCGACGTCGCGCCCGGCCTGCAGCTGCAACGGCACGCGCAGCTCCGGCGGCTGCGACAGCGCCTGCACCGAGTCGCGACGAAGCTCGGACTTGGCCTCAGCGAGCGGAGTGCCGTCGACCAACACTCGCAGCATTCCGACGCCGGCGACCCCCAGCACATGCGGACCGTCGATGAGAGGGCGGTAGCGGGCATGCATCATGACCTCCGAGTCCGGCAGGTGCACGGCCGCGGGCAGGTCGTCCCACCAGGTCAGGACGCTGGTTGGGAAACGCGCATCGCTTACGACGACGCCGTCGGCGGTACGAACCTCCACACGCACGCCGGGCTCGCCGCTGACGGGGTCATGAAGACTTCCAACATCCGGGACGGCGATGGTCGCGCTGGTTATGCACCCCTGGTGCACGCTGACGTACGCGTCAAGCGTTTCGCCCAGCGCGTCCGCGAGGTCTTTGCCGGCGACGGGGAGCACGCGCACGCTGCCTCCCCCCTGCCTCTGAGGCTCGACCGCATTCGGGCCGATGAGCGCGAGCCGCTCGACGCCGGCGCTGCGCACCGGCAGCAGCCCACGGGGGTTGCTGAGCAAGACGAACGATCGAGCGGTGAGCCGGCGCAACAACACGGGGTCGACAAGCGCCCGCGAACCGGCCGGGGAGTGCTTGGTGGCGTCGCCATCGACCGACCCGTTCAGAGCGCCGACGCGACGTGCGAGTCCGATCAGCCGCGCCACCTTGTCGTCGATGTCAGCCTCGTCCACCGTACCGGCGTTGACCTCCGCGACCAGCTGCTCACCCCACGGTCCGTGCGGTCCTGGCATGACAAGGTCGAGGCCGGCCTGAGCGCTGGGCACGGTCGTGTACGCGGCGGACCAGTCGGAGACCACCACACCGCGGAATCCCCACTCGGTCTTCAGCAGGTCGTGGAGCAGAGCTCGGTTGGCGGTCATGAACGCGCCGTTGACCGAGTTGTAGGCAGCCATCACCAGGGCCACGTCGGCCTCGGCGACGCACGCCTCGAACGGAGGCAAATAGAGCTCCCTGAGCACGCTTTCGGCGACGAGCGCGTCGTAAGTGCGCCGCTCCGTTTCCGAATCGTTGGCGACAAAATGCTTGACGGTCGCAGCCACGCCGGCCTCCTGCACGCCGCGCACGTATGCCACGGCGATGCGCGCGCTCAGCACCGGGTCTTCCGAGAAGCACTCGAAGCCACGGCCGCTGAGGGGCGTGCGGACGATGTTCACGGTCGGTGCGAGCAGCACGTCGACGCCCCTTGCTCGGGCCTCATGGCCGAGGGCAAGGGCGATGTCGTGGACCAACCGCTCATCCCACGTGGCGGCGAGCGCAACCGGACAAGGGAGCGAGGAGGATGGCCTCGCCGGATCGAAGCGGATTCCGCGCACGCCGGCCGGTCCGTCAGACATGACGATCGGCCGGAGGCCGACTGCTTTCTCCGCATACAGATTCCATCCGTCCGCTCCCGTCAGGAGGCGGACCTTCTGCTCGAGGGTCAGCCGGCCGACCAGGCCGGATTCATCGCTGCGGACACCTTCTTTCGTGCTGCTCATGGCTCCTTTCGATTGCAGGCGGATGGGAGGAGTCCGGCCGGCGCTTTGCCGGCCGGACAGGATGCTTCGCGTGATGAGCGAGATCTAAAGCGGGTTAGGACACTGGCTTGAGCTGCATCAGGATGTATGGCATCTGCGGGTCGCTCGGCGACGGGTTCATGTACGGGTGCGATTGGTTGGGCCAGCCTGTGTACTTCGCGCTGCTGAAAACGTTCCAGTCCGCGCCGTAGAGCAGGGGAGCGTCAGGAACTTCGGTTGACATGATCTTCTCGAGCTTCTGCACGATCGGGTAGAGGGACGCGGTGTCGCTGGGGTCGGTGCTCTCGTACTGCCGGAGCGCCGCATCTGCGTCGGCGTTGGACCAGCCCTGGTAGTGCGCGACCGAGTTCGCGTCCTTGCTGTCGAACCAGTTCTGGTACTGGATGTAAGGGATGCTGCCGCCGTTCCCCCAGTGGATGGCAGTCTGCCACTGCGAGGGCTGCGAGGTGATGTTGGTGTTCCAGTCGGAGTAGCCCTGCGCCGGCTTCGTGGTCACGTCCATGCCGAGTGGCTGGAGCTCCTGTGACATGAGCGCGGCGTTTTCCCAGTAGTCGGAGAAAGGAACCGGGTCGTAGACCGAGAACTTGATGATCTGGCCGCCCTTGGTCCAGCAGTTGGCAGAGTTGGTGCCGTCACAGTTGCCGCCGGACTTGAAGACTCCCTTGCCGCTGTCGTAGCTCGAGGTCGCAGGAGGAGTCCAGCCGCCGTTCTTGAGGATGTCGTAAACATCCATCCCGGCAGGGAGGTTGTTGGCCTTGGCCGTGGCCGCGTCCGGCACGCTGCCGCCGATGGCCAGGTCGTTTTTCATGCTGCCGTCGGCCGGAAGAAAGGCGCTCTGGTTGGGCAGGATGAGCCCGCTCGACGATGTCGCTGGGTTCTCGTAGCCCGATTCACCGAGGAGCGCGAGCGCGTTGCGGTCGACGCCGTAGCTGACCGCCTTTCGGACCGCCGCTTCATTGATGCCTGTGGCGCCGCCGTTGCCAGGGTTCAGGTTGAACCACAGCGTGACGGTGCTGCCTGCGGCAAACCAGGCGTGGTTGGTGAGGGGGTTGAGGTTGACGTAGTTGGCATAGACGTTCGGGATGTCGTTACCGGCCCAGTCCAGCTGGCCGCTCACGAGCGCGTCGCTGGCCGCGGCGTTGGTGGCGATGGATGGGGTGTCGATCTCAGACTCTGGCGGAGTGCCGCCCCAGTAGTTCGGGTTCGGCTTCCACTTGATGAGCGAGCTCGAGTAGCTCGAAAGCATGAAGGGCCCGGTGCCCAGCGGAACCTTGATCACCACCGTGGGGTCTTGAGCGATCTGGTTCGCGACGGACGCCTTCATCATGAAGGTGTTGCTGAGGATGTTGAACAGCCCGGTGTACTGCGCGGACTGGAAGTGGAGGGTCACGTTGTTGCCGGACACAGTCGGGTCCGACGCCTGCGTCGGAACCCCACGGGTGTTGGCCTTCGGGTTCTGCAGCATCTTGAAGGTGGCGGCGACGTCGGCCGGACCGAAGGACGAGCCGTCACTGAACTTCACGCCCTGTCGGAGCGTGACCTGCAGATCCTTGCCGCCGTTCTGGAATGCGTACGAGAGCGCCAGCCACGGGTGAGTGCCGGCCGCGGTGGCATCGAGCTGGTCGAACTCGATCAGTGGCTCGTTGACCATGCTCCGCGTGCCCATGCTGGATGCGACCGAGTTGCCGTCGTAGGGGTTGAAGTCTTCCGAGAACGTGACCCCGGTGGTCGGCTCGGCGATCAGGGGTTTCCCTCCCGACGTCGTCGATGTCGAGGTCGCGTTGCATGCGACTGCAAGGAGCAGTGCCGCCACGCCGACCAGGCTTGTCATAACTCTCCGATTCATCTATCTGTCACCTCCGTGACGCTTTGAATTTGCTGACGGAAACACTCCCCACGGGTCAACCAAGACGGCGGAGACCGAAACGCGAGACGCACATCCATCCTTCCTCACCTCTTTTGTTTCTCTATGTCGAGTTGGCCGGCAGGAGCTGAAAACGCGCCATTTTCGCTTGCGCCTTGTTCTCCAGGCTGACCATGAAGCCAGCACGCGGCGATGTGGCCCGACGAGACGGCGAAGCTCGGCGGAACCTGGCGTTTGCAGATGTCCATGGCATACGGACACCGGGGGTGAAACCGGCAGCCACTCGGCGGAGCGAGCAAGCTAGGCGGCGCTCCACGGTCAGCGAGCTTGGGCGTCTCGGCACGGTCGGGGTCGGGAGCGGCTGCAAGCAGGAGCTGCGTGTACGGGTGCGCCGGGTGGTCGGTGAGGCTGACGCTCGGCGCCGCCTCGACGAGCTGGCCCGCGTACATGACGACGATGGTGTCGGCCAGGTACCGCGCGGAAGCGATGTCGTGGGTGACATAGAGGATGGCCAGGTGCTCGCGGTCCCGCAGGTCGGCCAGCAGGTTGAGCACGCCGAGGCGAATGGAGACGTCGAGCATCGACACTGGTTCGTCTGCCAGCAGAACGCGTGGGCGGACCGACAGGGCCCGGGCGATGGCGACGCGCTGCCGCTGCCCCCCAGACAGCTCGTAAGGAAACTTGTCCGTGAAATTTTCGGCCGGTTTCAAAGCGACGCGATTGAGGAGCTCCGCGATCGCCTTGTCCACATTGCCGTCGGTCATGTGGTGGATCTGCAGAGGCCGCATCAGGTGATGGCGGATGCGGTGCACCGGGTTCAACGACGCGAACGGGTCCTGGAAGATCATCTGCACCTGCGCCGCGTAAGAGCGCGGGCGCCCTGTGGGCGCGGGCTTGCCGTCGAGCAGGACCTCTCCGGCGTCGGGTTTGATGATCTTGGCCAGCATCCGGGCGACCGTCGTCTTTCCGGCTCCGCTCTCGCCCACCAAGGCGGTGACCTTCCCCGCCTCGAGGCGCACGGTGACGGCTTCAACCGCGTGGACGCGAGCTTTGCGAGCCAGGGGGCTGCGGCCCTGCTTCACATAAAAGGACTTCGTCAGCTCGCGCCCTTCCAACACCGGAGTGGTATTCACCTCCCCACCTCGTGGGGAGGTCGGGCCGAAGGCCCGGGTGGGGAGACGGAGCCCTGCATAGTCGCTGGCTCGGGTAGCGCAAGCTCTGCGGGGACCATCGCGCCGTCTCGGTGCAGCCAGCACGCGACTTCGCGGGCATCCCCGTTGAGCGGCTCCATCCGTGGCAGCTCCTGGCGGCATTTAGGCATCGCCCAGCGGCATCGGGGATTGAACGGGCACCCGGATGGCAGGTCGTGCAAGTCGGGCGGCGACCCTGGAATTCCCTCCATCGCGATGCGCGGTCCGTGCAGCGGAGGGAAGCAGTGAAGCAGGCCATGCGTGTAAGGCAGTCGCGGAGCGCGGAACAACGACGCCGCGGGCGCGCGCTCCATCAGACGGCCCGCGTACATCACGTCGATCTCGTCCGCCAGCTCCACCAGCAACGAGAGGTCGTGAGTGATGAAAAGCGTGGCGAACCCGATGCGATCGCGAAGGCCGATCAGCTCCTCGATGATCTCGCGCTGGGTGACCACGTCGAGGGCCGTCGTCGGCTCGTCCAGGATGATCACCTGAGGCTCGAGGGCGATGGCCATCGCGATCATGGCTCGCTGGCGCATGCCACCGGACAGCTCGTGCGGATAGCTGCGCAGCCGCTCGGCGCTGATTCCGACCATGTCGAAGAGCTCGACCGACCTCGCCCGGCGCTCCGTTACCGAGAGGTGCGGACGGTGCACCCGAAACAGGTCGTCGAACTGGGCGCCGATGGTGATGACCGGATTCAAAGCGCTGAGCGAGCTCTGGAGGACGACGGCGATCTCGGACCAGCGCACGGCGCGCAGGTCGTCCTCGCCCGCGGCCAGAAGGTCGATCGTCCCCACGGGCCCGTCTTCGCTGATGGGTTTGGAGTGGAACAGCACTTGTCCGGCGGTGATCAGGGCCGGGGCGCGAAGGAGGCGGAGTGCGGCGAGGGCGAGCGTGGTCTTGCCGCTGCCGCTCTCGCCCGCGAGGCCGAGCACACGGCCGCGGCGAAGCGTGAGACTGCAATCGACGACCGCGTGCACCGCATCGTCGCCGTAGCCGTAGTCGACGCTGAGGCCGCGGATCTCCAATACCGGCGCCGCCGGATCATCCGAGGGCCGCACCGCGCGTTTGCCACCTGTGGGCCGGCCTCGGACGACAGGCGTCATGCCGAACTTCGGACGTCGGCTGACCCCGGCTTTTCGCGCTGCCTTGCGCGAGAGGCCCGCGGCGCGCAGCCGAGGGTTGATGAACTCGTCGATGCCGAAGTTGAGCAGCGCGAGGCCGGTCCCGAGCAAAGCGATGAAGAGGCCAGGGGGCGCCCACCACCACCACCACCCGCTGCGCACGGCGTTGTTGGCGAATCCCTCACGCAGCATCTCGCCCCAGTTCCAGAGTCCGGGCGGCGACGAAGTCGGCGCACCGGCCAGGCCCAGGAAGGCGATCACGATATATGCCCCGACGGCCGAAAGGGTCGTGAAGAGAAAGGACGCGGCAACGATTGGAATGAGGTTGGGAAGAACCTCGACGAGGATGATGCGAGACCGTCCCTCGCCTGAAACCCGCGCCGCCTCGACGAAGTCGCGGTTGCGCAGCGAAAGGGTCTGAGCGCGCAAGGTGCGGGCCGTATAGGCCCACGTGGTGACGGCGATGATGGCCGCGACCAGCAGGATGCTCGAGCCCGCGGAAGGCACGTAGTCGGCGATCACGATGAGGAGCGGCAGCCCAGGAATCGCGAGGAATACGTTGGCGACAAGGGACAGGCCTTCGTCTGCGGCCCCTCCCAGATAGCCGGCGGTCACGCCGATCAGGACGGAGAGGACGGTGGCAATCGCGGCCGCGAGCAGGCCGACGAACAGCGTCGCCTGCGTGGACGCCAGGAGCTGGGACCAGGCGTCTTGCGCGAAGACGGTGGTGCCGAGCCAGTGTGCGGCCGATGGGGGCAGTGGGAGCGGGTAATAGTTCGCCGGGAATCCGGTACCGGGGCCGGTGCCCGGGACCAGGACGTGCTGCACCCAGTTTTTCTCGTCGGTCGCATTGGGCGAGTACGGCGCGATCCAGCGACCGACGATGGCCACTACTCCGAAGACGGCCAGGATCCCCAGCCCGACGAGCACCTGTGGGGAGCGCGGCAGACGCAGGATTCGGGCGCGATGAAAGACCGGCTCGACGCTCGGCCCAGCCCCGGGCGAGACCGTGCTCAGGGAGGTGCTGTTGATCGTCATCTCAGGCCACCTGCCGCGCCCGCGGATCGATCAGCACATAGACAACGTCGGCCAGGAGATTGGCGGCGAGCACCACCAGCGTTATGACGACGAAGATCCCCTGCACCAGCGAGTAGTCGAGCTTCCCCAGTGCGTCGAAGAGGTGGAAGCCGATCCCCGGATAGTTGAAGACGATCTCGACCAGGATCTGGCCGGCGACGAGAAGGCTGATCGCAATGGTGAAATTGGCGACGACCGGCAGCAGTGCGTTGCGGGCCGCGTACCACACCACGCTTCGGCCGGGCAAGCCTTTCGCGGCCGCTACCAGGACGAAATCCTCGTCCAGCGTGGTCATCATGTTGTTGCGCATCGTCAGGATGAATCCGGCCATCGAGCCAAGAATCACGGTCGCGGCGGGAAGGATGGCGTGGCTGACGACGCTTTCGATGTAGGGCAGGTTCGGCCCTGGAGTGACCGCGTAGATGTCGTACCCGAACAGGCTCGGAAACCACTTGAGCATCGTCCCGGTCTGCCCGAAGATCAAAACCACGACAAGGGCGAGGAAGAAATAAGGAATCGCCTGGAAGAAGGTGGCGCCGGGCAGGATCCAGTCGGCCCATGAGCCACGGCGCCAGGCGATCAAGATGCCGATCGCGGTGCCGGCGACGAACGCGATGATCGTCGCGATCACCAAGAGGCCCAGCGTCCAGGGCAGGTACTGGAGGATGAGGCTGCTCACGGGGGCGTTTTCCGACCACGAGTGCCCGAGGTCGCCGTGCGCGAGATTTCCGACGTACTGCAGGTATTGATCCCAGATGCTCGTATGGACGTTGTAGCCAAGCTGCTCTTCGATGGCCATGACGCACTGGGAGTTGCAGTTGCCGGATTGCGATGCCCGTGCCACCGCGCCGGCGACGGGGTTCCCCGGCACGACCCGTGGCAGGAGGAAGCTGACGGTGAGCGCCACCCAGGCGGCGAGGAGGTAAACACCGAGCCTGCGCACGATCGCGCGCATGGTCTAGGTCCCATCCCCGGCCGGCGCCGGGTTCAGAGCCGAAGTCGAGCCGGGGGCGCAACCGCAGCTCTCCCGCACGATGAGCTCGACCGGGAGGACGGTGTCGGCCTTGCCGCCGCCGGCGCTGATCCTGGAATAGAGCACGTCGAAGGCCTTCGCGCCGAGCTCCTGCATGGGCTGGCGAATCGTGGTCAAGGGCGGGTGCAGGTGGCGAGCGACCGGCACGTCGTCGAACCCGGTGATCGCTACGTCATGCGGCACCTTGATTCCGCGCTGGGCGAGCGCATGGATCACGCCCAATGCGGTTTGGTCGTTGGCGCACAGGATGGCCCGCGGCAGCTTCTTGCCGGTATCGAGAAGCGATTCGATGACATTGGCTCCGCCCGCGGCGCTGTAGTTGCCCTGCCAGGCCGGCCCGGTATCGATGGTGGCGCCGACTGCGGCGGCCTCGTTTTCGAAGGCGCGCGAACGTGTCCGGTTGTCGGGGCTGTCGGCGCGTCCGGAGACATAGCCGAGGCTCCGATACCCGTGGTCGATCACCAGGTGACGGACGAGCGCGCGTATCCCCGACCCGTTGTCACAGCGGACATTCAAGGACGCGGGGGTGGGGCTACCGGCCAGGGTGACGACCGGCACCATGTCGGCGAGCCGTGCGATTCCGACCGTTGAGAGCATCCGGTCGTGGAGGATCAGACCGTCAGCCTTGCCCGCGAGCGCGGCTATCCGTGCCGCCACATTGCCGTCGTTGAATCCGACGGAACTGATCAACAGATCGAATCCACGACGCTGCGCCCCCACCTCGATGCCGCGATTGATGACGTCGATGAAGAGGAAGCTCTCGTCCTCGCCCTCGAAGAGCTCCTCACCCCCCCGCCGGAAAACGACGCCGACAACCTCTTTGAGTCCGTTGGAAAGAGCGCGCGCCGCGCCGTCGCGCACGAAGCTGAGCTCGCGAACCGCGCGCATGACCCGGTCGCGCGTCTCGGCACGCGGGCTGCCCTGGCTGTTGAGGACCCTGGATACCGACGCGATGGAGACGCCGGCCCGGTTGGCGACGTCATAGATCGTCAGGGTTCCCTTGGCTTTCTTGGGCTCCGCCACCAGGTGCGATCGCTCCCTCTCGGCTGAATCGTGCCGCTGTAAGCGCTTACCGGTAAGCGCTTACCGGATTATAGGCACGGTCAGCGCGATGTCAAGGGTGAATCTGTGACGGCGCACGAGAGGACTCGCCCCCATTCCGGGCGGACGCCCTGAGACGGGAGTCAGCGTCCGGCCTAGGACCGGGCGTTTGCGGCCTCCACCGTGCCGACGCCGACCAGGAGCAGCCAGGCGCCGGTCACCATGAAGATGAAGGACGACATCATCCCCAGTCCGACGACGTAAAGCCCCCACGCACTTCCGAAAAACAGGACGATGGCGCCTGCCTCCTCGAGCAGCAGGCAGGCAAAGCTGCCGATGGTCCGGAGCAGCACTCCGCGATCCGCGCTTTGCATGGCCTGCCGGATGCTCGAGTAGAGGAGGAACTCGACGACCGTGAGCACGCCGACGATCTCGAGCGCCACGGCGCGGAAGCTCTGACCGCCCATCAGCACCAGGCCGCAGCGAATGAAAACGGCCGTCAGGCCCATCAAGATGGTGCGCGCGCGATGCCGATGCACCGGATTGGTGGTGATCTCATCGAGGTGCAGCGTCATCGCCACGAAGATCAGCCCGGTGAGGGCCGCTGAGCCGCCGCCGACCATCACGAAGTAGTCGTGCCACGAGCTGATATCTGGCATCTAGTTCTTGGCCTTAGCCGCCACGGGCGGAAAGGTACTCCTGGCTGCGCGATCTCGCTACACGGGTGAGGCCAGGCGCTCGTGCACCAACCTCACGACCATCGCGCCTTCGCCGACCGCGGTCGCAACCCTCTTGATCGAGCCGTGGCGAACGTCGCCGACCGCGAAGATGCCGGGTTGGCTCGTTTCCAACAGCAGAGGCGTCCAGCCGTCCGTCGCGGCCAGGTCGGACCCCGTGACGATGAATCCGTCCTCGTCGAGCTGCAGGCACTCTTTCAGCCAGTCGGTGTTCGGCTCGGCGCCGATGAACGAGAACAGCGCGCACGCCGGCAGCTGCGATCGTTCGCCATCGGCCGTCTCGATGACCACCGCTTCGAGCACGGTCGCGCCTATCAAGGCTTTGACCTGGGTCCGGGTGTGAAGGGTGATGCGAGGATGGCGCTGAATCTGATCGATCAGATAGCGCGACATCGTGGCGTCGAGCGAATCGCCTCGGATCAGGTGATGCACGTCGAGCCGCCGGCTGAGAAAAACGGATGCCTGGCCGGCAGAGTTCCCCCCTCCCACCACGACCACAGCTCCGCTGCATTTCTGCGCCTCGAACTCGGTCGCGGCGTAAAACACACCCGAGCCTTCCAGCTCGGCCAGCCTCTCGACCGGAAGGCGTCTGTACCTGGCGCCGGTCGCCACGACGACCGCCCGAGCTTTCAGCGTTCGGCCGTCTGTCAGCTCGACGCTGTGAATGCCGCCGACCGAGGTGAGGGACTTGGCGTTCGATCCGACCAGGATTGCGGCCGAGAACTTCTCGGCCTGAAGCGCCGCGCGAGCAGCCAGCTCTGCGCCAGAGAGCCCGGCCGGGAACCCGAGGTAATTCTCGATCCGTGACGAGGTCCCCGCCTGGCCTCCGACCGCAACCGATTCGACCACCGTTGTCGACAGGCCTTCGGATCCGCCGTAGACAGATGCCGCGAGACCGGCCGGCCCGCCGCCGACGACCAGCAGGTCGGACACCTCTTCGAGATCAGACGCATCAGCCTGGATGCCGAAGACGGATGCGACCTCGGCCAGGGACGGATTGCGCAGGATTGGCTGTCCCGCCACCAGCACCAGCGGGATGTCTGCAACTGTGAATCCGAAATTGCGCAGCAGCGCTTCCGCGCGAGGAGCGGCATCGACGTCGATAAACGTGATGGCACACCGGTTGCGGGCAAGCAGGTCGAGGATCTCTCGCGTGGCCTCGTTGAATCGAGAGCCGATCAACTTCGGCCCCGTGCCCAGACGCAACAGCAGCGAATGTCGTAGCAGGAACGCGCGGACCACTATCTCGCTCAGCGCGACGTCTTCGCCGATGACGGCTCGGAGCTGAGCGAGCGGCACCTTCAGCACTCGGCTGGCAACCGTCGCGGTCGCCGTGACGTAGGCGCCCTCGTTGCTGAGGATGTTCATGACTCCGACGAACTGGCCAGGATTGAAGACGGTGCTGGTGGTCTCTCCGGAGTCTCCGAAATGCGCAACCGCCTCCACCGTGCCGCTCAGCACCAGAACGAAATCGGAGCCCCGTTCCCCCTCTCGGAAAAACACATGGCCCGCCGGAACTCTCTCCTCGACCCCGTAACGGCCGAGCTTGGCGATCTGGGCCTCGTCCAGGATCGGAAACGCGCCGGCGAAGTCCTCTTCTTCCGCCTGCGCGCCCACGCGCCCCAGCGCCACGGTGATCGGAACAGGCGGAGACTCAGTGCTGCTTTGCGTTCGAGCTCGATTGGGGTCGTCGGTCGAAGCCACGGATCCAGCCTACGTCCCTTTAAGAGTGAAAAGGCGGCGCGCCCACATGCGCGCCGCCCCTCACGATGTGATCAGGTCCGGTTCAGGCAAGGTCGCCGGTCGAGGGATCGATCATCGTGGCCAGCTTGGTGACCTTGTT
>Ga0209590_10000077_pt1 | contig 22135 bp, 23 predicted proteins | sample CZO8metaG_FD_188353 | JGI IMG/M metagenome (GOLD analysis project Ga0209590, IMG submission 188353) | Vadose zone soil microbial communities from the Eel River Critical Zone Observatory, Northern California, USA - CZOApr15con1.8 metaG... | ecosystem: Environmental > Terrestrial > Soil > Vadose...
TCGACGCCGTTCTCCTGGCGGCCGGTCAACCCCGATCAACCAGGAGGTCAAGCCGGGCGTGGCCGGCCGGACTCACCGATCGTGAGGTGGAGGTGCTGAGGGCGATCACGCGCGGACTTGCCAACAAGCAGATCGCGCGAGAGCTCCATGTTTCTCCAACGACCGTGCATACCCACGTAATCAACCTTTACGGCAAGATCGGCGTCAACACGAGGGCGGGCGCGACTCTGTATGCCTTCGAGCACGACCTCACCGACCCGGCGAACCTATGAAAATCGACCGAACGGTGGATACCCTCGGGCCGCCTTGGTACCTACCGTCTAGGCATGGAACAATCCTCAATGCACCTCAGCAGGCTTTGTTCGGCGCCACCGGATGTCGTTTACGATTTCCTTGCCGATCTCGGAACGCACACGACTTGGGGCGGTAATCAGCAGACCAGCGACTTCCGTCTCCTTTCGCTCGAAGCACCCGCTGGTCCAGCCAGTGTCGGCACCACCTTCACCAGTACCGGAACCATACCCATGTCACCGCGGCGATGGGAGGACCGGTCGGAGGTCACGGCAGCCGAGCGCCCGAATTCGTTTGAGTTCGTCACCACCGCAATGGCGCGCGGAACCCGGCATTCGATGGAGGCGACCTACAGGCACCGGTATGAGATCGCAGCGGCGCCGGGAGGTTCGAAAGTCAGCTACAGCATGACCCAGCTGACCATGTCAAATCCCTTGCTCCGCCTTGGCCTGCCAGTGGTCAGGACCATGACCTGGCGATTCGGGATTCCATTCATGGCGGGGCGTGGATTCCGGAACCTGCTGGCCAACGCTGAGGAGCGCGCCCACGGTGGTCGCCTTCCTCGCGAACCAGCAAATCGCGCGTGAGCGAGGCGATGTCTCGGTAACTCGACCAAACGGCGGATTGCGCCGCCGCTTCGCCGTAGCTAGGCTCAATTCAGTGACAGCGGTTTGCGGGGCTCGCTGCTCACAATGACCCGTCGGCCCCAGATTTGACTTTTAGTGAGGAGGTTCGCGATGCCGCTGTATATGGATATTCATCACAAGATCGATGGCCTGACCGCGGAGGCGATCAAGGGTGCACACGAACAAGATGTGAAGGTTCAGAAGAAGCACGGAGTCACGTACCACAAGTACTGGTTCGATGCGGCCTCTGGCAAAGCCTTCTGTCTGGTCGAGGCCCCAAACAAGGAAGCCGCCAACGCTGTGCATCGTGAAGCCCACGGGTTGGTGGCGGATGAGCTGATCGAGGTGCAGGAGGGAGTTTAGTCACGCGGCACATGGCCGGCTAGCGGCGTCCAGCACGTCGGTATTCGCCACACCAAACGGCTGGGCGCCGGCAGTCCGCGTACCTGACCAAGCAGTTCTGCGAGCTTTCTCAGAGTTGAGAGCAGGTTAGCTGAAGCCAAAAAACAAACGACTCTGCGTGGGCCTCCTAGGCAACACCAAAGCGTCTGAGTGACCCCCTGGCATGATCCTTCCAGAGCCGATAGCCGCCGGCGAAAGCATTTGCGTTGGAGCCAAGCCTGACGCCCTTTGGCAGTGACTGCAGCAGTTTCGCGTTGCCGCCGCCGACGACAACGTCATCGGCTTCCAGGGCGGCTTGCAATCGCGTCACCACGTCAGCCACGTTTCGGCGCCACTTCTTCTTGCCGAATCGTTTCAGGGCCGCGTTCCCGACCCGGTCTTCGTACGTCTGACCGTCCTTATATGGCAGGTGCGCCAGTTCCATCGGTGCGAGCACACCGTCGACGATCAGCGCGGACCCGAGCCCTGTGCCCAGCCCGAGGAAGAGCATGCGGCCGCCTTTGTAACTGCCCAGCGCCTGCATGGCGGCGTCGTTGATCACACGCACTGGGTAGCCAAACGCTTTCGCGAAGTCGAACCCGACCCATCCGCCTCCCAGGTTTTCCGGTTCGCTCACCGGCTTGCCGTGCAGCACCGGACCGGGATAGCCGATCGACACTAAGGAGTAACGCCACCCGGTCGTCCCCTGTCGAACCTGTCGCACCATCTCCTTGGCGGTCATTTTTGGACCGGATGGAATCTCGAGGGGCTTCCTGCGGCCGGTCGCCAGCACCTTGACGTGGGTGCCGCCAACATCGATTGCGAGGATGTTCATGAGCTAAAAGCGTAGTCGCCGACTCCGCTTCGGGCCAATCCAAAACCAGTCGAGTAACATCGTCTGGCAACAGCGTGTGGTGGCAAGACCTTCTTTGGGGCTTCTGGAATGGCCTGACGGCCTGGATCGTGCTGATCGTCCATGCATTGGGCGGCTGGGGCGGCTTTCCGCTTTACAACCTGGCCCGAACTGGAAACTGGTATGACTTCGGGTTTCTGCTCGGCGCCGGATCTCCTTTTCTAGGCGCCATCGGCGCCAGGGGCAGGCGAGGCTCTGCGTCCAGGAGGACCTGAGCGACCGCACGTTCAGTGCACTGACGATTCCCGACTAACATGAGGCCCTTGAAATCGGCGGCCGCGCGCCCAAGGACTGATCCGGACGAGTTCCGCGACCTGCACCTTCGGAAGCTGCGGGCTGGACTCGCCGAAGTGCTCAAGACGAACGCTTTCTGGCGATCGCGGCTGACCGAAGTCCGAAGCTGGGGCGACTTCGAGCGCCTGCCGCTGACCACCAAGGCCGAGTTGCTGGCCGATCAGGCCTCGCAGCCACCGTACGGCACCAATCTGACTTTCCCGTTGGACCGCTACGTCCGCCTGCATCAGACCTCAGGGTCGAGCGGCGATCATCCGCTGCGGTGGCTGGACACTGCCGAATCGTGGGACTGGTGGGTGCGGATCTGGTCCGAGCACGTCTACCCGGCCGCCGGTGTCGGCGCCGGCGACCGCATATTCTTCGCGTTCTCCTTCGGACCGTTCATCGGCTTCTGGTCCGCATTCGATGGAGCCGAGCGGCTGCGCGCACTGGCCATCTCGGGCGGAGCGATGACCAGCGAGCAGCGTGTCCGCACGCTACTCGACCTCCACGCGACAGTCCTCATGTCCACCCCGACCTACGCGTTGAGGCTGGCCGCCGTCGCACGCGGTCTCGGCATCCAACTGGAGTCGTCCGAGATTCGAGTCACGCTCCACGCGGGGGAGCCGGGCGCGAGCATCCCCGCGACTCGCGCAGCCATCGAGTCGGCGTACTCGGCGGCGTGTTTCGACCATACCGGCATGACCGAGCTTGGCCCGACCGGCTTCAGCTGCTCGCAGCGGGATGGCATCCACGGGATCGAGTCCGAGTTCATCTTCGAAGTGCTCGACAGCGCTGGGCGGCCCGCCATTGAAGGCGAGCTGGTCGCCACGAACCTTGGCCGATGGGGCATGCCATTGGTGCGCTATCGGACCGGCGACAGGGTCCGGGTCTCGCGCGAGCCGTGCTCATGCGGCAGCCCATTCCTCAAGCTCGTGGGGGGCATTCGGGGACGCGTCGACGACATGTTCACCGTGCGCGGCGTGAACCTGTACCCGTCCCAGGTCGAGGACATCGTCCGGGGCCATCCGGAGGTCACCGAGTTCGTGATCGAGCATCGGCGCGTACACGAGATGGACGAGGTGTCGCTACTGGTGGAGGTCGCCGGCCGAGACCCGACGGAGCGGCTCGAGGCCGACCTCCGCCAGGCCCTGGGCGTGCGCCTGGGATGCAGGGTCGTCCCCACGGGGACCCTCCCGCGCTCCGAGCTCAAATCGAAACGCATCGTCCGGGTCGAGGATTAGGGTCGGCCCGAGCTACCTGGTGCTTCGCCGCTCGTTTGACCTGACGACGGTCGTCAACAGGCGCAGAAGCTCCGCCTGCTCTTTCGCGTCGAGCGCGCCGACAAGCCTGCGGGTCATCTGGTGCGTCCGGGGGATCAGGTGCTGCAACGTGGCCACGCCTTTGGGAGTGAGCCGAATCGTCTTTCGCCTGCCGTCATTCGAATCGCGGGCGGTCTTGATGAGCCCTCGAGCGCTGAGCCTCGCCACGACCTCAGTCATGGTCGAGCGGTCGAGCGAGATGCGCTCGCCGAGAGTGCGCTGGTCGAGGGCAGGTTCACCGTAAAGCGCGTTCAGGGCCGCGAACTGCGGCGAGGTGATGACGTGCGAAACCTCGTGGCCCCACAAGAGGTTCATCGCCTGGAGGGCCCGGCGCAGCAGGTGGCCTGGGTGAAGCATGAGGTCTTCGGCCGGACCATCGGTGGTCATGTGCCGACCTCCGCCTTTTGGTCCGACGACACGACCCGATAGCCGACAGGCATCAGGCGGAGGCCGAGGCGACCTTCGATCAGACCCCACAACCCACGGGGCAACACCAGGGCGAACAGGGCGGCTGTGGCGCCGAGCCCGACCAGGTACCAGGGGCCGCCCTGAGTGAAGGTCGTCTGGATGGCGAAGAGAAGGATCGCGCCGAGGATCGGGCCTTCGAAAGTGCCGAGCCCGCCGACCAGGACCATGAAGATCATGTAGGCGCTCCACTGCACGCTGAAGACCGAACCCGGCTCGATGAAAAGCGTATTCGCGACCACGAGCACGCCGGCTGCCCCGCAGCCGAATCCCGCCAGGACGAACAGGAGCCGCTTGCGCGACGCGACGCGGACGCCGAGGGAGCGGGCGGCATCTTCGTCGTCTCGGATTGCCTGCAGCGATGCGCCCAGTGGTGAGCGCAAGAGGAAGAAAAGGGCGGCCAGGAAGAGGACGGCGAAGGCCAAGGCCATCCAGAACGTGTATGCCTGGCGGTAATTCGGGTCGTACTGGTTCATCTGGATGAGCGAGATGCCGGTGCCGGCGCCGAGATTCTTGTCGAGCCTGACCAGGAGCGAGGCTACCTCGGCGATCACCCACATCCCGATTGCAAACTGGGCGGCGCGAAGGCGCAGCGCGAAGAGCGAGATCGGCACCGACAAGGCGCCGGCCAGCATCATGGCGAGCAGCATCGCTACGTAGGGGGAAATCCCCAAGCCCGCCAGGAACACGGTGCCGTAGGCGCCGATGCCGATGAAAGCCTGCTGTCCGACTGACACCAGACCCCCGTACCCCGCAAGCGCATTCCACATCGTGGCGAGGATGACCAGGATCAAGAGGTTGGTCAGCTTCTGGACCACATCGGGGTCGAAGATCAGCGGCACGGAGGCGAGGGCGAGAGCAACCACGGCCGAGCCGCCGGTGAACACCTTCGAGGTGCGGGTCCAGCGCGCAACCCTCACCGCGCGACCCTCAACGTCAGACGGGCGCCGCCAAATCGAACGATGAGGACGGCCAGGAAGAGAAGATGGCCGGCCAGGACCGCGAACTGCGGTTGGATCTCGGCGCCCAGCGTTTGTGCCAGTCCGAGGGCGATCCCTCCCAGGAGGGTGCCCCACAGCGAACCCATCCCGCCGATCACCACCGCTTCAAACGCGAAGATGAGCTGCGTCGGGCCGCTGATGGGGTCGAACACCGAGCGGATGGCGAGGAACAATCCACCCAGCGCGGCGATTGCCACCGCGATCGCGGTCGCGCGCGCATAGACCGAGCGGGAGTCGATGCCGACGAGCTCCGCAGCGTCAGCGTCCTCGGCTGTCGCCCGCATCGCCCATCCGGCGCGGGTGCGGGACAAAAAGAGCTGCAGCGCCCCGAATACGACGATTGCGACCGCGAGCACCACCACGCCCAGCGCCGAGAACGACAATTCGCTCGTCGCGTGCCAGCTCGCTGTCGTGAGCATGCCCGCGGCGGGGCCCAGCGAACGAACGTCAGGCGAGAACGCGATCAGCAAGAGGTTCTGGATGACTATCGACAGCCCGAAGGTCGCGAGCAGGGGTGTCAGGACGCCCGCCTTGAGGCTGCGTTCGAGAACGGTGATCTGGAGGATATAGCCGAGCACCAACATCAGCGGCAGAGCCACGGCGAAGGCGACGAAGGCGGAGGCACCGGTGCGCTCGACGACGACGAAGGCCACGTATGCCCCGAAGACAGCGATATCGCCGTGAGCGAGGTTGATGATCCGCATCACCCCGAACATGATCGAAAGCCCACACGCGAGCACCGCGTAGAAAGCGCCCAGGAAGATCCCTTGCACGATCGCGTTGACGAGCGTCACCGCGGTTCTCCTCGCGCCGAAGGTGAGCGCAGTCCGAAGTAGGCGTTGACCACCTGGTCGCGGTCCAACGATCGCGCCTCGCCCTCGAGGACCACGCGTCCCTCGAGCAGACAGATGACGCGGCCGGCCACGCGCAGAGCGCGCGTGAGGTCCTGCTCGACCAGCACCACGGTCGCGCCCTCGCTGATCACGTTGGCCAAGGACTTGTAGACCGCGTCGACCACCACCGGCGCCAGTCCGAGAGAGATTTCGTCCAGGAGCAGAAGGCGCGGGTTGCTCATCAGCGCTCGTCCGATGGCGACCGCCTGCTGCTCGCCACCCGACAGCGTCGCCGCGGGCATGTGGCGCCTGGCTTGAACCAGTGGAAAAGCGTCCAGCACGGCTTGCACATTCCAGCGGCCGCGCCGGTTCCCCGACGCGGCGACACGAAGGTTTTCTTCGACGGTCAGAGTTGGAAACAGGCGCCGGCCCTCAGGCACCAGGGCGATTCCTCGCCCCACGCGCCGGTGTGCGGGAACGCGCGTCACATCGTTGCCGTCGAAGGTCACGGTCCCCGCGTGCGGCCGGTGCGCGCCGGCGATGGCTCGCAACAGCGTGGTCTTGCCGGCGCCGTTGGCGCCGATCAAGGCGACGATCTCGCCCTGGGCGACCTCAAATGAGACCCCACGCACCGCCTGGAGCAGGCCGTATCGGCAGTCGAGCCCCTCGACCTTGAGCAGCGTCAAGCGCGGGTGCCCAGGTAAGCGTCGATGACGGCCGCTTGCGCGACGACGGCCTCCGGCGCGCCCTCCGCGATGATGCGCCCGGCGTCCATGCACACCAACCTCGTCACGACCTGCATCAGGACGTGGACGATGTGCTCGATCCACAGCACGGCGATGCCGCGATCGCGCAAGCTCGCGATCGTCTCGACCAGGGCTGCGGATTCCGCGTCCGTCAAACCTCCACCGATCTCGTCGAGGAGGAGCACGGCCGGGCCGACCGCAAGCGCCCTCGCGAGCTCGAGGCGCTTGCGCTGCAGGAGGCCGAGATCCTCGGCTCGCCGGTTGGCGAGACGGGTCAGCGCGCACTGGTCGAGCACTTCGAGGGAGACGTCGTAAGCCGCCGGACCGCTGCGTCCGCCGCCCGCGGTGGCACCCACGAAAACGTTCTCGAAGACAGTCATGCCGGCGAACGGCCGCGGCACCTGGTGTGTGCGGGCGATGCCAAGCTGGCAGCGGTCGGCGGCGTCTTTGGCCGTGATGTCGCGGTCGCGGAATACGACGCTGCCGGCGTCCGGTCGTAGTGACCCGGCGAGCACGTTCAGGAGCGTCGTCTTGCCGGCGCCATTCGGACCCACGATGCCGACCGCCTCGCCCTGGGTCAGGGCGAGGTGCACACCGTCGAGGACCGCGAGCGCGCCGAATCGCTTATGAACGCCGACCGCGGCCAGAACCGTCGCCGGTTCGGCCTCCACCCCTGATTACCCCTGATAGGGCTGCAGGGTGCCCGCGATCGGCACGTTTGTGTCCGCAGAGTTTTCGCAGATGACAAAGTCGATCGGCCACTTCGACACGCCCGACTTCCACTGGCCGCCGATGATCGGCGTCGACACGACGTTGCCGATACTAACGCCGGCGAGAGAGGCGCCCTTCGACCAATCGAGGCGGCCGACGATCGTATCGACAGCCAGCGTCTTCATGGTGTCCGCGACCCTGGTCTTGTTCTTGGGGTCGCCGCTGGCCTTGAGCACCGCCGCCGCGACGTCAAAGAGGGAAAGGCTCGCGCCCAGCTGCTGGTTCCACTGCTTGCCTGAAGCTGCCTCGTATCCGTCGCCCAGCTGCTTGCAGGTGACGCCCGTGACGGTGGACTTGTAGGGCCAGGTCGGCGCCCAGTACACGCCTGACGCCAAGCCGTTGCCGATGGCGCCGAGAGAGGAGACCTGCGATGGGAAGAGGCCGGTCTTGGCGATCTGTCCGATTTTGACGTGGGACGTGTAGCCCTGCTGCTTGGCCTGGTTCCAGAACGTGGCGAAGTCGGGAGGGATTGGGAAGGTGTTGAAAATCTGGCAGTCCTCTCGGATGAACCTCGCGATCTGGGCCGAGTAGTCGTTGGTCCCGTCCTCGTACGGGCCCGGATCCACGATCGTGTAGCCGGCGCCCTTGAGCAGAGGTTCGAGCACCGCGCGGATGGCGTTGCCGTCCGCATCGTTCGGGTACATCACGCCGACCTTCTTGTTGGTTGGCACCTGAGGCCAGAGGTGTGTGTAGGCGAGGAAGAACTGCTCCACGCCGAAGCAGTAGTGATACGTGTACTTGAAGGGCGACGGCTTTCCGATTTGCCCGCCGCGGCCGAGGTACCACGCCTCCCAGGGCACGACCGTGGAGATGCATGGGACGCCGGCTGCTTCGGCCGCGTCCGAGACCGGGTTGACGGTCTCAGGCGTGGAAGTGGCGAGCATCAGGTCCACCTTCTGGCCCGCGATGAGGTCGTTCGCGACCGTGGCGCTGACCGAAGGGGTCGACTGGCTGTCGCGCGAGATGATCTCGACCGAGTAGCTCGTGCCCCCGATCGAAAGGCCGCTCGAGAATGCCTTCCGAGCCAACCCGATCACGTAGGGGTCGGGCTCGCCGAAACCGGAGGTCGCGCCGGTGATCGGGCTGACGTAGCCGATCTTGATCGACCCACTGGGCGTGGACGACGAAGAGGTGAGGCAGCTTTCGAGTACGCCTGGCATCGCCAGACCGCCCAGCACGAGGCCGGTCCCTTTGAGCATCTCGCGCCTGGTGATGGCGCCGGCCAAACCCTTTCTCTTGCTCACCTGACTCCTCCTTCCCAAACTGGGTTCAGGCCAACGCAAAACCAAATGCTCCGTGTACCGACGATTGGAGTTTGAGTCAAGCCATAATGCCCGTCAAGGTGTCCGATTCACACCGAGACTCCGAGCCCCCGTATCTCCACCCCGCATACCGGGCCTCCGTTCGGCGGGCCCCCGGACGCGAGCTGGTCAGGCTTCCGCCGGAATGGTTCCACGCACTGCCCGGGCCCGTCTTTGGACGGGTGCCGGTGCGCCCAGGCGACGCCGACCTGACGCTGCAGCACGAGGGACGGCCCCTTGGCGAGCGGATCATTGTCAGCGGCCGCGTCACGGACAGCGACGGCCACCCGGTGCGTCACACGCTGGTCGAGGTGTGGCAGGCCAACGCCGCCGGGCGATACGTGGACCCGATGGACGATCACCCCGCGCCGCTCGACCCGAACTTCACCGGAGCCGGTCGCTGCCTGACCGATGGGGAGGGGAGGTACCGGTTCGTCACTGTCAAACCCGGCGCTTATCCTTGGCGCAATCACGAGAACGCCTGGCGCCCGGCGCACATCCATTTCTCGTTGTTCGGGCCATCACTCGAGAGCAGGCTCGTGACCCAGATGTACTTTCCGGGTGACCCGTTGATGCCGTTCGACCCCATCCTCCAGTCGATACCCGACCAGCGCGGTCGCGACCTGCTGGTGGCCGCGCTCGACCTCGAGCTCACCGAACCGGAATGGGCCCTCGGCTACCGATGGGACATCACCCTGCGCGGTCGCAACGCGACGCCTCGAGAGGCTTAGGTTGGGCAAACACCCAGTCCCGACGCCCTCACAGACGGTCGGCCCATTCTTCGGATACGCGCTCCCATTCGAGGATGGCCATGACGCGGCCTCCGATCAGGAGGCACTCAGGATCGAGGGCCAGCTGCTGGACGGAGTCGGCGAACCGGTGCCGGATGGGCTGGTGGAACTGTCGGGCGGGCAGCAGTTTGCGCGCTGCCGGACGGACACCGAAGGCGCGTTCCACTTCGACGTCGTGAAACCGGCTGCTGGTTCCGAAGCGCCACATCTGGACGTGACGATCTTCGCTCGCGGCCTGCTCCGGCACCTGGCGACCCGCATTTACTTTCCGGACGAAGAGACGGCGAACGCGAGCGATCGCGTTCTCAACCTCGTCGATCCAGCTCGTCGCGATACGCTGATCGCGCACCCCGAGGGCCAGGTGCTGCGTTTCGACATCCGGCTGCAAGGTGAATCCGAGACGGTGTTCTTCGCCCTCTGACCACGCCAGGAGGAATTGAGATGAGCCAGCTTCCAACCTGGCGAGCCGAGGTGGTCGGCAGCCTCCTGCGACCGCCTGACCTGGTCGGCGCCCGCAAGCGCCTGGAGTCCGGCGAAATGACGCAGGCGGAGTTCAAGGCAGTCGAAGATGCGGCGGTCCGCTCGGCGATCGAGCTCCAGGAACAGGCCGGCATCGATGTGGTGACCGACGGCGAGCTCCGTCGCTACGCCTTCTACGGCAACCTCATCGACGCCTTCGAGGGATTCGACCGCGAGGGCGGCTGGGCGATTCCATTCCGAGACGATAGCGGGGAGCAGCTGATCCTCAAGCGTCCCGTCGTGGTCAATCGCCTGCGCTGGAAGCGAAGCATGTGCAGCGAAGAGTGGACGTTTCTCCGGTCGGAGGCGGGCGGTCCTGGCAAGGTGACGATGATCAGCGCCCAGCAGGCTGCCGCCTACTACGACCCGGAAAAGTCGAGGGGCGCCTACCCGACCCGCGACGAGTACCTCGCGGACGTAGTCGACCTCTCTCGGCGCGAGGTTGATGAGCTGGCTCGCCTCGGCTGCACCTACATCCAGATCGACGCGCCCCAGTACGGAGCCCTCCTCGACCCGGCTATGCGGGAGGGGTACCGGCAGCGGGGGAGCGATCCCGAGGAGCTGATCGACCGCTGCATCGAGCTCGACAACTCGATCATCCAGGGCCATCCTGGCGTGACGTTTGGGCTCCACGTGTGTCGTGGCAACAACCAGAGCAAGTACTACGCCGAAGGTGACTACGAGCCGATCTCGCGCATCTTCGAGAAGACGCTCTTCAACCGGTTCCTGCTCGAGTACGACGACCAGCGCTCAGGAGGCTTCGAGCCGCTCGTGCACCTACCTGAAGATCGAGTCGCCGTGCTTGGCCTCGTGACGACCAAGAAGCCTGAGCTCGAAACCGAGACCGATCTGAAGAAGCGGATCGAGGAGGCGTCGCGCTACGTCCCGCTCGAGCGATTGGCGCTCAGCCCGCAGTGCGGGTTCGCGTCGACCATGGAGGGCAACCGGATCAGCCACGAACAACAGAAGCGCAAGCTCGAGCTGGTGGGACGCGTGGCCGGTTCGGTCTGGGGGCAGGCGCAGGGGCTTGAGCACTCCCACCACTAGTCAGGAGGACAACGCGGCGCTGGCGGCCCGTGTGCGATCAGGAGATGAGACGGCGTTCGCGGCTCTCACAGAGCCGTATCGGCGGCAGCTCCACGTGCACTGCTACCGGATGCTGGGCTCTTTCGATGAGGCGGAAGACCTGGTGCAGGAGACCATGCTGCGGGCGTGGAAAGGCCGGGCCGGATTCGAGGGACGGTCCACGGTTCGCACCTGGCTCTACCGCATTGCGACGAACGCGTGCCTCGACCTCATCGAGAGCAAATCCCGCCGGCTCCAATCAGTCGAAAGCCCTCAAGCCACGGACTCGTACAAAGTCGACTGGATCCAGCCCTATCCCGACCGGCTCCTGGACCAGATTGAGTCCAGCGATTCTGGGCCTGACGCGTTGGTCATCGCGAGGGAAACCATCGAGCTTGCCTACCTCGTCGCCATCCAGTACCTCCCTCCCAGGCAGCGGGCGATCCTGATCCTTCGCGATGCGCTCGGCTGGTCGGCAAAAGAGACCGCCGTCCTGCTCGAGGAGAGCGTGGCCACAGTGAACAGCGCCCTCCATCGCGCGCGATCGTCGATGCGAAAACGGCTGCCCGAGCCCAGGTTGGAGTGGTCGGCTGCGGCGACACCTACCATCGCGGAGCGAGAGCTGCTCGACCGCTACATGGATGCCACCGAGCGGGCGGACGTCGCTGCATTGACGGCACTCTTGCGCGAGGAGGCGCGCCTCACCATGCCGCCGTATCCGACCTGGTTCCAGGGGCGCCAGGACATCGCGACCGCCTTCGAATTCTCGACCGACCCCAGCTCACCCAGCTATCTGGGTGAGCTCCGGACCATGGCGACGGCCGCCAACCGGCAGCCGGCGGTCGCGGCTTACGTTCGGCGGACGGGCGACTCCGAGTACCGCGCGCTCGGCATCGATGTCCTTCGGTTGGACGGGAACCTCGTGGTCGAGATCACCAGGTTCATTCGAGCCGACATATTCGCCGCATTCGGGCTCCCGCCGACCATCTGAATCGAAGCGAACACTTTCCCCCCCATTTCCGTCTAAGCAGGAAACACCACGGATTTTGGGAGGTTTTTCGATGAGAACGACACTTTCGGCTGACGGCACCAAGATCGCCTTCGATCAGACGGGTGAGGGCCCGCCCGTCATCCTCGTGGTAGGGGCCTTCAACGATCGATCGACGGGTGCGCCCCTGGCCAAGGCCCTGGAGTCGCGTTTCACTGTGCTGAACTACGATCGGCGCGGCCGCGGCTCGAGTGGCGACACCCAGCCTTACGCGATCGAGCGCGAAATCGAGGATCTGGATGCGCTCATTCGCGAAGCCGGCGGAGCGGCGCGAGTTTTCGGCTATTCGTCGGGTGGCACTCTCGCCCTCGATGCAGCGGCCAGTGGTCTCAACATCACCAAGCTGGCTTTATACGAAGCGCCATTCCTGGTCGGCGATGACCGTCCGCGGCCCTCAAAGGAAATGACCGGTCAACTCGCCGAGCTCGTCGCTTCGGGCCGGCGCGGCGAAGCAGTCGAGCTATTCCAAACCGAGCTGGTTGGGATTCCCGAATCGGTCGTTGCCCAGTTGAGGCACGCGCCATTCAGGCCGGCGCTCGAAGCCACCGCGCACACCCTGGTCTACGAGGCGATGATCGTCGGTGACCTCGAGCTGCCAACGGCCCAGCTCCGGTCCATTAAAACGCCGACGCTCGTCGTCTATGGCAGCGAAAGCCCTGCCTTCATGGGCAGCGGTGCGAACGCGCTGGCGAAAGCGCTACCCAACGGTCACGTGCGCCCGCTCGAGGGGCAAACCCATGACATCGTCCCCTCAGCATTGGCGCCCGTGCTTTTGGAATTCTTTGGCGACTGAACCAGGCCGACCGTCGGTCAGCGGGCCGCCGCGCACTCCGGGCAGAGCCCGGTGAACACCAGGTGGTGCGAGAGAATCGTGTACCCGGTGGCCTTGCTGACCTTTTCGGCGGCGTTCTCCAGGAGACATCGCGTGCCGCTCTCCGAGATCCGTCCGCACCGCTCGCACTGCACATGGTCGTGATGGCGGTCCGCGGTCTCGTATCGACCGCGTCCATCACCGATTTCGACCCTGCGGATCAAGTCCTTCTCTTCCAGGTAGGACACGGCGCGAAAGACCGTCGAGTAATCCGCGGTCGCCACGTCCTTGCGCACACGTGCCAGCAGCTCCTCGATCGTCCACGCATGTAGCGAGCCGCTCAACACGAGGTCGCGAACCCGGTCGCGCACCGGACTGGGTCTGGGCATGCCGCCCATTGTAGCGCAAGGGCCTTGCGCATGCCACATGCGCAACTGGTATGCTGCTCGCCGTGTCCACATCGGCGGTTGCGAACATGCATTTCGCACGCGGGTCGGCCCTGGTTGCCCTGGCCGTCCTGGGCGCCGTCGCGTCGCTCGCGACTGCCTGCGGAATCTCGACATCTTCCGACTCTGCGGCCGTGCGAGTGGTCGCGACCGAGAATTTCTGGGGCAGCATCGCGACCCAGCTGGCGGGCTCGCAGGCGACCGTCCGGAGCATCATCACCAATCCGCAGACCGACCCCCATGCCTACGAGCCGGCGGCCTCTGACGCACGCGCCATCGCCGGCGCGGACTTCGTGATCGAGAACGGTGCGGGCTATGACCCGTGGGCGCAGAAGCTCATCGATGCCAATCCCAGCAACTCGCGCGCGCTCCTGGACGTGGGCAAGCTCAGTGGCGTGTCCGAGGGCGGTAACCCGCACATGTGGTACAACCCGACCTTTGTGCGCAAGGTGATCGACGCGATCACCGCGCAGCTTCAGCGGCTCGATTCAGCCGATGCCGGCTACTTCATGAGCCGGCACGACACCTACATGACGACCGGCCTGAAGCATTACGACGATCTTCGCGCTGCGATCAAGCAGCAATACTCCGGCACGCCGGTGGGCGCGACCGAGAGCATCTTCGCCTACCTGGCTCCCGAACTCGGGCTCAACCTGATCAGCCCGCCCGGATTCTTGAAGGCGATCAGCGAGGGAGCTGATCCCACAGCCGCCGACAAGGCGACCATGGACGCGCAGATCGCGAGCAAGCACATCAAGGTCCTGGTCTTCAACAGCCAGAACTCGACGCCGGACGTGCAGGCGCTGGTCGAGAAGGCGAGGGCAAAGGGCATCCCGGTGACATCAGTGACCGAGACGCTCGACCCGGCCGACCTCTCGTTTCAGGATTGGCAATCGAAGCAGCTGCAAGCGCTGCTCGACGCACTCGCGAGCGCAAAGTAGGGACGTTGCAAGCCGAAGCGCCCGATCAGCAGGGCGCCGTTGTGATGGCCGCGCTGCAGCTGGAGGACGCGGCCGTCAGTCGCGGCGGCCGATCGATCTGGAAGGGGGTGACCCTTCGGGTCGAGACCGGTGAGTATGTCGCGGTGCTGGGCCCGAACGGCGTCGGCAAGTCGACTCTGATCCAGACCATCCTCGGGCTCCTGCCGCTGACTGCCGGCAGCCTGCAGGTGTTCGGCCGCCCACCACACGAGGCGGCGAGCTTGCTCGGTTATCTCCCCCAGCGACACAGCTTCGACTCATCCCTGCGACTGCGCGCCCGTGACCTGGTGCGCCTCGGTCTCGATGGCAACCGCTGGGGCCTGCCGCTTCCGTTCGCGCCGGGCAGTCGAGAGATCGCGAGGCGACTCGATGCGATCCTCGAGCTGGTCGGGGCGGCTGCGTACGCCGGCCGTCCCGTCGGAGAGCTGAGTGGTGGCGAGCAGCAGCGAATCCTGATCGCGCGTGCGCTGGTGCGAGGTCCGCGGATGCTGCTCATGGACGAACCGCTGGAAAGCCTGGACCTGGGCAACCAGCAGGCCATCTCAGCGCTCGCGCGCGACATCTGCAGGAGCGAGGGCGTGACCGTGATCATGGTCGCCCACGACGTCAACCCAATCCTTGGCGACCTCGACCGAGTGATCTATATGGCGGGTGGGAGCGCCGTGATTGGACGACCAGAGGAAGTCATCACAAGCGAGAAATTGAGCGCGCTCTACAACGCCCACATCGAGGTGCTCCGCACCAGCGACGGCCGGCTGTTCGTCGTCGGCCAGCAGCCCGAAGCGATCTCGTACCACGCCCATGATTGACGCCCTCGACCAGCTCTTCGCCTATCAGTTCATGCAGAACGCGTTCCTGGCTGGAACGACAGCCGCGGTGCTGGCGGGGATCGTCGGCTATTTCGTCGTTCTCCGCGGCGAGGCCTTCGCCGGCCACACGCTGGCGATTGTCGGGTTCCCCGGCGCCGCGGGGGCGATTCTGTTCGGGCTGCCTCAGCTGCTGGGGCTGGCGGTCCTGTGCACCGCCTCGGGCCTGGGCATCGGGGTGCTCGGGCGGGGAGCAGTGCGTGACCGTCACGCCGAGTCGGCCGCGATCGGGACCATCCAGGCCTTCATGCTCGGTCTCGGCTTTCTCTTCGTGAGCCTGTACAAGGGCTTGCTCGAAGGGGTCTACAGCATCCTCTTCGGCACCTTCCTCGGCGTCACGAGCGCACAGGTGCTGCTGTTGCTGGCGATCGCGGTCGTCGCGCTCGCTGCCCTGGCGCTGATCGGCAGGCCATTGCTGTACCTCTCCGTCGACGAGCCTGCCGCGGCCGCCGCCGGAGTTCCGGTGCGGGTGCTGTCGATCGGGTTCCTGGTGGTCCTCGGTCTTGCCATCGCGAGCACCGCCTTGATCACCGGCGCGCTGTTGGTGTTTGCCCTGCTGGTGATGCCCGCGGCCGCCGCCAATCAGCTGGTCGCCCGGCCGGGACTCGCGATGCTCGTCTCAGTCGGGCTCGGGTTGATCATCGTTTGGTCCGGGCTGACGATTTCCTACTTCAGCGACCTTCCGATCGGCTTCCTGGTCACCGGGATTGGGTTCGTCATTTACGCGATAGCGCGAATGGCGCGCCAGCTCAGGGGAGCGTGACGTGGACGTGATGTTCGCGCACGAGTTCATGCGCAACGCCCTGCTCGCCTCGACAGGGATTGCGCTTGCGGCGGGCGTGGCGGGCTACTTCCTCGTCCTCCGCGGCCAGGTCTTCGCGGCAGACGCCCTGAGCCACGTGGCGTTTACAGGCGGTGTCGCCGCCCTGGCCTTCGGAGTCAACGAGTTCTTCGGGCTGCTCGTCGCCACGGTCCTCGCCGCCGTGCTGCTCAACTCACTATCTGTGGCTTCGCGCGCAGGTGACGTCGAAATCGGAGTCTTCTTCGCATTGATCCTCGGCCTTGGGGTTCTCTTCATTTCGATCTACGTTTCGGGCCATTCGACCTCCAACAGCACCGGCGGAGCCGGAGTCCTGTTCGGAAGCGTGTTCGGAATCTCGGCCGGCCAGGCGCGAACCGCCGTCTTCGTCAGCATCGGAGCCGTCGTGTGTCTCCTGGTGATCGCACGCCCCCTCCTGTTTGCCTCGGTCGACTCGGCCGCGGCCGCGGCACAGGGGATCCGGGTCGGCGTGCTCGGCGGAGCGTTCCTTCTCGTCGTGGCAGTCGTCGCCAGCGAGGCGGTGCAGGTCACCGGAGCCCTGCTCATCCTCGGCCTGATGGCGACCCCGGCGGCCGTAGCTCGCAACTTGACCACGCGTCCTTATGCAGGTATGGCGCTCAGCGCCGGCATCGCCCTGGTGGCGACCTGGTCGGGCCTCACGCTGAGCTATTTGGTTCCGACCCTGCCCCCCAGCTTTGCGATGATGGCGGTGCTCTTCGGGCTCTACCTGATTTCGACAGGCATCTTGGCCATGCAGAAGGAACGCTCATGAAAGCAGTCGTCTACGATCGGTACGGGCCGCCGGAGGTCCTGCGAATCGCGGACGTCGAGCGGCCTGTCCCCAAGGAGGACGAGGTCCTCATCAAGGTCCACGCCACCACGGTCAATCGCTTGGACGTCCACACCCGTGAAGCCAACCGGAGCAGCGGCCTGGCCATCGCAGTCCTCAGCCGCTTGGTCTCGGGCTTACGCAGGCCGAGGCGGCGGATCCTCGGCAGCGAGTTTGCCGGCCAGGTCGAGGCGGTCGGGGCGACGGTCAAGGAGTTCGCGGTCGGTGACCACGTCTTCGGCAACAGCGGCCTGAGGTTCGGTGCCCACGCGGAGTTCATGTGCATACGCGAGAGCGCTCGTATGGCACAAATGCCGGCCGGGATGACCTTCGGGGAGGCTGCACCCATCACCGACGGAGCGCTCAATGCACTGACGTGCCTGACGGCAGCAGATCTCAAGCAGGGGCGCAGGATCCTCATCTACGGCGCGTCCGGAGCCATCGGCACCGCGGGAGTTCAGCTGGCAAGGCATTTCGACGCGGACGTCACCGCGGTGTGCAGCACGAAAAACCTCGAGCTCGTGAAATCGCTCGGAGCGGACAGGGTGATCGACTACACGAAGGAAGACTTCACCAAGAACGGCCAGAAGTATCACGTCATCTTCGATGCGGTCGGCAAGCACTCGTTCAAGCGCTGCCAGGACTCGCTCGAGCCTGGCGGCATTTACCTGCCCACCGACGGATTCGAGAATCTTGTCCTGGCCCTGTGGACGCCACGGTTCGGAGACAAAAAGGTGGTGTTCCAGATCCCACCTCGACAGACGAAGCAGGACATCCTCTTCCTCAAGCAGCTCGTCGAGGCCGGGCAGTTCCGACCGGTCATCGATCGGACCTACGCATTGGAGGACGTGGTCGAGGCGACGAGGTACGTCGAAACGGAGCAGAAGACAGGCAACGTCGGCCTCACTGTGTGAGGCTCGCCGAAAAGGAGCAAGCAGATGATCTTTGGCGCCCACGTGATCGTGTACAGCAAGGATCCGAGCGCTGATCGCGCCTTCTTCCGAGACGTTCTCGGACTGTCATCGGTGGATGCCGGTCACGATTGGCTGATCTTCGCGCTGCCTCCGGCAGAAATGGCCCTTCATCCGGCCGAAGACAATGCTGGGCACGAACTCTATTTCATGTCTGACGATCTGAACGCCGATGTGACGGCCCTTGCGGACAAGAACGTCCGGTGTTCCGAAGTTGAAGAGGCAAGGTGGGGATCCGTGACCAACATTCAGCTTCCCGGCGGAGGCGAAATTCGTATGTACCAGCCAAGGCATCGATCGCCACTGGTCCCCTATTCCCAATAGGTGCTGAGGGAAGCTTTCTCCCTCTGGCCGGGTTTGGATCTATATGAATACTCAAGCTCTGACCCAGGTTCACACGGCCGCTGAACGGGCGAGACTCAAAGACGGGGTGCACATCGAGGTGAGCCCGCGACGAGTCCGCGCTTACTTCGCCAACCAGCTGCTCGCGGACAGCCAGAAGGTGCTGCTCGTTTTCGAGACCAAGCGTCCACCGGTCTACTGGTTCCCGACCGCTGACGTGCAAATGGAGCTGCTGGCCCGCAAAGAGCCGTCACCGGACGTGGCATCTGGAACCGTGCGGTGGCGCGCCAAGATCGGCGATCGCAAAACTGACAACCTGGCGTGGAGCTACGCCGAGCCCACCGGCGACCTGGCCCCGCTGGCGGGTCATATCGCCTTCTACTGGAATGCCGTCGACGCCTGGTACGAAGAGGACGAGGAAGTTTTCGTACACCCACGCGACCCCTACAGCAGAGTGGACACGGTCCACAGCTCTCGGCACGTGCGGGTCGAGGTCGACGGTCAGGTGATTGCGGAGACCAACCGGCCGGTGCTTCTCTACGAGACCGGCCTGCCCACGCGCTACTACATCCCCAAGCTGGACGTTCGGATGGACCTGCTTCAGCCAACCGACACGGTCACGCACTGCCCCTACAAAGGTGCGGCCGGCTACTGGTCGTTGCAGCTAGGCGACAAGACGTACAAGGATTTCGTCTGGGGCTATCCGCGGCCGATTCCAGAGATCCCCAAGATCGAGAACCTACTCTGCTTCTACAACGAGAAGGTCGACTTGTACGTGGACGGAGCGCTGCAGGAGCGACCGGTCTCACCCTTCTCTTAATCGCCAATCCGTCCAAAGCGCAGCCGGCGGTCAGCGCCACCCACGGTTTGCGCGCCGCCTCGACCACGGTGCTCACCGCTGCCTCCAGGTCGCTCTCCAGGCGGGCGAGGTTTTGCACCCACTCGCCCGCCATCACTACGGCCATCGCGCCTCTCCCGACCTCAGTGTCGGATCGCCACCTGCGCAGGCAATTGAGCTCAGCCTCTCGCAGCGCGGCTGGGGAAACTCGGGACTCAGGTTCAGTCGCACGCGACAGGCTCAAGCGGTCGGCGAGACCAAGGTACGTGCCGAGCAATGCGCGGACCTGCCCTCGCACCTCGCCAGCACCGTCGGCGCAGCGGGCAGCCGAATAACCCATCGGGCCGGCGATGACGCCGAGGAGGTCGCCCGCCAGGATCGCGTGGTTGGCCGAGGCGAGCAGCAAAGCCGCCGTTTCCTGGTCGGATGAGCCGACCCCCCGCTCGGTCAAGAAGGTGTCGAAGGCCTCGGCAGCGCGATCGCGTGCGCGCACGACGATCTGTCTAGCGGGTTCGGCCGCGCTGGCCGCCGCGAACCCGAGAACCCGATCGAAGCCCTGCTCCAGATACGCAACCAGGCCTCGATAGGAGCTCCCGAAACCACGGGCGAGCTCGCGGCGGGCTCCCTGCGGCCACAGCAGCAGACCGACTAGCAGGCTGATGAGGGCGCCGACCACCAGGTCTTCAATCCGCACCAGGCCGATCTGCCAACCGGCCGGTGAGATCAGGTTGAAAACCACGATCAGATTGATGGTGAAGGCGGCCTGGCTGAACATGAAACCGATCGTCGTCGCTGCGTATGCGGCGCCGAACACGGCGATCGGGAATGCCGCCCACATGAGCGCCGGATCGTTTCCGGCCACGGCCGCGAACAGGCCGCCGATGACGACGCCGATCGCGTTGCCTGCCACGGCCAGGAGGACCGTTCGCCCGGTTCCCAGCGCGTTGCTGCGCAAGACCTGGATCGTTCCCAGCACGATCCAGAATGAGTGCGAGAAATCGAACGTGCGGGCGACCCAGACCGCAAGGGCCAGGCCGATCGCCACCCGAAGGCTGCCTTGCAGCACGGTCGACGGCGATTCGAGGTGAGTGCGGATGGTCTGCAGAACATGTACCGCGCTGTCGCCGACCTCGGGTCTTGCACCCGCGGCGGTGATGGCGTTGCCGCCCACCGCGAAAGCCAGGTACGACACGACGCGAAGCGTGTCGTCGAAATCGAGCCCATCGAGAACTTGCTCAACTGGCCGGCCGGCCCGCAGCTGCTCGGCCGCCCAACGGTCTCGAGCGGCGCGATGCTCTTCGCGCGCCACCTCGATGGCATGAAGATCCGGTTCAGCGCCGCCCGCCAGCACGTCCGCGCTCGAGCGCAAGGCGGCGACGACTGAAGTCACTAGCCGGTCCCCCTCCGCCAGGCCCGGACGCACCACCGGTCGCTGCTCGGTGAACGGGCGCTCGATGATCTCGAGGACCCTTTCGAGCTCGATGAGCAGCTGGGCGAATGCCCGCGCCCGGCGAGCCCGCCCGGTGGGGCGCTTGGCCATCGCAGCGTGTGCACGCCGGGCCGTCTCCACCTTCTGGCGCGCAGCCTCGTCGAGGCGCGGTAGATCGCTCTCACCGGCCGCAGACCGCATGCGTTCGACGAGATCCGCGACGGCAAGGAGAGCCTTCGCCGCCTGGTGGTGCGTGGTCACGCGCTCGAACAGCGGCCAGAGTGCGACGGCTGCCACCGTCGAAATCAACCCGGCGATGGCCCAGCCACCGACCCGCGCCGGGATGACGTCGGCCGATCCCGGGATGGTGACCGCGATCACGAAGGCGAGGAGCATGCCGATATTGGCCGCGGCGACGTATCCGCCGAAGATGCGGCTGAACGAGATCGCGAAACCGACCAGGAGCATCACAACCGCGGCGAGCCAGGCTGACGATGAGACCAACGTTCCGACCGCCACCAGCGCCGCGCCAACAATCGTGGCCGTGAGATATGCGATCGCGCGTGGCCGCCGCAGGCCTCCGAAGTCGGAGATTACGAGCAGTGAGAAACAGCCGAACATCACGAAAATCAGGCTTTGCGGCTCGCCTAGAAGCAGCTTCGCGAACGCAAAGGCCAGTGGGATGACGATGGCGGCGCGAGTCGCGCGCCGCAGGGCCCCGAAGCCGGGATCACGAGGCACTTTCACAGCGACGCGCAACCTGTGGCTCAGAGCCTGCGGGTTGATCACGAGTTCAATGCGCGCGTTCGATCAGGAGGCTCGGATCCCACTTGCCAAGGCGGGCGCCTGCGGCGTAAGTGCTCTCGAAAAACCGGAGGATCGCTTCTCCAGGCGATGCGCTGGTACGGATGTCGTCGTACAGGAGCGCAAACTCGCCGAGCTGAGAGTTCCAGCCCGCCTGGGCCGGCTCGATCGCTTGCGACTCGATTCCATCCGGTTTCGGGTATGTGTATGAGAAGAAGGCGGCTTGTTGAAACCGTGCGTCTCCGGGCCAGAACCCGGCGCAGACCTGCTCGGCGTCGCCGCCCTTTCTCTCGATGAGTCCGGCGCCCGGTCGCGGCTCGACTGCTCGGCCCGAGAATCTCGAATTGGCGAGGTCGAAGGTGCCCCAAAAGAATTGCACGGGCGATGTCCTGCCTCGAAATCGGGACCGATGATCTTTGAGCAGCAGGTCGATTTGAGCCAGCACTCGCCAGAAACGATTTGCCCATTCGGGCTCGTACTCCGCGTGAACGGTGTCCTCGGCAAAGGGAATCGGATCGCTGACTTCGTCAGGAATCGGGCGGATGCGGGGGTCGATCCCCAGCGTGTGCAGGTTGGACATGAAATCGGCGTAGAAGTCCGCGACCGGGCGAGCGATCAGCGCCACTCGGCGCGTGTCGCCGCGCACGGTTTCG
>Ga0209590_10000079_pt1 | contig 22055 bp, 22 predicted proteins | sample CZO8metaG_FD_188353 | JGI IMG/M metagenome (GOLD analysis project Ga0209590, IMG submission 188353) | Vadose zone soil microbial communities from the Eel River Critical Zone Observatory, Northern California, USA - CZOApr15con1.8 metaG... | ecosystem: Environmental > Terrestrial > Soil > Vadose...
TGCCGGCGTCGACCTCGACCTGGCCCCAGACGCCGACGTCAACAGCAATCCCATCAATCCCGTCATCGGGGTGCGGGCGTTTGGGTCGACACCCCAACGGGTCGCCGCCCACACGGCTGCCTGGATCACGGGCCTGCAGGAGGCCGGCGTCGCGGCCTGCGCCAAGCACTTCCCGGGTCACGGCGACACGTCTATCGATTCGCACCTCGACCTTCCGGTCGTCGATCAAGACCCGCACGAAGGCGCGCTCGAACCCTTCCGGGCCGCGATCACGGCCGGTGCTCGCGCGGTGATGAGCGCCCACATCGTCGTGCCGGCGATCGACGGCGTGCCGGCGACGATCAGCGCGAAGATCATGACTGGCCTCCTTCGAGGCGAGCTGGGTTTCGACGGTCTCGCGGTGAGCGATGGGCTTGAGATGCGCGCGATCGCGGACGGTGTCGGACTGGTCGAGGGCGCGGTGCTCGCGCTTGCCGCCGGCTGCGACCTCCTTTGCATCGGTGGCGGCCTGGTCGGCGAGGACGTCGCCTCCGAGCTTCGCGCCGCGATCGTGGCCGCGGTCAGAGCGGGTCGAATCGGCGAGGCGCGCCTGGCGGAAGCTGCAGGGCGTGTGGACGCGCTCGCCGCCTGGCGATCGAGCCAGTCAGCGCATTTGATTCGCGACCGCGCTATTGGCCTGGCCGCCGCGCGCCGTGCGATCAGGGCCGACGGCAGAGTGCGTGTGGACGGACATCCTGTGGTTGTGCAGCTCATGTCGACGCCATCGCAGGCAGCCGGTGTCGTGCCCTGGGGTATCAGCACACCACTGGTCCAGCTGGGCGCGCACGTGACCGCGGTCGAGCTCCAGGCCGAGCATGCCGGTTTGGAAGCCACGCTCGGGCAGGCCGCCGGGCGCAGCCTCGTGCTGGTGGTCAGGAACCTGCATCGACATTCCTGGATGGCGTTGGCGGTCGATGCGGCGCTCGCAAGACGCCCAGACGCAATCGTTGTCGAGATGGGATTACCCGCTTGCCGGCCCGCTGGTGCGACTGCATACGTTGCGACTCATGGCGCGGCACGCGTGTGCGGAGTTGCGGCTGCCGAGGTGCTGATGGCCACGTCGGTCAACTGATGAGCGAGAACGTCCACCCCCGGGCCGACGCGATGGACAGCCTCACCACCGGAGAGCTGCTCGAGCTGATGCTCACCGAGGACCGTCGAGCGATCGAGGCTGTGCGTCCGGTCCTCGACCGGGTCGCTGAGGCGGTGGACGAGATCGTCGAGCGGCTTCGTGCCGGCGGCCGACTTCACTACTTCGGCGCCGGGACGAGTGGTCGCCTGGCCGTCCTCGATGCGGCGGAGTGTCCGGCGACTTTCGGGATCCCGGCCGACCTCGTGCAGGCGCACGCGGCAGGCGACGGCGAGGCTGAGGACGACCATGCCAAAGGCGTCGCCGATGCCCGCGGCGCGGGTCTTGTCGCGCGCGACGCGGTGGTCGGCGTGAGCGCCAGTGGGCGAACCAAGTACGTGCTGGCCGCGGTCGCCGAAGGAAAGCGCGAAGGGTCGTTGGTGGTCGGGCTGAGCTGTGCCCCCGGATCACCTCTTGGAGCCGCGGCGGACGTCGCCATCGAGATCGACGCCGGGCCCGAGGTGGTCGCCGGCTCGACGCGGCTCAAGGCGGGGACGGCGCAGAAAGTGACGCTGAACATGATCAGCACGGGTGTGTTCACTCGCCTCGGGCACACGTATCGGGGCCGGATGGTTGGCGTCGTGACCGCGAACGAGAAGCTTCGGGCGCGCGCCGCGCGGATGGTGCGCGAGCTGACCGGGTGCTCGGACGAGAGGGTCGACTCCGCCCTGCACGAGGCGGAGGGAAATGCGAGAGTCGCCATTCTGATGCTCCGCTGCGGCATCGATTCAGCTGCCGCCCGAGCGCGACTCGCGGCCGCGAACGGCGACCTGGCTGTCGCGCTCGGCGAAAAGGGTGGCGCTTGAGCACGCTGTTCCGCGGACGGATTCACGGCGTCGAGGGCGCGGACGGCGTCCTCGTCGAGGGCGGCCTGATCAAGTGGGTGGGGGCGGGCAGCCCGCCCGAGCGGCCGGACGAGGAGCTGATCGCCGGGCCGAAGGAGCTGATCGCGCCCGGATTCATCGACCTGCAGGTCAACGGGTTCCATCACCATGATGCCGCCGGCGGGCTGGACGAGATCGCCGCCATTTCGAAGCTGCTGCCCTCGACCGGCGTCACCGCGTTCCTGCCGACGCTCATCTCCGCTCCGGTCGACGTGGGTGCGCAGTTCGCGGCGTTTGCCGGCGCCGCCGAGTCACGCGGCGCGCGTGTGCTGGGCGCACACATCGAGGGCCCGTTCATCAACCCGTCGTTCCGCGGGGCGCACGAACGAGCATGCCTCTCCGACCCCGACCCGGTAAGCGTCGAGGTGATCGCGCGAGCGAGGCCGCGCCTGGTGACGCTGGCCCCCGAGCTGCCGGGCGCGCTCGATGCCATCGTCCAGCTGGCGAAAGCCGGCATCGTGGTCAGCGCAGGGCACACCGGCGCCGACTTCGAGCAGGGCCGCCGCGCGATCGCGGCCGGCATCAGGTTCGGGACCCACATCTACAACGCGATGCCGCCGGTCCACCATCGCCGGCCGGGGATTGCCCTCGCGCTCATCCTCGACCCCAGGGTTTCCGTGGGGCTCATAGCGGACGGCGAGCACGTCCATCCGGCTGTATGCACGCAGCTGACGCGCGTCAAGGACCGCAGGCGAATCGCGCTCACGACCGACCAGACAGCGGCTGCGGGTGCGCCGGCGGGCCGGTACAGCCTCACGGGGCGGACGGTGATCAGCGACGGGACGGTCGTGCGTCTGGAGGATGGAACCCTGGCCGGGAGTGCAGCAGTGATGGGTGATCTCGTTCGCGGGATGGCTGCCATCCCCGGCATGAACGCCGCGCGGGCGATCGAGATGGCCTCCTCAGTGCCGGCTCGCGTGCTTGGCGAGCGCGGGTTGGGTCGCATCGCTGCCGGCGCCCATGCGGACCTGGTAGTGCTCGACGCGGATCTGCACGTGCGCGTGACCATGGTCGGCGGAGAGGTCATGTTCCGGGCGTGAGCCGGTTTCACGACGAGATCCTCGAGCAGCCCGAGGTCGCGTCTGGTCTTATCGACAAGAGCGGACCGACGATGGATGCGATCGGAGCGCGATACCGCGAGCTACGCCCGCGAGGCGTTGTCATCGTCGCCCGAGGTAGCTCGGACCATGCGGCCCTCTATGCGAAGTACCTGTTCGGGCGGCGCAATCGAGCTCTCGTTTCACTCGCCGCTCCATCGCTCTTCACCCGCTACTCGAGCCCGCCGTCACTCGAAGGCCAATGCGTGATTGGGATCTCTCAATCAGGCGAGTCGCCGGATGTGGTCGCGGTGATCGAGGAAGCGGTACGGCAAAAGGCGATGACGGTCGCGATCACCAACAACAAGGACTCGAAGCTCGCATCGGTCGCGGAGCTCGTCGTGCACCTTCACGCGGGACCCGAGCGCAGCGTGCCCGCGTCGAAAACCTATACGGCGAGCCTCCTCGCGCTCGCTCTGATGTCGCAGGCGATCGATCCTGATGATGCCTTCGGTGCCGACCTGGCGCGCGTGCCCTCGAGCATGGCGGGAGCGCTGAAGAGAGAAGTGGCGTTGGATGAGCTCGCGCCTGCGCTGTCAGGACCGCGTGCGGTGGTGCTCGGTCGGGGTTTCAACTTCTCGACCGCCGAGGAGGTGGCGTTGAAGCTGACCGAGACCAGCTACATGCTCGCCCGAGCATGGTCGATCGCCGATTTCGAACACGGGCCGATCGCGCTGGTCGAACCGGGCTTCCCCGTGCTGCTGGTCGGCGGCGGCGGTTCCGTCCAGGCCGACCTCGAGGGGATCGCGGCTCGCCTCGTGGACTACGGTTGCCATGTGGTCGGGTTGTTCGACGGAACCAGCTCGCCGCCTGGCATGGAGGCGGCCCTTGTTCATGACTCAGGATTGCCCGAAGAGCTCACACCGCTCACGCTCGTGGTCCTCGGCCAGCTGCTCGCGCACCGCGTCGCGGTAGCGCGCGGCGTCGACCCTGACCAGCCGCGCGCCCTGCACAAGATCACGCGCACCTGGTGAAATCGGGAACGTTTCTGGGCCTCGACATCGGTGGCTCGTCGAGTCGAGCGCGGTTGGTCGAGGACGGCCGCGTCGTCGCCGAGGCGGAAGGTCCCGGCGCGAACGTCGCCGTCTTGCCGCCTCAGGTGGTCGAGAGCCGCCTGGGCCAGCTGCTGTCAGGCATGGGCGCCATGAGCCCCGATGCGTGCTGCGCGGGTTCCGCGGGGGCGGAGGTGGCGGCAGGCCGCGAGCGGCTCGAGAAGATGCTCGCCACGATTCTTCCGCGTTCCGTGGTCACGGTCGTGCACGATGCGCGACTGGTCCTTGCGGCGGCGGGATTCGGTTCCGGCATCGCGCTTATCAGCGGCACCGGTTCGGTCGCCTACGGGCGAGATCGCGATGGGCGCGAGGCGCGCGCGGGCGGTTGGGGCTGGCTCGTCGGTGACGACGGGAGCGCTGCCTGGCTGACGCGAGAAGCGGCCCGCGAGGTGATGCGCCGCTCGGATGCCGGCGAGCCGCTGGGCGGGCTCGGAGACGCGATGCTCGGCGCCACGGCCGCTCGCAGCACCACTGATCTCATTGGATTTTTGCACGGCCTGGACGAGCCGCGCGAGTGGGCGGCGCTGGCCGGCCTCGTCTTCGAGGTGGCCGGAGAGGACGCGGGGGCCTCAGCGCTCGTCGAACGCGCCGGTTCCGCGCTCTGCGACCTCGTCGCTTCCGTGCGCACGCGCCTCGCGCTCGCTGGTCCGGTCGTCCTTGCGGGCGGATTGATCCTGAACCAGCCGCTGCTGGAGGAAGCGGTGCGCCGCCGGGTCGGGGCGGCGACGCGCCTGGAGGAGCCGCCCGTCGCCGGAGCGGTGAAGCTCGCCGAGCTCAGCCTGGTCACGTAGCAATTACGCGCCGTTTGCGCAAAACGTGCGGAATGTAGCGACGTTTTGCGCGCGGTTTGCGCAAGACGTGCGGAATCGGTCAGACGAATAGCGGTTCGGTCTGCGAGCGCTCCAGCAACGTTTTCATCTCTGAATCAGTAGGGCGCTTCGCAAAACGTTCGGCGGCATCGAGCACTCGTGGCAGCAGGTCGATGTCGCCGACGGTGTTCAGGAACAACCTCGGCCGGCCGAGCACCCACCACACCGCGAGGTCGATGTCGGACTGCGCCTCCAGCGGCTGGTACCACGTCGTACGCGAGGGTTCACGGCCGAGCCACGGTTTCGCCGCGATCGACTTGATGGTCTGAACCGCGACTTTGCGCTCGGCACAGGTCCGCGCCAGCGCTTCGAAGTTCTCCGCGTAGTAGGGCAGCTCCATGGTCACGAAGTTGTGCGGCAGAAGGACCGAATCGAAGTCGAAACGGTCGAGGGACCGCCGATGATTGGCGGCGATCTGCGCGCCGTGGCCGGTGACCCCGATCCATTTCACCAGTCCCTGATCGCGCGCCTCCATCGCCGCCTCGATCACCCCACCGGGACTGAGGGCGGTGTCCCATTCGATCGGATCGGCGAGGTTGTGCAATTGCCAGAGGTCGACGTGATCGACCCCTAACCGCTCGAGAGACCGATGCAGCTCTTCGCGTGCGGCGCCGGCTTTGCGCTCGCCGGTCTTGGTGGCGATGAAGAAACGTCCGGGCTCCCGTGCAAGCCACGGCGCGATGCGCAGCTCCGACACGCCGTAGCTGGCAGCCGTGTCGATGTGATTGACGCCGTAGCGCAGAAGAACTTCGAGGGTCCGGTCGGCTGCGGCCTGCGTCACCCGCGAGAGCGACGCCGCGCCGAAGATCGTCCGGCTGCTCCGGTGGCCCGTGCGGCCGAAGTCTTCCTGCGCTACCGCCACCGCGCTACAGGATCGCCCTGCCCGTCGGGCCGTCGAACAGATGGAGCCGGCGCATGTCGACACCCAGCCGGATCCGGTCGCCGGGGCTCACCTTGAGGTTGGGATCGACCCGTGCTGTGATCGCGTCGCCGCCGACAATGCCGTAGACGAACTGGTCGGCCCCGAGCACCTCGGTGACCTCGACTTTGAGATCCAGGCCCGAGTGGCCGTCACGCGGATGCTCGGTCAGCGCCTCGGGCCGGATGCCCAGCACGCCCTTCTCGACACCAGGCGCCGTCGGCAGCTCGATATCGAATCCCGACGCCTTTGCGCTCGTGCCCTGGACGGTGACCGGGATGAAGTTCATCGTCGGGCTGCCGATGAAGCCGGCGACGTACATGTTGGCCGGGTTGTCGTAGATCTCGCGCGGAGGCGCCACCTGCTGCAGGACGCCGTCTTTCATCACCGCGATTCGGTCGCCCATCGTCATCGCCTCGACCTGGTCGTGCGTGACATAAATGAAGGTCGCGTGGAGTGCTCGATGCTGCTTCTGGAGCTCGATGCGGGTCTGGACGCGAAGCTTGGCGTCGAGGTTCGAAAGCGGCTCGTCCAGGAGGAAGGCCTGCGGCTCGCGGACGATGGCCCGACCAAGGGCAACGCGCTGCCGCTGGCCGCCTGACAGCTGGCGTGGCTTGCGCTTGAGCAGCGGGCCGAGCTCGAGGATGTTGGCCGCCGCGTTGACGCGCCGTTCGATGTCGTCCTTCGGCGTGCCCCGCATGCGCAGGCCGAACGCGAGGTTGTCGAAAACGGTCATATGCGGATAAAGCGCGTAAGACTGGAAGACCATCGCGATGTCCCGATCGCGAGGGGGCATGTCATTGACGACCTTGTCGCCGATCTTGATCTCGCCTTCGGACACCTCCTCGAGACCGGCAAGCATCCTCAGGGCGGTCGACTTGCCGCAGCCCGATGGGCCGACCAGGACCATGAACTCGGTGTCCTTGACCTCGAGGTTGAAATCGTTGACGGCCAGGGTGCCGCCCGAGAACCGCTTCGTCACGTGGTCGTAGCTGACTGACGCCATGTTCGATCTACATCCTATGGCCTATCGATGTCTTCGTGAAGCGGCGCGTCGAAGCTGGGCGGCCGTGTCCTCCGGCCGCGTGTCGTTGACGAACGTGCCGGCCCCAAGCTCAACACCCGCCAGATACTTCAGGCGGTCGCTGCGGCGGTGCGGCGGGTAGAACTCGAAATGCAGGTGTGCCTGCGGCCATTCGCCGCCGTCTGTGGGGGACTGGTGCACCGCCATCACATATGGCGTCGAGAACCCGAACTGGCGGTCGTACGCACCCGTCACGCCAAGCAGCGCGCGGGCGAGATCCCAGCGCTCGGCCTCGTCCAGGTCTGCGATCGACGCCACGTGCCGGCGCGGATAGAGGTGCACCTCGTACGGCCACCGGGCTGAGCGGGGCACGAATGCGACGGTGCAACGTTCGCTCAGGACGACACGCGGCCCCGATGCCTCGGCTGCCAGCTCGGCGCAGTGAAGACACTTACCGCTCTTCTCGAGGTGCTCGCGCGAGGCGTCCAGCTCAGCCTTCGCGAAGGGCGGGACGAAAGGCAGCGCGTAGATCTGGCCGTGCGGATGGTGGAGGGTGACGCCGACCTCTTCGCCTTTGTTTTCGAAGATGTAGACGTAGCCGACCTCTCTCCGCGAACCCAGCTCTCGGTAGCGATCTGCCCACACATCGACGAGGAGGCGCACCCGTTCGAGCGGGAGCTCGGCCAGCGTGAGCTCATGTTCCGGTGTGTAGACGACAACCTCGCATCCCGTGGTTGCGGGCCGCACAGGTCGTCCGTCGTGGCGGTCAGGCCCGAATGCTGGAAACCGGTTTTCGAAGACGACGACCTCGAATGTGTCCAGCGGGACCTCGGAAGCGCCGCCTTGTCCTGATGGGCACAGCGGGCAGAAGTCGGTGGGGAGGAAGGTGCGATCGTTGCGCTCGGTGGCGTATGCGACCCACTCCTTGCGCAGCGGGTCGAACCGAAGCTCAGGCATCGAGGGACGGGTTCGTGGCGTGACCGTACGCAACCAGGTATCTGCCGTCCGGGAGCGCGATCTCTTTCCTGCTCAGGTTTTTCCGCGGCGCGTTCTTGACCGCGCGACGTGCGCGAGCCGGCGCGGGCTCGCCGTCACGAGATCGGGCGCTTGCTCTCGCCATTGCCCCCGACGTCGGCGACGCGCACCTCCAGGCCCGCGGAGCGAATCGCTTCCAGCTCCGAAGGCGGTGCCTTCGAGTCCGTGATCAGGGTGTGCACCCTTGCGGCCGGAACCGTCTGGCACATGGTCTCCTCACCGATCTTGGTGTAGTCGGCGAGCACCACCACGTGTTGGGCCGCGCCCGCAAGCGCGCGGTCGGTGGCGGCCACCACCGGGCTTGGCGTGCTGAGGCCGCGGTCGGCCGTGAACCCGTTGCCGGAGATGAATGCCTGCGACGCGCGTAGGGCGCGCACCGACTCTTCCGTGGCCGGCCCGACCAGCGCGTGGATGGATCGCCGCAGCGTGCCGCCGGTCAGTATCACCTCGACACGCGGCGCTTCCATCAGCGCCTGAGCCACGAGCAGCGAGTTCGTGACGACCGTCAGCTCCGGGCTATGGACGAGAAGCCGGGCCAGCGCCAGAGTCGTGGTTCCCGGACCGAGGACGATCGAGTCGCCGGGCCGAATCATCTCGAGGGCAAGGCGCGCGATAGCGGCTTTTTCGGCCCCCGCCTGCTGCGCCTTTTCCGAATAGCTCGGCTCGTGGCCGACACCCGACGGCCGGATGGCGCCGCCGTGTGTCCGCACGAGCAAACCATCCTTGGCCATCACATGCAGGTCGCGCCGGAGCGTGATCTCGGTCGTCCCCAACGCTTCCGCCATCTCGGCGACCGAGACCACCCCGCGGGAGCGGACGCTATCCGCGATCCGACGTCTCCTCTCAGCGGCGAGCATTCGCCCGATGGTACGTCATCGATCAACTTTGATCAATAGCAAGCAGAAGCGAAACTCACGTGTTGACAAATTTGACCGAATCTGTAACCTTCCGCTATGCCTGCACCGCTGCGGCTTATCTGCCGATTGCATACGAGGCTGGTCTTGGAGGAGAAGTTCAATGGGTGATTCACGGGATGCCACAAGGCACACGGCGCTGAACATGGGACTCGATCTATCGCGACGTGATGTCCTGAAGATCGCCGGCTACAGCAGCCTGGCCGCATTCATCGCGGCGTGCGGAGGCGGTACCAGCTCCGGCACCCCGGCTGGCGTCACCGCCACAGGCGGCACGCTGTCGATCGGTAGCTACTCATCCGACCCAGCACCGAAGGCGGGGCTGCAGGCACTCGTCAACGACTTCATGGCAGCAAACGGCGGCACGAAGGTCACGATCAACACCGTCGACCACGGCACCTTCCAGAACCAGATCAGCTCCTACCTCCAGGGTACGCCAGAGGATGTGTTCACCTGGTTCTCCGGCCACCGGATGCGCTTCTTCGCCGACCAGGGCCTGGCGACGCCGATCGACGATGCGTGGGCCCAGGTGAAATCGAATTACACCGCCGGGTTTGCGGGATCGGTGACCGGAAACGACGGCCACGTCTATGCCATCCCGATCGACTACTACCCCTGGGCGGTCTTCTACCGCAAGGACGTTTTCGCCGCGCATGGCTATTCGGTCCCATCGAACTGGGATCAATTCAAGTCTTTGTGCGCCCAGATGAAGAAGGACGGGCTCATTCCGATCGCGATGGCCGACAAAGATGGCTGGCCCGCGCAAGGAACCTTTGACATCATCAATCTCCGGCTCAACGGATACCAGTTCCACACCGAGTTGCTGACAGGCAAGCAGAAGTGGACCGACCCGAGGGTGACGGCCGTCTACAAGAAGTGGAGCGAGATCACGGACTACTACTCGCCCGGGCTCGCAGGCGCGACCTGGCAGCAGGGGGCCGACCAGGTGGTGCGCAAGCAGGCCGGCATGTACCTGCTGGGCCTGTTCGTAGCCCAGCAGTTTGCCGCGACCGGCAACCCGGACGATCTCGCCCAGCTTGACTTCTTCCCATTCCCAGACCTTGGGGCCCAGTTCGACGCCGAGAAAGGCATTGATGCGCCCATCGACGTCATCATGATCAGCAAGAAGTCGCCGACTGTCAGCAAAGACCTTGGTCAAGCGAAGGCATTCCTTGAGTTCTGGGCCAAGGGTTCTACGCAGGTCAAGCTGTTCCAGACCAACCCGGGCACGATCCCGACCGCAAGCGACGCCGACACGAGTGGCTACAGCGCGCTGCAGAAGAAAGCGGTGCAGCTCGTGTCCAGCGCGCAGAAGATCACGCAGTACTTCGACCGCGACTCACGTCCCGACTTTGCGGGACCGAACGGCATGCAGAGCTTCTTGCTCTCTTTTCTTGCCAACCCGAAGGGGGACCCGACAAGCCTGCAGGGCAAGATGCAGTCGTTCTGGGACTCACTGCCTCCAGAGGCCTAGCGCGGACAATATGATCTGAAGAATGGCTGAACCGGCCACGAGCCTGGCCCCCGCCCGGACGCAAAAAGCGCCGGCGGGGGCCCTCGTTGCGACACGGCGCAGGCGACGCTACACGGTTCTAACTCGGCAAGACAGGCTCCTTCTGATCCTGATGGTGGGCGTGCCCTTAGCCCTCGATGTGCTTCTCATCTGGGGACCGACCGTCGCCTCTGTGTTCTTCTCATTCACCAACTGGTCCGGCATCGGGCCGATCACGGGCAAGAACCTCGTGGGCTTCAAGAATTACAGGTTTCTTTTCAGCGGTTACACGCTTTTCTGGCCGGCCCTTGAACACAACTTGATCTGGCTGGCGTGGCTGGCTTTCATCGCGACGCCACTGGGCATGTTCTTTGCGGTGCTGCTCGACCGCGAGATGCGTGGAACGCGCATCTACCAGAGCGTTTTCTTCCTCCCGGTCGTCCTCTCGCTCGTCGTGGTCGCGTTCATCTGGGAGCTGCAGTACGCCCCCAACGACGGTTTCATCAACAACGCGCTCGGCTTGAAAGGCTCTCGGCTCATCGACTGGCTTGGTAACCCGCGCATCAACTTGTTCTCGGCCCTGGTCGCCACGAGCTGGCGCCACATCGGCTACATCATGATCCTGTACCTTGCCGGCCTGAAAAGCGTCGACCCGTCGCTGCGTGAGGCGGCCAGAGTCGATGGTGCCAGCGAGATCCAGACGTTCTTCAGCGTGATCCTGCCGGTGATGGCCCCGATCAACGTCATCATCGTCGTCATCACGGCGATCGAGGCTCTGCGCGCCTTCGACATCGCTTACATCATCAATCAGGGCAAGAACGGCCTCGAGCTGCTGTCCATCCTCATCACCAACAACAGCATCAGCGAGGCCAGCCTGGTCGGTTTTGGTTCCACCATCGCCGTCGTGCTGCTGATCATCTCGCTCGGCCCGATCGTCCTGTTCCTGTCACGAACCATGAAGTCCCCCGCATGAGCACGCTGGCGGCGTCTGTTCCTCGCGGAATCGTGCGCTCCCATCGACGCCGCATCCGCCCGGCTCGGGTCGCCCTTCACATATTCCTCGGCACGATGGTCGTGGTGTGGCTGTTCCCACTCTTCTGGGCCGTCTACGCATCGCTGCGGCCGGTGAGCGAGACGATCACAAACGGGTTTGTCTCGTGGCCGAAAACCCTCAATTTCGCCAACTACACGAATTTCTGGACCGAGGCCGACCTGCCTTATTTCTACTTGAACACGCTCGTCATCGTCGTGCCTGGTGTGGTCCTGACGCTCCTGATCGCGTCGATGGTCGCCTTCTGCTGCACCCAGTTCAGCTGGAAGTTCAACGTCATCGTCCTGATGATATTCACCGCCGGAAACCTGCTCCCGCCGCAGGTCATCATCATTCCGCTTTACTGGATCTACCTGAACACGCCGATCGCCATGCTCGGTTCTATCGACATCGGCCGGTTCTCATTCGCGATCTTCAGCGACAACAACCTTCTGTATGACCAGTACATCGGCATCATCCTCATCCACGTGGTGTTCCAGACCGGGTTCGCGACGTTCGTGCTGAGCAACTACATGAAAACCATCACGAGAGAGATCACTGAATCGGCGCTGGTCGACGGCGCCAACATCCTGCGTATCTGGTGGAGCGTGATCCTGCCGCTCTGCCGGCCCGCGCTGGCAGCGATGGCCACGCTTCTGTTCACGTTCATGTACAACGATTTCTTCTGGGCGTTGCTGCTCCTGAAGACAGGGGACAAGCGGCCGATCACCAGCGCGCTCAACAACCTCCAGGGTGAGTTCTTCGTCAACAACAACCTCATCGCGGCGGGCGCATTGCTGGCCGCCGTTCCCCCCATACTCATCTACATCGCCCTGCAGCGCCATTTCGTCGCCGGCCTCACGCTCGGGTCAACAAAAGGCTGAGCGAGCCCCTCCTCGGCGAGAAGCTTCCCCATATCGCCTACGGCGGGGACTACAACCCGGATCAATGGCCGGAATCGGTGTGGGAGGAGGACGTCCGGCTCATGCGGGAGGCCGGGGTCAACCTCGTCTCGCTCGGCATCTTCTCCTGGTCCCGCCTCGAGCCCGAAGCGGCCCGATATGACTTCGATTGGCTCGACCGGATCATCGACATGCTCCACGAGGGCGGAGTGCGCATCGATCTGGCGACCGCCACCGCCTCGCCGCCGCCGTGGCTGTCACATAAGCATCCCGAGATGCTGCCGGTGCTGGCCGATGGCGTCCGGCTCTCGCCTGGCGCCCGGCAGCACTACTGCCCCAGCAGTCCTGTCTATCGCTTCGCCGCGCAGCATCTCGTCGAGCAATTGGCGAAGCGATATGCGAGGCATCCGGCGCTTGCGATGTGGCATGTCGGGAATGAGTACGGCTGCCACGTTCCCGCGTGCTACTGCGATGTGTCGGCGGCCGCGTTTCGCGTGTGGCTGCAAGAGCGTTACGGCGACCTCGAAGCGCTGAATCGCGCGTGGGGCACCGACTTCTGGTCGCAGCGATACTCCAGCTGGGAGGAGATCCTGCCGCCGAGGCGAACGCCCACCTGGCCGAACCCGAGCCAGCAGCTCGACTTCATGCGTTTTTCTTCCGACGAGCTGCTCGTGTGTTACGAGCTCGAGCACGCGATCCTCACCGAGCACAGTGCCGGCGTCCCCGTCACGACGAACTTCATGCGCTTCTTCAAGCCGCTCGACTACTGGAAGTGGGCGGAGCACGAAGACGTGGTCAGCGACGACGTCTATCAAGACCCGGCGGATCCCGAAGCCGGTATGCGCGCGGCGATGGCCGGCGACCTGATGCGCTCGCTCGGCCACGGCCGGCCATGGATGCTGATGGAGCAGACCAGCAACCGCGTCAACTGGCGCGACGTGAACGTGGCCAAGGCGCCAGGCCAGATGCGCCTGTGGAGCTATCAGGCGCTGTCGCGTGGCGCCGACGGCGTGATGTTTTTCCAGTGGCGCCAGTCGCGGGCGGGCGCCGAGAAGTTCCACAGCGCCATGGTTCCGCACGGCCCGCCCGATCATTCGCCCACGTGGCACGAGGTCGTCCGGCTCGGCAACGAGCTGACCCGCCTCGACGCGGTCTGTGGGACACGCGTGACGGCAGACGTGGCGATCCTCCACGACTGGGAGTCGTGGTGGGCGCTCGAGCTGCCGTCGAAACCTTCGATTCGCGTCCACCACATCGACCAGCTCGAGTCGTACTACCGCCACCTTTTCGACGCCAACCTGGTCGCCGACTTCGCGCGGCCATCCGGCGACCTGTCTAGTTACCGGCTCGTGCTTGCGCCCAGCGTGTACCTGGTGAGCGACGAGGCCGCGGCCAACCTGACCGCTTACGTCGAGGCGGGCGGCACGCTGGTGATGTCCTTCTTCAGCGGCATCGTCGACCCGTTCGAGCACATCCGCCTGGGCGGATATCCCGAACCGTTCCGGCGTCTCCTGGGCCTGGAGGTGGTCGACTGGTTTCCCCTGGCTGAAGACGAAAAGGTCAAGATCAAGTTCGCCGACGGAGCCCAGTCCCATGGCGACGTCTGGAGCGAGCTCATCACTCTGGCAGGCGCCGAGGCCCTGGCCCAGTTCTCGGGATCGACTCTGGACGGTCGTCCGGCGGTCACCAGCCACAGGTTTGGAGAGGGGCGTGCGATCTATATCGCCACGCAACCCGAACGCGCGGCGATGGCGCGGATCCTGGGCGCCGCCATCGCCGAAGCGGGCGTCAAACCGGTGCTCGAGGCGCCCCCCGGCGTCTCCGCCGTGCGCCGGTCCGGTCCACGCAGCTCGCTGCTGTTCCTGCTCAACCACCGCGACGTGCAGGTTGAGGTGCCCGTGGCCGACCCGGGCGTCAATCTCGTCGACGGCACCGAGGTGCATCGCGGCCTGGTCCACCTCGGACCACGGGGCGTGGCGGTCATCCGGAAGGGTTGGTAGCAGAGTTTAGAAAGACTGGTGGGCGGGGACGTAGACAGCGATGGAAATGACTGAGCCAACGATCGTCAGCTGCCCGAAATGTGGCCAGAAGACCCGAATTCGCAGCGCCGCCGAAGGCGTTCCGCACTGCCCGAAATGCGACGAGGCGCTGCCGTGGCTGACTCATAGCGGGACGTCGGATTTCGCCTCGGTCGTCGAGAGGAGCCCGATCCCGGTTCTCATCGACTTCTGGGCTCCCTGGTGCGGCCCGTGCCGCATGGTTGCTCCAGCGGTCGAACGGCTGTCCAACGAGCTCGCCGGAAGGCTGAAGGCGGTCAAGGTGAATACAGACCTGGAGCCTGGCCTGCAGGACAGGTTTGGCATCCGCGGCATCCCGACCCTGGTGTTGGTGGACCACGGGATGGAACGGGACCGGATCACTGGGGCGATGGGCGCGGACGCCCTCCGCAAGTGGGTCGAACCGCGCCTCCCAGTGGCCGCGAAGAGCCCGGCAAAAGACACTAAGTAACGGCTTGCGGCCGGGATGTTTTTGGGCGCGAATTGTGGCTCCGCCGGGCCTAGACTCGGAGGTCGGGGGAGATCGCGCATGCAACGGCTCGTGGGCTCGGGTCCCCACTAGAGCTGAGCGTTTCGGGAGGCCGGCCACGAGCCGGTCTCCTCTTGCCCGGGAGTAGGAGGAGTGATCGATGGGTAGCTCGGTGAGGATCAGCTGGTGGGCTCTTGCGATTCGAGGTGTGGCGGGCATCCTGCTCGGCATCGCCGCCTTCGCGTGGACCGGCATCACGCTGCTGGTGTTGATCGCGCTCTTCGCCGCCTATCTGCTCGTCGACGGAGCCTTCGCGATCGTCGCCGGGATTCGCGGAGGGTCATGGCTGCTGACGCTTGAGGGAGCTTTGGGGATACTCGTCGGAATCGTCGCTCTATTGCGGCCGGGCATTGCCGCCGTCACCCTCGTGTATCTGGTCGCGGTGTGGGCGATCCTCAGCGGCCTGGTTGAGCTTGGCGCCGCGTACCTGCTGCGCCGCATCGTGCCCAATGAGTTCTTGCTCGTGCTGGGCGGCATAGTCTCGATCGTGTTCGGGATCCTCCTCGCCATCAACCCGTCAGCGGGCGTGGTCACGATCGTGTGGCTGTTCGGCGCTTACATGCTGATCTTCGGCGCCCTGGCGCTCGCGCTGGCGCTGCGGCTGCGAAGCTCTGGCGCCGCCAGGGTCATCGGCCCGGTCTAGGCAGGTCGCAGACTAGCTGAGGTGGCGGAACGGCTCGGGCACGTAGCCGGCGAGCGCCGCCACCCAGCCTGGTGAGAGCGCAGTCCTGGCGGCCGGGTCGTCCTGGGCGAGCCAGGCCATATGCCTCAACGCGTGCTCGACGACCTGGTTCGAGCCAATCCCCTTCGCAGCCTCTGTCGCGGAGTTACGGGCGAGCTCCGCGCGGGTGATCGGTACGCCCGCGAGGTCCGCGGCCTGGTCTTCGCCGATGACGACCAGGAAGCTTAGCAACACCCCACCTTGTCCCCGGCGCCATGAGGTCGAGTGCACCAGCAGCGGAGGGCCCATCAGGTTGGTCGAGAGACGCTTGACGATCTCCATCGGATCGTCATCGTCGTGCGACTCGATGTACCAGGCGTCGGCTCCGCACGGACCGGTGAGCTCCAGCTGCCCGCCCCGCAAGCGCACGACGAAGACCTCGGCCTGGACCGGACCTTCTGTACCCCACGGCGCGGGCGCCGCGGAGCTGCCGTCGGTCTTGTTCGCCGTCAGGCTTCGGGACGCGCCCTCGAGAGCACGTCCTCCCTCGTGACCCGCATGTTGTGGGACTCGCGGGCGTGGGTCTGAACGATCGGCACGAGCTCATCGACTGTCCCGCGCATCAGAACGCCGCACGCGCACTGCACCACCAGGACCGCGCCTTGCCCCTTCTTGCTCATCTCGGAATAGCTCCTTGCCCGGAAGTGTACGAACAGGTTAAGCGGATAGATGACCAGCACCAAACCCAAAATCACGATCGAGTTCTGCGTCCCTTGAGACTACCTGCCCCAGGCCGTGAGCCTGGCTGAGGAGCTGATGGACCGATGGGCGCCGGTGCTGAGCGGCCTCGAGCTCAAGACTGCAAGCCGCGGCCGTTTCGAAGTCTCCATCGACGGCGAGGAGGTGTTCAGCAAGGCTCGATTGGACAGGTTCCCCGAGCGGGGCGAGATCGTGAAGATCCTTCAACCGAAGCTCGGATCGCCGCCCGAGTGGAGGCCGACTCACAGGTAACCTGCGTCGGTAGTTCTTCCAGGACGTAATCAGCCTGTCTGGGGAGGAGTTTCGCCATGCGGATATTCGGAAGAGTCGTCATCACGGCGCTTTGCGTCGGCGGCCTGCTCGCGGCGAGCGCTGCGCCCACGTTCGCCGACGAGAAAGGAAACCTGACCGACTTCTCGTCGATGACGGGCATCCCGGTGGGGGGCATGGTCGTTCGAGGCATCACAGGCGGCGGGTTGCCATGGGCGATCACATCTGGTACGGGCACCGTCAGCCAACAGGGCGTGGTCGACGTCACCGTGAAGGGTCTCGTGATTCCCTCCATCGGTGGAATCAACCCGATCGGCAGCTTCGAGGCCACAGTCAGCTGCCTGACCCCGGACGGTGTCGTCAACGTGTCCACTGGCGGCTTCGCCGCCAGCAAGGCAGGCAACTCTCACATCACGGCCACGGTCGACCTGCCGCGGCCCTGCAAAGACCCGATCGTTTTCGTCGGGGTCTTCCCGTCAGGCCGGTGGTTCGCGATGTCGAACCCCGACGCCCAGCCCTGACCCCCCGCACCTTGTGGGGAGGCTGCCTCCCGCGCCTTCGGCGCGGGGACCCCAGAGGACGAGTGGCCGGGTGGGGACACCATTCCAAATGAGCCGGGCATCGTGCCCGGCTCATTCTTTTTGCGACCGGATCGCAGCATCGGAGCCGATTTTTTCGTACCCTGTTCAGGCGATGCGTAGTCCAGCCATTGCTTCTTTGGCCCCGCTCACCAGGCGGCGTGCCATCGACTACGTTCGCTGCGCCAGCTGCTTCTGTAGCTGACCGAACGTCCTGACCGGGGCCCTCTGGGCCCCAATCACGGGCCGCAAGGCTCATCGCAAACGTTCGGTATCCCACATCAGCGGAGGCGCATCAAGTTGGCCAGTCTGTCCGACGGCATATCTCTCGAAGGCTTATCCAAGAACGAGTCCATCAAGGCGGCGAGCAATCACCTCCGTGGGCTGATCAAAGAGGAGCTTGTCGAGGACACGCCCGCGTTCGGGGACGACTCCGAGCAGCTGCTCAAGTTCCATGGGATCTACCAGCAGGATGATCGCGATCGCCGTAAAGAGGCTCGTGCCCGAGGCCTGGACAAGCACCACCAGCTCATGATCCGGACGCGCATCCCAGGGGGCATCGTCTCCCCGGATGCATACATCGCACACGACGAGATCAGCCGGCGCTGGGCCAACGGCACGCTGCGCGTCACGACCCGGCAGGACTTCCAGCTCCACGGCGTGCTCAAGGGCGACATCAAGAAATCGATCCGCGCCATCAATGACGCGCTGCTCACCACGCTCGGTGGCTGCGGAGACGTCGAGCGCAACATCATGTGCTGCCCCGAGCCACTCGATGACGAGTTCCATGCGCAGGTTCAGGGGTCGATCTCTGCGATGGTCACGGAGCTGACGCCGCGAACCGCGGCCTATCACGAGATCTGGCTCGACGGCGAGGTCGTGAAGACCTCAGAGCCCGAGGTCGAGCCACTTTACCGCGAGCAGTACCTGCCGAGGAAGTTCAAGACTACGGTCGCGCTCGAGGGCGACAACTGCGTCGACGTCTACGCGCACGACCTCGCCATCGTCGCCATGAAGCGCGCGGACGGATCATTGCGCGGGTTCAACGTGCTGGTGGGTGGCGGCCTGGGCCGCACCCACAACAAGCCGGAGACGTTCGTCGCCGTGGCCGTGCCGCTCGCCTTTGTCGAGCCGGACCAGATCGTGGAGCTCGCTCGCGAGGTCGTTGCCGTGCAGCGCGACTATGGCGACCGCACGAACCGCCGGCACGCGCGTCTCAAATACACGATCGCCGACCGCGGGCTGGAATGGTTTCGCAACGAGGTCCAGCAGCGCGTTGGATTCGAGCTCCAGCCTCCGGAACCGCTTGCGTGGAAGCCTGTCGATGACCACCTCGGCTGGCACGAGCAGGGCGACGGCAAGCTGTACATCGGCATCTACATCGAGAACGGGCGCATCGCCGACGTGGACGGCGTGCGGTCTCGATCGGGGCTGCGCACCATCATCGAAGAGCTCAGACCCGAGGTCCGGCTGACCGCCCAGCAGAACGTGATCCTCGCGGGTCTCGAGCCCTCTCAGAAGCCGCGCGTCGAGGCGTTGATGGCCGAGTACGGCATCGCGCCGGTCGACTCGATCCCGCGCGCCGTCCGGTACGCGATGGCCTGCCCCGCCATCCCGACCTGCGGGCTGGCGGTCGCCGAAGCAGAGCGTGCCCTGCCGAGCCTCGTGCGCCAGTTGAGCGCCCTGCTCGACGAGCTGGGCCTGGCCGAGGAACGCATCAGCTTTCGAATGAGCGGCTGCCCCAACGGATGCTCGCGTCCTTATCTTGGCGACGTCGGCTTCGTCGGCACCACGCTTGGCAAGTACGACGTGATGCTGGGCGGCGATTTCGACGGCACGCGGCTCAACCGTGTGTTTGCGCCCAACGTACCAATCTCCGAGATCGCGGCTCTGCTGCGACCTCTCTTCGTCGAGTTCCGCATGCGACACGAGCCAGGCGAGGGCTTCGGCAACTGGGTCGAGCGGGTCGGTTTCGAATGCCTGCGACCCCTTGTAGAGCAGACCGCATGAGCGCCCTTGCCCAGGACGAGATCCTGGTTGATGAAAGCCCCGAGGACCTTCTTCGCTGGGCGTACGAGACCTTCGCCCGTGTAGCCGTCGTCGCGAGCTTCCAGGCGGAGTCGTCGGTGATCATCGACATGGTCTCGAAGATCCGACCCGACTTCCGTGTGCTCACGCTCGACACAGGCCGGCTGCCTCAGGAAACGCACGACATGTTCGACCGCGTCCGGGACCGTTACCAGATTGCGATCGATGTCCTGCAGCCTGATCCGGCTGAGGTGAAGGACATGGTCGACACTGACGGCACCAATCTCTTTTATCGATCGCCGGACCTGAGGCGACGGTGCTGCGAGGTGAGGAAGTCCCGTCCGCTCGAGCTGGCGCTGCGCGGGTATGACGCCTGGATCACCGGGCTTCGTCGGGAGCAATCGGTCACTCGCGCGCACGTTCAAACTGTGACCGTCGACCGCGAGCACGGCGGCATCAGCAAGGTCGCGCCGCTCGCTTCGTGGTCGAAGGCCCAGGTGTGGGATTACATCCGCGCCAACGAAGTGCCTTATCACAGCCTGTACGAATCCGGGTACACGTCGATCGGCTGCGCGCCCTGCACGCGCGCGACGGCTCAGGGCGAGGATGAGAGGGCGGGCCGCTGGTGGTGGGAGCAGAACGAGGTCAAGGAGTGTGGCCTTCACTTCCCCACTCGTGGGGAAGTCGAAGGAAATGCCTCGTGAGCAACCTGCTTGCCCTTTCCGAAAAGCACGCTCTGAGTGTGGAGCGCCTGAGTGTGTCCTTTGCTCACGGGGACCAGCTGCTGCTCGCGCTCGACGGCGCGACCTTCGAGGTCAAGCGCGGCGAGTTCGTTTGCGTGGTCGGGGCGTCGGGCTCAGGCAAGACCACGCTGCTCAACGTCCTGGCCGGGCTCGATCGTCCCTCGGCCGGCCGAGCCCATGTCCACGGGCGGGTGGCTTTGATCTTCCAGGAGTCGGCCCTGCTGCCGTGGCTCACCGCCGCCGGCAACGTGGAGCTGGCCCTCGAGCTGCGAGGCGTCAAAGCCTCGGTTCGGCGAACGCTTGCCTACGAGCTGCTGGGTCGCGTGCACATGGCCGGATTCGAGAAGCGGAGGCCACACGAGCTCTCGGGCGGCATGAAGCAGCGCGTGGCGCTGGCGAGGGCTCTCGCCCAGGATGCCGACGTTCTCTTGATGGACGAGCCGTTCGGGGCGCTCGACGCAATCAGCCGTGACTTGCTCCACGAGGAGCTCGAGCGGATCTGGAAAGAGAGCCGTCTCACCATTCTCTTCGTCACTCACAACGCGCGCGAGGCCGTCCGCCTCGGCGACCGGGTGATGGTTTTCACGAGCCGGCCGGGTCGGGTGGGCCATGAGGTGAAAGTCGATCTGCCTCGCCCGCGGAGCCTCGACTCCCCTGAGCTCGCCGTGATCGCGGGCCGCATCACAGACCGCCTCAAGCACGAGATGATCAATGGCCGCTGAGCTTGCAACGCAACTGCCGGCGGCGGCAATGCCGGTGTCAGCTCCGCACCCCCTCAGCAGGTCGGCCCGGCGGGTTTGGTCGGCCGTATGGCCGAAGCTGGGCGCGATCCTTCTGACGGTTGTGGTCTGGCAGCTGGTCGTCTGGTCAGGCTGGCGGCCGCAATCGCAGCTACCAGGGCCGTGGCCGGTGTTGGAGCGGCTGGCCGGCGATCTGGCCCGTGTTGACTTCTACGCCGGAATGGGGCTGACGCTGCGCCGCGCCGCCCTCGGCTACGCGATCGCGGCCGGAGTCGCGATCGTCGTCGCGATTCTCATCGCGCGCATCGAGCTGGCCCGACGATCGGTCGGGTCACTCCTGGTCGGCTTGCAATCGATGCCCTCCATCGCGTGGTTTCCGTTCGCTGTCCTTCTGCTTCAGAAGAACGAAGGCGCGATCACGTTGGTGGTCCTGATGGGCGCCGCGCCCGCGATCGCCGCGGGACTCTTGAGTGGCATCGACCAGGTCCACCCGCAGCTGATTCGGGTCGGTCGCGCCATGGGCGCCGATGGCCTGGGCCTGTACCGCCACGTCATTCTCCCGGCGGCGCTGCCTGCCTTCGTCGGCGGCCTCAAGCAAGGATGGGCGTTCGCCTGGCGAAGCCTGATGTCGGCCGAGCTCCTCATCGTAGCCACCAGTCCAGCGTCGATCGGTCAGCAGCTCCAGTCGGCCAGAAATCTCAATGACGCGCAGCAGCTGCTTGCGATCATGATCGTGATCTTCGTGATCGGGATCGCCATCGATTCAATGTTCGGCGGTCTGGACCGCCTGGTCAGGCGGCGATGGGGCCTGCTGGGGAGCGAATCATGAGCAGCGGCTTCGTGGTCTGGTTCACAGGGCTCTCCGGGGCCGGCAAGTCGACCATCGCCAACGCCCTTGCGGCCGAGCTCGCCAGGCGCGGAAGGCATTCCGAGGTGCTCGACGGCGACGAGGTCCGTACGCACCTTTCCAAAGGCTTGGGCTTCTCCAAAGCAGACCGCGACACCAACATCCGGAGGATCGGCTACGTGGCGCGGCTGGTCGCGCGCAGCGGCGCTGTCGCGATCACGGCGGCGATCTCCCCGTACCGCGAAGTGCGCGACGAGGTCCGGGCGCAGACTCCCGGCTTTGTCGAGGTCTACATGCGCTGCCCGGTCGAGACCCTCACGGAACGCGACACGAAGGGTTTGTACCGCAAGGCGCTCGCGGGCGAGATCGCCAATTTCACCGGCGTCAACGATCCCTACGAAGAGCCGCTCCATGCCGAGGTGGTGTGCGACACCGCCCGCGAGACGCCGGCCGAATC
>Ga0209590_10000080_pt1 | contig 21813 bp, 19 predicted proteins | sample CZO8metaG_FD_188353 | JGI IMG/M metagenome (GOLD analysis project Ga0209590, IMG submission 188353) | Vadose zone soil microbial communities from the Eel River Critical Zone Observatory, Northern California, USA - CZOApr15con1.8 metaG... | ecosystem: Environmental > Terrestrial > Soil > Vadose...
CAGCCACTGGATAGGGGTGAGCTCCACAACCCCCTTGATGAAGGCGGCGACCTCCGGGCTGTTGGGTCCGTAGGGTGCGGCCGGCTTCGGAGGCGAGGTGCGCTTCGCCGGCGCCGGCGCGGAATCAGCACGGGGAGTCGGTGGTTTGGTGATCGCCGTCGTTGCCCGCGCCACCGCCGCCCGCACCCGCGCCCGCACCGGCTTGGGAACGTGTTCCTCCAGCGAGTCGAACGGGATCGCCGGTTCGAGCGGGGTCCACAAGACCGCGATCTGCTCCTTGGTCAGCTCGGCTCGCGCGCCGAGCACCCTGCCGCCATGGACGACAGTCCTCACTGCTGCCCAGCCCAGGTCGCCCGTGAGATGGGTCGGGATGGTCCGGAGCGCCAGCAGCGCAGCCGCCTCCTCCCCCTTCAGGTACCGGCTCTTGGCCACGACGGTAAGGAGCGCGCGAGACGCGTCAGGATCGAGGCGCCAGCGGCGGGCGAGCACCTCGCACTTCTCACGGTTGAGCGCCTCGACGGCCTTGAGATACCGCACGGTCGCCGGGTCGAGCGCGTCGAAGCCAGACACTGGGACGAGCGCGATGAACGGGGCGTAGTGGGCGGCGAACTTCAGCGCCGAGTGGTGCTGGCGCATCACCAGCGCCGACAGGGCCTGCCACGCCGTCGCCACCTTGTCATCGCTCCGCTTTTCCAGGGCGCCGATGAGCGCTTCGCCCGCTTTGGACATCGGTTCGGACAGACGTTCGTCCGTGCTGCGGATGGCGGCCTGGATCGCCTCGAGGGATTGGGTCGCCGGTCCGGTCTCCTCCTTGGTGACCGTCGAGACCAGCCGTCGCGCGGTGAGCACCTGCCGCCACTGCCAGGGCGTCAGCTGGGCGACTGCGTCGATGAACGCGTCCACCTCGGCCGTGTTCTTCCCGAAGCGCCGGGAGGCGTCGTCGTTGGCACTGAGAATTCGGCCCAAGAGGCCATGGGTGGCGGGCGCCATCGCAAACAACTTTAGTCGGGGCGACGGCCGGAACAGCCAGCCTTAGCGGTCAGACAATCTCCACTTTCAACAGGTTGGTCTGGCCGGGCCGACCCACCGGCACTCCCGCCACCACCACGACCCGATCCCCGGTGCGCACGAGCCCGCTGCGAAGAGCCGCCTCGGTCGCGTTGGCGACCATCTGGTCGGTGTCCTTGCCGGGACTGACCAGGAGAGGTATGACGCCCGCGTAAAGGGCGGTCTTGCGAAGGACCTCCGGGTGGGGGCTCGCCGCGATCACGGGCACATGCGGACGCGCCTTGCTGCAGCGCAGCGCTGTGGTTCCCGACTCGGTGAACGCGATGATCACCCGGGCGCCAAGCTCGTCCGCGGTGGTCGCGGCCGCATGTGCGATCGCGCTCCCCACCTGCCCTGGCTCCCTCCAGATCTGGCGCTCGCGGCCGAACGCGGGATGGCGCTGCGTCGACAGGCAGATCCGCGCCATGGCGCGCAAGGCCTCAACGGGGTGGGCGCCGACCGAAGTCTCCTGCGACAGCATCACCGCGTCGGTGCCGTCCCAGATGGCGTTGGCCACGTCCGAGGTCTCGGCCCGGGTCGGGCGGTTGGAGGTGACCATGCTCTCCAGCATCTCGGTCGCGGTGATCACCGGCACGCCCGCGCGGTTGGCGCGGTCGATGACCTCCTTCTGAACCGCGGGCAGCTCGCCGAGCTTCAACTCCACGCCAAGGTCGCCGCGAGCCACCATCACGGCGTCAGCAACCTCGAGGATCTTGCCCAGGTTGCGAATCGCCTCCAGCTTCTCGAGCTTGGCGATCACCGGAGCTCGGCAGCTATGCGCAGAAAGGTGCTTCTTGCAAGCGAGCAAGTCCTCGGGATGGCGCACGAACGACAGCGCCACATAGTCGACGCCGAGCTCGACCGCGAACTTCAGGTCCTCAAGGTCTTTCTCGGTCAAGGCCGGGAGCGGCAGTGGACGCCCCGGAACGCTCACGCCTTTCCGCTCGCCGAGCAGGCCTCCGCGAATCACCGAGCACTCGGCTCGACCCTTCGACGTCGCGCGGACGACGAGCTCGATGCGGCCGTCGTCGATCAGCACCCGATCGCCCTGTCGCAGCGCATCCACGAGCTCGGGATGGCTCACCTCGATCTCGTCGGCGGCGCTGCGCGGCCCGCCCACGAGCACGACCCGCCGGCCTCGGGCCAGCCGCATGAACGCGGAATCCAGCGGGCCCGTGCGAATCTTCGGGCCCTGGAGGTCGCCGAGGATCGCCACCGGCCGGCCCACCGCCTCGGCTGCGGCGCGCACGTCCTCCGCGGCCTGCCGGTGCGTAGGGTGGTCGCCGTGAGAGAAGTTGAGGCGGGCCACGTCCATGCCCGCCTGCACCATCGTCCGCAGGACGGTGGGCGATGAGCTCGAGGGTCCGATCGTGCACACGATTCGGGTGCGGCGAATCATGCGCGGATCACTTGGCGTATTTCTGCACGCGCCGGCCGAGCTCCTCCTCCGCCTCGATCATCCTGCGCTCCAGCTCCGTCGCGCTGATGACGGCGCCGCCCATGCCCCGCACCATGTCGCTCTGCGAGTGATCGGAGGTGGCCACCGTGACCATGTCGCCCGCGCCAACGGCTCCGTATGCGAGGCGCTCGATCACCTGGTCCGCCGAGTGTCCCTTGCGCGCGAAAATGATTCGCACCCCCTCCACGATCTGCTCCGAGTTGGTGCGCGAGGCCGCACGATGTGCATCGAAGACCACAGTCACCTCCGCGCCGGTGACGAGCCCGTAGACGGACAGCCGCTCGACCAGCTTGTCGCGCGCGGCCTCGAGCGAAACGCTGAGAAGTCGCTTGAGCGACGGCCAGGCATGGATGACGTTGTAGCCGTCGACGATCAAGCGTTCCATCCGGCTAAGGCCGCATGTTCTGAAAGCCGTAACCGATGAGGCGGGGATCGATGTTCACCAGATTGGTGAGCTGGAACGCAAGAGAGTAGAACGCGTCGCGTGCCGGGGCCACGTTCCAAAGGACGATGAACAGGCCGATCATTGCCAGCTGCGCGTAGCGAACGGAGAGCACCTGCATCGAGTACGGGAGCCAGGGACGCAGGATGCCGAAACCGTCGAAGCCGGGGATGGGCAGCAAATTGAGAAGCAGGGCCACCACTTCCATGAAGCCGAGGAACGAAAGCGCTGCCCAGAAGCCCACGTTCGTCGACGTGATCCAGTCATCGTGGCCGGGGACAAGAAACGGAGCGAAGACGAGCAGCGCGCATAGCAGCGTGCCGGTGGGTCCGGCGACCGAGACCAGCGAGTCCCAGATGCGGCTGCGGATTGCGGAGTGGTCGATGTACACGGCGCCGCCCGGCAGCGCGATGCCACCGAGCACCAGGAAGACGACCGGAAAGATGATGCTCATCAGCAGGTTCGCATAGCGGATCGGATTCAGGTCCAGATAACCGGAGGCCTTGACCGAGCGGTCACCACCGAGGTATGCGACGACCGCGTGGCCGAACTCGTGGATGCACAGCGATGTCACCCACCCCGACACGACGAAGACGATCGTCAGCACCCAGGGTGCTGCCGGCAGCACGTCGAACCACAAACTGATGCCGCTGATGGCGGTGATCGCCACCAGGCCGCCGAAGATGGGGCTGATGCCAAACGCACCGCGCAAAGACTGCAGCGGCTTTCGGCGCAATTTGCGGTCCCTGCTGGTGTGAACGCCGGGCGCGGCCTGGACGTCGGGCCTGGCCCCGGTCTGAAGGTGCTGCCTGACGTCGTAAAGCGTCAACCCGGCCTTCTGCAGGACCGCCGACGTTGCCGGCGAATCGCTGTACAGGAGGGCTAGAAGCAGGTGGATCGAGTCCACCTGGTAGTGGCCGAGCACCTGCGCCTCGCGATTGGCGTTGACCAGGAGCTGGCGCAGCGGCAGGGTCGCGATGCCTTCTTTATTTGCCGCCTGCGCGGCAGTGCCGTCCGCTAGCGCGGCGATTGTTTGCGGGTCGACCCCCAGCGCCCGGATCGCCTCGTATGCCGAACACCCCCGAAGGGACAGGATCGCGTTGAGCACGTCGACCGGCCCCGCCTGTAGCGCTGCCCGATCAGAAGCCAGCGCCGTCGCGCGCTGGAGCACGTCGCGCGCGTCGCGGTTGAGCGGAATGTCGGCGGCGGCCCTTTCGAGCTCCGCGGTCGCGTCAGGCACTTTTGGTTCTCTGGCGCATGACCTCGTACAGCAACGCAGCGGCCGCAGCCGACGCGTTGAAGCTCGAGATGTGCCCCGCGACTGGCAGGCGAAGACGAACGTCGCACCTCTCCCTGACCAGCCGGTGCACACCCTCGCCCTCGCTGCCGACCACGATGCAGACCGGCTGGGTGAGGTCGAAATCCCAGGGTGGCACATCGCCGCGCACGTCGAGAGCCGCGGTCCAAATCCCTGCCCGCTTGACTTCCGCGATCGCCGACGGGATGCCAGAGACCTGCGCGATTCGGAGCAGCTCGCTGGCGCCCGAGCTCGCTTTGACCGCCGCGGGCGACAGCGGCGCGCTGCGATGCTCGGGGATGATCGCGCCGCCGGCGCCCGCCACCTCCGCGCTGCGCAGGATCGCGCCAAGGTTCTGCGGGTCCATGATCCCGTCCAGCGCCACCAGCAGCGTCGGATTGGTGGCGAGGAGATCCTTCAGGGTCCACAAGCGCCTTGGCTTGAGCTCGGCCGCCACGCCCTGATGCACCCCCGTGGCGATGACGTCGAGACGCTCGGGCGGGACCACCTCGATGGGCGCGAGCCGGGCGAGCTCGTCGAGGCGCGGATCGTGGCCGAGACCCGAGGCCTGGAAGACCTTGACCACCTTGCCGGCCCGCGCAGCCTCGAGCACCGTGTTGCGACCATGGATCAGCGCCGCGGGCGCGGGCGCGGGACGCTCGTAGCGCCTCGACCGGCCTTTCATGCGGGCGTCACCCTGCGCCAGCGGACGCCGTCGCGCGAATCCTCGAGCGCGATGCCGCGCTCCCTCAGCTCTTCGCGGATTCGATCCGCACGGGCAAAATCCTTGGCCGCCCGCGCAGCCTCGCGCTCGGCGATCAACCGCTCCACCTCCTCCGCGAGCCCCGGCTCCTCGCCGCCCATCACGTCGAGGTGGCCGTCGACTTCTTCGAGAAGCCCAAGCAGCGCGCCACGTGCACCCGCTCCCACCCTTCTCTCGTCGAGGGCCGCGTTGGCCTCGCGGACGAGCTCGAACACGACGCCGATGCCCTGGGGCAGGTTGAGGTCGTCGTCGAGCGCCTCCCGGTATGCAGCCCGCACTTCCGAGATTCTTGCGACCAGGTCTTCATCTGCTGCCGGCGCTGGATCGGTGCGGCGCACCCTCTCCGCAAAGTCCCGCAGGCGCCGCACCTGCTCGGCCGATGCGTGCAGCGCCTCTGTGGTGAGGCGGATGCGCTGACGGTAATGCGCGTTGGCGATGAGGAAGAAGCGAACCGCGAGCGGGTCGTGCCCGGCCGCGACGAGGTCGCGCAGGGTGGTGAAGCCACCCGCGCTCTTCGACATCTTCTCGCCGGTCGCCTCGGCCAGGTGTTCCGAATGCAGCCAGACCCGCACGAACGGCTTGCCGTTAGCGGCCTCCGACTGCGCGATCTCATTCTCGTGGTGGGGGAACATCAGGTCGATGCCTCCGCTGTGGATATCAAGCGTCTCTCCGAGGTAGCGCTTGCTCATCGCCGAGCATTCGATGTGCCAGCCCGGACGCCCGAGTCCAAAGGGCGCATCCCACGCTGCGCCCAGCTTCTCGTCGCCGGGTTGGGCCTTCTTCCACAGCGCGAAGTCGCTCATCGACTCCTTGTCATAACGGTCAGCGGCAACTCTGGCGCCCGCGCGCAATCCAGAACGGTCGAGGTGCGACAACGCGCCGTAGCGCGGGAAGCTCTCGATGCGGAAGTACACGTCCCCCTCGGCGCCGTATGCGAAGCCTCGTTCGAGCAGAGTCGTGATCATCGCCACCATTTCCGGGATGTGCTCGGTCGCCCTCGGGTAGTGCTCGGCCGGCTGGGCGCGCATCGCGCTCATGTCCTCGAAGAAGGCCGCGACGTATGGCTTGATGTATTCGCCGATCGTCGTGCCAGCGTGCATCGCCTGGTCGAGGATGCGGTCGTCGATGTCAGTCAGGTTCATCACATGCGTGACGCGATAGCCGCTCGCCTGAAGCTGCCGGCGCAGGAGGTCGTAGAACATGAACGCGCGCAGGTTGCCGATGTGGGCAAAGTTCCACACCGTCGGGCCGCACGTGTACATGCCGACGTGTCCGGCTTCGATGGGTTCGAAGACGTCCTTGGTCCCGGTCAGCGTGTTGTGGAGCCGCAGCGTCACTTGTCGATCAACGCCACCGCTTGGGCCGCGATGCCCGCGCGGTTGCCCAACGCTCCGAGGCCCTCTGGCGATGTCGCCTTGACGCTCACCAGGCCGCGGTCGACACCGATGCGCCTGGCGATGTTGGCCTCCATCTCGCTCAGGTGCGGCTGCAATCGCGGCTCCTCGGCGACCACCGTGCTGTCGATGTTGACCACTCGGTAGCCTGCTTGCTTCAAGACCTCGCTGGCGGTCGCCAGCAGGTCGAGGCTCGATGCGTCCTTGTATCTGGGGTCATCGGCCGGAAAGTGGTCGCCGATGTTGCCGAGCGCCGCCGCTCCCAGCAGCGCATCGATGACTGCATGCGTGAGGACGTCCGCGTCCGAGTGACCCTCCAGTCCGAGCCCATGGGGTATGCGGACGCCGCCGATGATCAGCTTGCGGCCCGGTTTGAGGGGATGGATGTCGTAGCCCGCGCCGATCCTCAAGTGGCGGCGGCTTCCTGCTCTTTGATCAGCGCCTCGACCACGTCGAAATCCTCCGGCGTGGTCAGCTTGATGTTCGCAGGCTCGCCTTGCACGACCGTGACCTCGTGACCGGTAGCGGCTACGAGCTGCGCGTCGTCGTCGCCGACCAGGCCCGCGTCGGCCGCCTCGCGGTGAGCGCGCGCGAGCAGCTCGTACGCGAATGCCTGCGGTGTCTGCGCCAGCACGATGCGTGACCTGTCAAGACTCTCGACCAGCCGGTTGCCCTCCACTCGCTTCACGGCATCACGCGGCGCAATGGCCGGGAAGGCGGCGCCCGACTCCACCGCCGCCGCGAGGACGCGCCGCACGAGGGTTGCGGTCACAAGCGGGCGCGCGGCGTCGTGCACCAGGACGAAATCGCATTCGCCGAGTGCCGCCAGGCCGGCTCGCACGGACTCCTGCCGGCTGTTGCCTCCCGCACGCACTGTGACCGGCTTGCGGGGAGCAAGCGACACCACCTCGCGTTCCGCGTTCTCGAGGCGGCTCGGTGGGCCCACGACCACGATCCGATCCACCTCGTCCAGCGCCAGGAAAAGTTCCAGGACCCGCGCGAGGGTGGTCCGGCCGTTGAGGCGGACGTACGCCTTGCTCCCGCGGCCCAGACGCGAGCCCGACCCCGCGGCGGCGACGATCGCGCCGACGGTGGCCACTAGGAATCCTCTTCGCGCTTGGGGCGGGTGTTGCGCTTGCCGTCCTGGCCGGCGGGCTCAGCGAAGATCATCCGGCCCGCCGAGGTCTGGATCACGGACGTCACGACCGCTGTGATGGTTTGGTTCATCAGGCGCCGCCCGTTCTGGACGACGACCATCGTACCGTCGTCAAGGCTGCCCACACCCTGACCCGGCTCCTTGCCCTCGCGCGCGACTGTGACCACGATTTCCTCGCCAGGGATCGCGACCGGCCGCATCGCCTGCGCCAGCTCGTTGAGGTTGAGGACTGTGACGCCTTCGAGCCGCGCGATCCGGTTGAGGTTGAAGTCGTTCGTCATGATCCCCCAGCCCTTGCTCTTGGCTGTGCGGACGAGGTGCGTGTCGATCTCGGTGTTGGGAGACACATCGTCCTCCACCACCTGCAGGTCGATGGACGGATCCTTCTGCATCTCGCCCAGCACGTCGAGCCCGCGACGGCCGCGTCGCCGGCGGGTTGCATCGGAGGAGTCGGCAACGTACTGGAGCTCACGAAGGACCGAGCTCAGCGCGACGAGTGGCATATCGACGAAGCGCGTCTTGGCGATGTCGAATATCCGCCCGTCGATGATGACTGAGGTGTCGAGGAGGACCGCGTCGAGGCGATGGCCCTTCTCCTCCCGCGTCCTTCCGAAGAAGAGGGCGGTCAGCTCTTCGCGGCGGGTCGTCCCGACCGAAGCCCCGAGCAGCGCCAGCAGAAATGCGAGCACGAACGACAGGGCGATGCCATAGGGCGCCACCAGGTCGCGGACGAACACGCCGATGAGCACAGCGATGACGAGACCGACGATCATGCCCAGCAGTCCGCTGAGCAGGTCGGGTAGCGGAGTCGACGCGAGGCGCTGGTTGAACCCTCGCCAGCCCCCGAGCACATACGGCGTGCCCAGGTACGCGAAGATCAAACCCTCCATCGTGGTCAGGCTGATAAGCACCCAACCCTGGTGAGTGATCCCCGACAGGCGGACGAACGCGTAACCCAGAAAAAAGCCACCGACGACTCCGATCCCCACTCCGATGCGACGGGCGAGGCGATCGGAACGCTTCACGGATTACCTCCTCAGGTGACCGATGCCTCGGCCTCCTTTATGAATGCGCCGGACCTCATGGGTGGAAGAAAGGCGGCGGAGATCGCCTCCGCCAACGACCGGACCTCGACGACCTCGAGGCCTGTCGGCCGGCCGGCTTTGGTGCCGGCCGGAATCAAAGCGCGCGTCAGGCCGTGACGCGCCGCCTCCTGGAGGCGGCGTTCCAGCTGGCCCACGCGACGCACCTCGCCCGCCAATCCCAGCTCTCCGATGACGACCAGGCCGTCCGGCAGGGGCCTGTCTCTCGTGTTGCTGTAGATGGACAGGGCAAGACCAAGGTCGGCGGCAGGCTCCGTGATGCGGATGCCGCCCGCCACGTTGACGAATATGTCCGACTGCCCGAGTTTGACCGATGCCCGCTTCTCGAGCACTGCGATGAGCATGTGCAAGCGGTTGATGTCGAGGCCGCTCGCGATGCGCCGTGGCGGGTAGTTCGTTGTCACCGGGTTGACGAGGCTCTGAATCTCGATCAGCAGCGGGCGCGTCCCCTCGATGGCGACGACCACCGCGGTGCCAGGTGAAGCGACGGCCGCGTTGCCGAGCAGGGCCGCCGAGGGGTCCGGGACCTCCTCAAGCCCCGCTTCGCCCATCGCGAAGACGCCGATCTCCTCCGCCGAGCCGAAGCGGTTCTTCATCGCGCGCAGGATGCGCAGCTCCTGCCGACGGTCGCCTTCGAGATAGAGCACGGTGTCAACGATATGCTCGAGGACCCTCGGTCCGGCGATCGCACCGTCTTTCGTGACGTGGCCGACCAGGAAGATCGGCACCCCGATCTCTTTGGCCAGCCGCATCAGGCGCGCCGCGGATTCGCGCACCTGGGTGACGCTGCCGGCACCGCCTTCGTAGCCGGCGTCGGTGACGGTCTGGATGGAGTCGACGATGACCAGCTGCGGCGCCTCGGCGCGGATCGAGTCGCAGATGGCGTCGAGGTCGTTCTCGGCCAGGAGGAGGATTCCCGACGAAAGCAAGCCGAGTCGCGACGCACGCATCCGGATCTGCTGGGGCGATTCCTCACCTGATGCATAAAGGACCGTGCCGCCGGCGGCGGCTATCTGCTGGGCGGCATGCATCAGGAGTGTCGACTTGCCGACGCCGGGCTCGCCTCCGACGAGGACGATGCTGCCGGGGACGATCCCGCCACCCAGCACGCGGTTCAACTCGCCCCAGGCCAGAGGACGCCGCGGGGCGGCTTCGGATTCGATCTGGCTCAAGGGCACGGGCCGGCTCCCACGCGGCTCGGCAGCCTGGCTCCGGCCACTCGAGCCGCCCTGTGCGCGCCCGCTGCGTCCAGCCGGCGCTTTCCGCACCTGGAACTCCTGGAGCGTGTTCCAAGCACGGCAATGCGGGCACTGGCCGGCCCAGCGCAGGCTTTCGCCCCCGCATTCGGAACACATGAAGGTCACTGTCGGCTTCGGCATCAGATTGACTCTCCACCCATCATGGGATTTTTACAACTGCCCACGTAGCCTTTTACGGGCTGAGCCGTTTTATTGATTAGAGCGCCGGGACCCCACCCCGGCTTCGAAAACGCAAGGCGCCGCCCTGACTACCCCCGGGGCGGTGCCTCAGTTTCGCATTCTGGTGGCCACCGCGCGGCGGACCACCGATACGACTGCCGCCGGAGTGTCGAGAACGTCTCCGGCGGTGAAGCGAAGAAGTCGATACCCGGCATTGATCAGCCGGTTCTGGCGGCGGTTGTCTGCGGCGAGGCTCTCGCGATGCGTTGCGCCGTCGTACTCGATCGCGAGCCGAGCGTCGGGATAGTAGAGGTCGGGGCGTGCTAGGAAGAGACCTAAATCATCGCGAAGGGAAACCTGGCCCCTCGGAAGCGGCAGTCCAGCCAGAACCAAGAGGAGTCGTAGTCGCGTCTCCATGACGCTCTCGGCAGCTGGATCGGCCAGTTCGAGTGCGCGCTTCAGGCGCCGTACCCCTCGGTAACCGGCGTGGGCGCTGGCCCAAGCACGAAGCCGGCCGCTATTGACCAGACGACAATGCAGCGCCTTATCCAACAGCGCAACGGCATCCGTTAAAGGAAGCCTGCACGCAAGGTCTGCAATGGTCCGAACCGCGGACGTGACGCGAACACCTCGGCGGCTCGACGTCTCGGCCGCGGGAATGCTGCAGCGGCGGACCACCACCCCAACGAGCCTTGAAGTGCTGCCGGTACTGGGCACCGCAGCCTCGATCGGGCTGCATGGTGCGATGTCGAGACCGTGAAGCCAGGCAGCGGTGGATCCGGTGAAGACCGCCGCGTCCGGCAGACGGACCTTTGCGGCGATCAACCGCGTCATCGGCGCCTCGGCGATCTCATGCCAGGCATAGACGCCACGACCAAGTCGCCGCCAGCTCGCGCCGAGCAGTTGCGCTCTAGACACGCCATGCCGACGTGCCTCGCGGACAGTGAACGGACCTTTGGTCAGTTCAGGCGGAATGCGCGGAGTCGGCGCCATGCCGAGAATGCTGGCCGGGGCGCGGCGCAGGAACAACGCCGCCTGTTAACGCCGAGTGTGTGGTGTGCGAGGTATCAGGGCATTGTGATAGCCAACGGAGCGCACACTCGGCGATGCCCGCTCAACGAGTCGACATATCCTCTGTGAGTGGACGCATCGATCTCGGTCGATCGCATAGCCGAGGCGGCCGGGGCGATCGATCCGGTCTTTCGTGACAGTCCCCAGTTCGTCAGCGAGCCGCTGAGCAGCCGCCTCGGGGTGTCCGTGGTGCTCAAGGTCGAGACCGTGAACCCAATCCGGTCGTTCAAGGGCCGCGGCGCGGACTACCTGCTTCAGCGCGTCGACTCCCAACCCACAGGATTCGTGTGCGCCTCGGCCGGAAACTTCGGCCAGGGAATGGCATACGCCGCGCGCAAACGAGGAATGCGCCTGACAGTGTTCGCGGCTGTCACCGCCAACGCGCTGAAGGTCGACCGCATGCGCGCCCTTGGCGCGAACGTGATCCTGGAAGGCCAGGACTTCGACGAAGCCAAAGGCGGCGCGCTGCGGCACGCCACCGAGACAGGAGCCTTCTACGTCGAGGATGGCTTGCTAGGTCCGATTGCCGAAGGCGCAGGGACCATCGCCGCCGAGCTCGGGCGCATGGACGATCCGCTCGACGCCTGCATCGTCCCCCTCGGCAACGGCTCGCTCATCAATGGGATGGGCTTGTGGCTGAAACGATTCTCACCGTCGACCAGGGTCATAGCCGTGTGCGCGAGTGGCGCGCCCGCGATGTTCATGTCATGGCGCGCCGGCAAGCCCGTCAGCACCCAGGCGATTGACACCATCGGCGACGGGATCGCGGTGCGCGTGCCGGTACCTGAAGCTCTCGAGATCATGCACTCGGCCGTGGATGAGGTGATGCTGGTCAGCGATCCGGAGATCGTCGAAGCGATGCGGTGGCTGCACCGTGACGAAGGCCTCGTCGTGGAACCCGCGGGGGCTGCAGGGATCGCCGCCGTCGCGAAGTTACGAAACGAGCTCGCCGGCAGCCGAGTCGCCGTTCCGCTGACCGGCGGTAACGTGACCGAAGAGCAGCTCCGGACCTGGCTGTAGTGGTGCGCCCGGGGAAGCCGCTCGCCAATGCATCGGCCCATTTCCGCCGAGCGCCCTGCGGGCGCTGACGCCTGCGTTACGGGGCCCGGCGCTCGTCGTCACGCATCTACGCGATGCGCTCCTCCTCGCGCCACCCCTGCCTTGGCGTCGGCGGTCTGGGCCGCGCCTTGTCGAGCTTGTCCCCCGGGCACACCACTTACTGACCTTCCAGGTTGGCCAGCTGATCGAGGGCCGCCAGCGGGCCGCGCTGCGCGAACTCATCAGGTAAAGCTGTGCGCAGGCTCGCTTGCAAGGTGCTTGCGAGCTGAACCCGCATCTCCAGAGGGAGCTGCGGGCGCCGGCGAGCATACGCGCTCACGAAACGTCGGAGGTCGGGGTCGATGCGCCGGAGGATGAGCTCCGCCTGGGACGCCGGCATGTACGGCGTCGGTGCATACGCATAACCGGGAGGAGGAGGCGGCGGCGGTGCCGGTGGGTGCGCCGGGTACTGGTATGGAGTCCCCGCGGGCGGACCCGCCGGTGGGGGCGGCGGCGGCGGTATGCCCAACGCCGGGCGCCCAAGCTGCCAGAGCCCGACCGAATCCGAGTCCTTGACCACGATGGTCCCGGCCGCGAGGTCTCCCAGACGCTTGCCGCGGCCGTTGGCGAACAGGACTATCAGGCCCACGCCGTACCCATAAGGCAGGAAGTCGACGATCCTGATCACGTTGCGGATGCCGGCCTGGACCCAGGTCATAGGCTCGCCCCGGTCGCCTACCACCCGAAGCCGGAACGCCCTCTTCCCGAGCGTCTGCCCGGAGAACAGGGCCTCGCTGATCCAGAAGTACCCGAACACGACCACGAAGCTGCCGAACAGCTCGATCAGGGTGGCGATGGTGGCGGACTGGGTGTACGTGGCGGCGCCCGCCGCGAAAAAGAACACCGCGATCAAAAGCCCGGTGACGATGAGGAGGTCGAGGATCTGGGCGATGCCCCTGGTGCCCAGCCCCGCCACCTGGTAGTCGAACCTGACTCGCTCCGGCGTCGCGACGACGAGGTCAGTGTCGGAGAGCGGCTGCTCCATTCGGCTATTTTGGGTCCCGTGAGAGCTGAGGAGTTCGTTTTGCGCCGGCGGGACGACTGGAACCGTCTCGAGGACCTGATTGCCCGCGCCGGCGCCGGCAAGCTCAACAGCCTCGCCCCGGCGCAGGTCCTGACCATGACGGCCCTTTACCGGCGAGCCACGGCCGACCTCGCTCGCGCCCAAAGGGACTGGCCGGGCGAACCCGTGCACCGCTATCTCAATGGGCTCGTCGCTCGCGGCCATGGCGTCGTGTACCGGCGCGGCGGCCATGTCTGGCGCAGGATTCGCGTCTTCTTCGCCGAGACCCTTCCGCGTACATACCGGCAGGCATGGCCGTTCCTGGTGGCATCGGCCTCACTCCTGTTCGTGCCGGCGATCATCAGCTATTTCGTCGTCCTCGCTTATCCCGACACCGCTTATGGCATCGCCCCCGCCCAGATCATCGACCAGGTCCATCACCACAAGCTCTGGACCAACATCCCGCCCGAAGTTCGGATCGAGGCGGCGGGCCTGATCATGATCAACAACATCTACGTTTCGATGCTGGCGATGGCGTTCGGAGTCGTCTTCGGCCTCCCGGTGATCTACGTCCTCATCACCAACGGCATCAGCCTGGGCGCGCTGTTCGGGCTCACACAGGCCTACGGCGTCAGCGGCGGACTCTTCGATTTCGTCATCGGCCACGGCATCCTGGAGCTCTCGATCGTCATCGCCCAGGGCGCGGGCGGGCTGATGATGGGCTGGGCGCTGATCTCCCCCGGCAATCACAAGCGGTCCGACGCCCTGGTCATCGCCACCAGGCGTGCGTTCACGCTGCTGATCGGCCTGGCCCCACTACTGGTGATCGCGGGCACGATCGAAGGGAACATCTCCCCATCTGACGCCCCTTTCCCGGCCAAGGTGACGATCGGCCTCACCACCGGCATCCTTCTCTATACGTACCTCCTGTTCACCGCACGGCAGCGATCCCCTGTCCCTTCCAGGGAGAGGGGATTCGATTTGAACAGCCCGGATCAGAGCAGTGCGCGCTCCTTCAGCTCCAGGTAGCGCTCGACCAGGGCGGGGCTGAGGCTGCCGGCGACGACGTCAAGTCCGAGCACGCCGCCACGACGGAGCAGCTCGAAGCTCTCGCGGCGGCTCGCCATGAACTCCTCCGCCGCGGCCCACTCGTAGGCACGCGACGAGGTGGTGACGGGCGCCTGGCGTGCGTTCACGACGGAGGGGTCCGACATCGCCACGACCAAGACGAGGTGACGGGCCGCCAGCCGCAGGCAGTGCGCGACCAGCTCCTTCGAGGCTTCGGGGTCCTGGAGGTCGGTGAGGATTACCACCATCGATCGCCTACCGAGGCGAAGCGACAGGTGAGTGAATGCGTGACCGAAGTCGGGCTCCACGTACTCAGGCTTGACGGCGTACAGCTCCTCGGTGATCCGCCGCAGCTGCGCGCTGCCGCGTTCTGGCTTGATGAAGCTCGTGACCCGATCGTCGAATGTCATCAGGCCGACGCGGTCGCCGTAGGCCTGCGCGACCCACGCCAGCATCAGCGCCGCGTTGATGGCGTAGTCGAGCTTGTCGAGCTCCCCGGCCGGCGCGGTCATGAGACGCCCGCAATCGATGGCAATCATCACCTGCTGCCCGCGCTCGGCCTCGACCTCGACCACGACCGGGTGGTCACGTCGAGCCGTGGCCGTCCAGCTGACGCGCCGGATGTCGTCGCCGCGCACATAGTCACGCAGGCCGGCGAAGGCGGTCGAGGCGCCGGGCGGCCGCGCCCTCCTCAGGCCGGCCATCACTCGGAGACCGCGTCGCAGCGTGAGCTGCATGCGCTTGATGGCGACCACGTTCGGGAAGACGGCCACCTCGTTTGGATGCTGCAGCCGTACCTGGCGTCGCCACCAGCCGTCACGCCTCGAGACCTGGAGGTCCACCGGGCCAAATCTGTATGCACCACGCCTGGGTGACGACGTGCCGTACGTCAGCTCCAGCCGGCCGTTGCGGTCAAATTTCCCCGCGACCTCGCGAGGCTGAGGCGTGAGGTCCGCGGGCGCGTGGTCGGCGATCGTGGCCAGCAAGCCCGCGGCCGCTGAATTCTCGATCACCACCTTCACCTCTTCGTGCTCGCCGAGGGAGAAGGGTTCCGGCATGACCCTGCGCACGCGATAGCCGGATCGACCGGGCAGCAGCGCGATGTCCCGGGCCAGGACGAGCACCAGTCCCACGTGGTACGCGACCGCTACCACCACCAGCACCGGCGAGACGATCGTCAGCGCGATCAGCGCCGCGCCGATGGCGATCGCCCAGAGGAGTCGGGGCTGGGGCGCGAGCCCGCGAGCAAGACTGAAGCGCATCACCGCGGCGGGACGACCCGGCCGGCCACGGCTTCCAGCACGCTGTCGGGTGTCTGGCCGCCGACCTCGGCCTCCGGCCGCAGCACCAGGCGGTGCCGGAAAGCGGGCGCGAGCAGCGTCTTCACGTGGTCCGGGGTCACGAACTCCGAACCATCGAACGCGGCCACCGCGCGCGCCGCCAGCATCAGCAAGACCTCGGCGCGCGTGCTCGCTCCGAGTGCGATCTCCGGCGCGTTTCGGGTCGCCAACGCCAGGTCGACGATGTAGCGCCGGATCTTTTCGTCCAGCACCACCTTCGCGACCTGGGCGCGGCACGCCTCGATGTCGCCGGCGCCGAGCACCGGCTCGACCCCGGCCTTGATCGGGTCGCGAAGCTCGATGCCGGCCTCCCAGCGCTTCAACACCTCCATTTCGTCGTCCGGCAGCGGGTAGTCGAGCCTGACTTTGAAAAGAAAGCGGTCCTGCTGCGCCTCCGGCAGCGGATACGTGCCCTCGTACTCGATCGGGTTCTGCGTGGCGAGAACGAAGAACGGAGCGGGCAGCGGCTGCTGCTGGCCCTCGAGGGTCACCCCCCGCTCCTCCATCGCCTCCAGCAGCGCGGACTGCACCTTGGCGGGAGCGCGGTTGACCTCGTCGGCCAGAAGGATGTTGGTGAAGATCGGGCCCTTGCGCAGAGTAAAGGTGCGATTGACAAGGTCGTAGACGGCAGTGCCCACGATGTCCGCCGGCATGAGGTCGGGCGTGAACTGCACTCGGCCGTACTCCAGCGTCAGCGTGCGCGCGATGGCCTTGGCGAGCAACGTCTTGCCGGTGCCCGGCACACCTTCGAGGAGGATGTGGCCCTGCGAAACCAGCGCCACCGCGCACAGCCGGATCGCTTCCTCCTGCCCCACCACGGCTTTGACCAGCTGCTCACGAAACCGGGCGTAGAAATCTGGAGCGGTCATCGAGGTGGAACCCGTCATCGAGCCTCCTAGTTCTTTGATTGCTGGCGGCGCGCGGGCGCCGAGGGGTAAGCGAGTCCATGCAGGCGCTGTGCGGCGCTCAACAGCTCGGCATCGCCGCCGGCGGTGCCGTACAGCGCCCGCTCCGCCTCAGCCAGCGCGCCGGCCAGCTCAGGCGCACGAGCGTACAAAGCATTCCAGAATCGGTCGCGCGGCTGGGCGGGCAGCCCCGTCCGCACCGCTACCGCACGCTCGCTCGCCGTGGCGAGCATTCCGAGAGTGAGGGCGCGAGCTCCTGAGCGTCGCAGCAGCTCGCCGACTGCGACCGCCCATTCGGCGTCGGCGCGCGCCACCTCGGCGGGGCGTTGAATCAATGGCCCGAAGCGGCGGCCCCGAAGGATAAGCCCGACGAACACCGCCACGAGGAACCAGAGGATGGCCGCGCCCCATGGAGTCGTGACCCATGCCTGAGGAGCGAGGTCGCTGAGGATCAGGCCGTGGTGGTATTCGTCAAAGCTGACAGCGGAGCCGGCGTCGACCAGGCCGAGCAGGTCCGAGAGGAACCGTCCGTTGTCGGCCTTGTCGAGATATCCGTTGCACAGCACAAGGGGGTCTGCCAGGACGACGACGGTTCCTGAACCCAACTTCTGGATCAAGCCCAATGGAAAGCCGTCGTTGCTGCGCAGGATCGGCACCTGCGTCGAGGAGGCGAGGAAGGGGACCGCGAGCTCGGCGCCCGACACGGTGGTCACGCCGTCGAGGACGGGGTTTGCGAATTCGGTCTGGCTCGACGCGAACCCGCTGAGCCTGGTCACGGAGAATGCCCGGTCGAGCTGCGAGTCCCCCTGCTCCGACGCATAAACGAGCACGCCACCCTGACGCACCCAATTGGCAGTCTGGTCGGCGTCGTCGGCCGTATAGGGGCTGGTCGGAGTGAAGACGAACATGAGACCGTTCTGCGAGGGCGGCGGGAAGGTGCCCTCGATCTGGCTCGTCGGATGGCCCATGGCCTGGGCGAAAAGCCGCGCGGCGGAGGTGCCGTTGGCCGCATCGCTATTGGAGTTGTGGTCCGGCGAATCCTGCTTCGGCTGTCCGAGATAGGCCACGCCCCCGATGAGCAGCGCCAGCACGAACGCGATGACCCACCCGCGCAAGCTCTTCATGCCGCCGCCTCCTGCACCGGCTTTCGAAAAGGCCCTGCCGCAAGCTCTGCTCGCACGTAGGTCTCGGCGTCGACGCCCCGGCCGCCGTAGACGGCAGCCTCGAATGGAAGTAGGAGCGGCCGCAGGCGGGCCGAGTCGCCGGCATGTTGAAAGATCTCGCGCACTGTGAGCGGGCTTCCCGCCCACGTGTGCTCGCCGGCGATGGTCCCCGCGACTCCGGCGCACAGCGCTCGGATCGCGCCCACCCGATCTCCTGCCGCCGCGAGGCGATCGGCTTCGGCGAAGAAGTCGGCCGGCGCCCGCGGACCGAGTGCAGAGCCCGCGGAGGCGGCCTCCGCCAGGCGTCCGCGGGTGGAGCGAAAGATGATCACCGCCGCGCCGACGACCGCGATGGCGCCGAGGATGTAGAAGTAGACAAACGGGACGGCCGGGCCTTTGTTTCCGGTCCCGCCAAACAGGAAGCTGAGGAAATCCCTGATCCGGTCCCCGATCCACTGGCCCAGGCGGTCGAGGGGGCCTGGCGGCTGGTGCAGCGGGTTGTAGCGCTGCATCGTGAGCACCTGGTGGAGCTGTTGCTGCGCCTGCGCCGGGTCGGCCGTGCCGGCCGGGGCGGCCAAAGCATCTCGCAGATGGTTCAGGCGCGCGCCCGCGTCCTTGAAATCGGGCGGGCGCAACTGCAGGTCCGTGATGATCTCCAGCTGTGTGTGACCGGTGCCGGCCTCCAGAACGACCAAGGCCTTTTGGGCGGCGGCGACGTCGCCGGGCTGAGCGCTGCTGACGATGACGATCGTGTCCTCGACGGCCTGGCGGTACGTCGATGTATCTGCGATCGCCGTCATCGGCCACGCGAGGCCGGCCGCGAGCAGCAACGGAGCCAGCGCTTTGAAGGCGGCGCGCGTCTTCAGGTCGTTCTCACGCCGGCTGTGTGGTGGCCACGCGCTGGGCGAGCTGAAAGAGATCGAGGGCTTCGCGCCGAACGCGGAGGTCGAAGTAGATGAGCACGATTGCGATCTGGAACACAGGAATCGCGAGCGCGCTGACGAGCACCGCAACAGCCTGCGAAATCGCCAGCGCGACGTATTGGGATACGACAATGCCCAGCAAGCCACTGGCCAGTGACAGGAACCCTCCCAGGGCAATCTGGACGACGTACCAGATCAGCAGAACCAGGAACAGGATCAGGAACGTGCGCCACCAGCGTCCCTCGACGAGGCGCCAGCTGCGGCCCATGGCGGCGACCAGACCGGTGTTCTCGACGAACATCACCGGCAGCGCGGTTACCCAGCCCACCCAGATCCATATCCAGAGCGGCAGCAAGCAGAACATCAAGATCATCAACCCGATCAGGACCAGGTACCCGAGGATCGCGAAGTATCGCCGCAGGACTCCACGCAGCGCGCCCCAGATGGTCACGGGGCGCCCCTGGGCGGATTCGCACGCGGCGTAGATCACGGCAGCGGACGTGAAGGGTGACAGCAATAGGCTGACCAGGTAACCGATCACAAGCACCGCCATGGAAGACACCAGGCCGTTGAAGTCGGGAGAAGTCGAGTTCGCGCTTTGGACGAAGGTTGAGAACAGCGAAAAGATGCTGTAGCCCGTGAGCCCGGCAGAAGGGATGGCGAGGATCAAAGAGATGCCCGCGAAAAGCAGGAAGTGGCGGCGATAAATACGAAAGGTCTCGTCGAGAAGATCGCCGATCTCGAGCGGGCGCAGCCTGAGGGGTGCCGGGGCGCTCACTTTGGCCTCCATTGTGGCGTGGGCGCACGCCTCTATGGCGATCAGGCGTACTCTCAGGTTGGGGTGTGAAGTGGTCGATGAATCTCGCGCCAGCCGTGATCGGATGCGCGTCCTGTTCGTTGAAGACGATCCGTCAGTGGCGCAAATGTACAAGCTCAAGCTCGAGCTGGACGGCTACGACGTAGAGGTGGCCTCCGACGGGGAGCAGGCCCTCGAGGTCGCGCGGAGAGAGGCGCCCGACATCATCTTTCTCGACATCCGCCTACCGAAGCTGGACGGGTTTGGGGTCCTGGAGGCGTTACGGAAAGATCCGAAGACCGAGAATCTGCCGGTCGTGATTCTGTCGAACCACAGCGAGAAGCAGCTCGTCGAGCGCGGCCTCCAGCTGGGCGCGCTGGACTATTTGATCAAGACCCAGACCACGCCGGCTCGTCTTTCGAGCGGCCTCGAAACCTGGCTGAAGGAGTAGTCGGGAGGTAACGCGCGTCTTGACCCAAACGTGCGGAATCCGCCGCGCGCAAGGGCGCGTCTTGATCCAAACGCGCGAAAACGCGAACCGTCAACGACGCTAGGGTTTGGCGGCGGCTCCGGTGCCGGCGGGCTCCTTGTGGCGATGCTTCGTCGGCGTGAACTTGAGCCCGTCCTCGCCCTCGACGTCGATCTGCACCGTGTCGCCGCGGGAGATCTTTCCACGCAGCAGGTGCTCCGACAGCTGGTCTTCGATCCGGTTCGTGATCACCCGCCGCAAGGGACGCGCGCCGTAAATCCGGTCGTATCCCTCTTTGGCCAGCAGATCCTTGGCCGCGTCCGTGACCTCGATCGTTATCTGCTGTTCGACCAGGTGCTTGCCGAGCTTCGCCAACTGCAAATCGACGATCTGCCGGATCTGCCCCGTGGTCAGGCTCTTGAACACGACCACGGCGTCGACGCGGTTGAGGAACTCGGGCCGGAACATTCGCTTGAGCTCTTCGTCGATCTTTTCCTTGGTGTTCTTGTGTCGCCGTTCGACCTCGTCGGACTCGTCAACGACGGCCGGCTGGAAACCGAGCGACGTGCCGGCCTGGTTGACGTCGCGGATGCCCAGGTTCGACGTCATGATGATCACGGTGTTCGCAAAGTTGACGACCTTGCCCTTCGCATCGCTGAGCCGGCCGTCCTCGAGGATCTGCAGGAGCATGTTGAAGACTTCGGGGTGCGCCTTCTCGATCTCGTCGAACAAGATCACAGAGTAAGGGCGCCGGCGGACCGCCTCAGTAAGCTGGCCGCCCTCGTCGTAGCCGACGTAGCCCGGAGGTGATCCGACCAACCGCGCGGTCGTGTGCCGCTCCATGAACTCGGACATGTCGAGCTTGATCAGATTGTCTTCGGAGTCGAACAGGTACTCGGCGAGGGCACGCGCGAGCTCCGTCTTCCCGATGCCGGTGGGCCCGAGGAAGATGAACGACCCGATCGGACGTCGCGGATCTTTCAGGCCCGCCCGGGCGCGGCGCACCGCCTGTGACACCGTCTTGATGGCCTCGTCCTGCCCGACCATCCGCTTGTGAATCTCTTCCTCCATGCGGAGCAGCCGGGAGGTCTCCTCTTCGACCAGACGCGACACGGGGACTCCGGTCCAGGCAGCCACGATCTGCGCGATGTCCTCCTCGCCGACCTCGGGGACAGTCTCACCGAGCTTGTCTCGCCAGGCGGCTTCCTTGAGCGCGAGCTTGTCCTGAAGCTTCTTGACCTTGTCGCGAACACTCGCGGCAGCCTCGAAGTCCTGCTTGTTGACCGAATCGTCCTGGTCCGTCTTCTGCTTTTTGATCTCCTTCTGGAGCTCCTTGAGCTCGTCGGGAGTGGTGGTGAGCTTCATGCGCACGCGCGCGGACGCCTCGTCGATGAGGTCGATCGCCTTGTCAGGTAGGGCGCGGTCGCTCACGTAGCGGTCGCTCAGCACGGCGGCAGAGTGCACGGCCGAGTCGGTGATGGTGACGCGGTGGTGCTTCTCGTAAAGCGACTTGACTCCGTTCAGGATGTCGATCGTCTCTGCGAGCGTTGGCTGGTCGACGTAGACCGGCTGGAATCGGCGCTCGAGCGCGGCGTCCTTCTCGATGTACTTGCGGTATTCGTTGAGCGTCGTCGCCCCGATGCACTGGATCTCACCGCGCGCCAACGCGGGCTTCAAGATGTTGGCCGCGTCGATGGCGCCCTCGGCGGCGCCGGCGCCGACCAGCGTGTGAAGCTCGTCGATGAACAGCACGACCTCGCGGCTCGAGCGAATCTCGTCGAGGATCTTCTTCAAGCGCTCCTCGAACTCGCCGCGGTACTTCGTGCCGGCCACCAACGCGCCCATGTCGAGCGTGAGCACGCGCTTGTGCTGAAGAGACTCGGGCACGTTGCCCATAT
>Ga0209590_10000084_pt1 | contig 21570 bp, 19 predicted proteins | sample CZO8metaG_FD_188353 | JGI IMG/M metagenome (GOLD analysis project Ga0209590, IMG submission 188353) | Vadose zone soil microbial communities from the Eel River Critical Zone Observatory, Northern California, USA - CZOApr15con1.8 metaG... | ecosystem: Environmental > Terrestrial > Soil > Vadose...
GAGTTATAGGCCGTCCCCTCGGGTTAGGCTTCGCGGCCCGCTGACCGCGGGTTCGTGGCCACCAGGTCGCGAATGTCCTGCACCTGCCTGCTGATCCACCGCGTGATGTCATTGGTGCGCACGACCTCGCGCGCGCCATCGTTCAGCCGCCGCCGCTCCTCCACACCCATGGTGAGCCCCGCATACAACGCGGCCGCCGTCGCCTCGACGTCGAACGGGTTGATGGAAAGAACGTGCGCCTGCAGCTCCTCATGGGCACCCGCATTTTCTGAAAGCACGATCACCCCTTTGGTCGCGTTGACAAGCGCGCCTTCCTTCACCACCAGGTTGAGCCCGTCATAGACAGGGTTGACCATCAGCACGTCGAAGTTCTTGAGCGACGCGATCGCCTTGCGCTCGCTTTCGCCAATCTCCAGCCGGATAGGGAGCCATGTCTCGTTGCCGAACTCGCTGTTGATGCGACCCACGGTCTGGCGGATCTGCCGGAGGTAGCGGCTGTAGACGGCCACGTCCTGGCGCGACGGCTGCAAGAAGGCCCAGAACTGGACCTGGCCCCGCAGCTCGGGGTGGTAGCGGAGGAGCTTGTCATAGGCGATGAATCCCCGAACGATATTCTTCGACGGGTCCGTCCGGTCGATGCGCGCGATCAGGCGGGGCGGGCGCCATGACGCCAGGTCGCGCTCCTGGCGTTTGACGCCACGCGAGGCGGCAAGCCGCGAAGTGGTCCCGACATCGATTGAGATCGGGTAATGGCGCGCATAGACGACGCGACCGCCGTAGAAGACAGCCCGCTCCCGCTCATCGACCTGGAGGCCGGCATTCTCCTCACACGTCAGGAGGAAATTGCGCACGTCAAGACTGGACTGGAAGCCGACGATGTCGCATCCGAGCAGTCCCTCGAGGATGGCGTCGCGCATCGGCTTCGGGAGGACCTTCCAGTACTGCGGCGTCGGCCACGGCACATGCACGAAGTGCGTGAGCATCGCCGCCGGCAATGCCTTTCGCACCAGCCCCGGGACCAGATACAGCTGGTAGTCGTGGACGAGGACCAGGGGCCGTCTCGGCGCGTTGCGGGCGACCTCGACCACCTTCGCCGCCACCTGGCGATTGACCTCGACGTAACCCTCCGACCATGCCTGGTGGATGCGGTCGTCGATAACGGGTTCATTGCCGAGGTCCCAGAGGTAGTGCTGGATGAACCACAGCACGGGGTTGGCGAGCACCCCGTAGTACATGTCGTACTGCTCCTTGGTAGGCATCGCGTAGTGCAGCCGGCCGGTCGAATTCAGCAGGGGGACCGTGACCATCGCGCCGTGGCTGGCCGCCAGCTGCCGCTCGTCGTCATTGCGCGCGACCGCGACCCAATCCGCTTCTGTCGCCTCCGCCAGGGTGAGCAGGGCGGTGATCACCCCGCCGGCTCCGCGCTTGTATCCTCCCTCCGGCCTGGGCTCACGAGGGGCCCGATTGCAGACGACGATCGGCGAGCAGTCAGGCAGGGTGTGGGCCACGTAGGCCCGCATCGAAGAGCCCGGACTTCCCCGGTCGCCGGATGCAGGCGCGTCCAGCGCGATGCTCAAGGTACGGCTAACCGGGGTGCGCCTCAAAAACGAATGCCGAGCGATCGATCGGCAATTCACGCACGCGGATCCCGGTCGCTCGGGCCAGGGCGTTGACGAGTGCGGCGGGGCCGGGGATGGCGGGTGGTTCGCCCACGCCCTTGGCCCCAAGCGGTCCTACTGGTGAGGGGACCTCGATGAGGCGCACGTCGATGTCGGGCATCTGGTCGGCGGTCGGCAGCTCATAGTCGAGGAAGCTGCTCGTGCGCAGCTGTCCATCATTGTCGTAGGCGAGCTGCTCGCCGAGTGCCCGCCCGAGCCCTTGGGTGGCGCCGCCGTGGATCTGCGCCTCGACCTCCGGAGGGTTGATCGCCTTGCCCACGTCCTGGATGGCGGCAAAAGCGGTGAGCTGAAACGCGCCGGTCTCGGGGTCTGTCTTGACGCGCGCGATCTGGACTGTGAACTGCGGCGAGGCGCTCAGCACCGCAGACCGGCCGCTGGCCTGGATCGGCTTGTGCCGGCCCATGAACTCGGTGCTGAGGGTCACGAGCCGCGTGATCTCGACGAATCGATCAGGGACGCCGCGCACGGTCACGCGGCCGTCGACGATCTCGAGGTCCTCGGGGCCGGCTTCCAGCTCTTCAGTCGCGATCTCGAGCAGCTGGCGCCGCGCCTCGAGCGCGGCCTCGCGCACCGCGCCACCGATGCTGTACGTGGTCTGGCTGCCCGCGGCGATCGGTCCGAACGGTGCGATGCCCGTCTCACCGGTCTCGATCCTGACCTTGTCCGTCGACATGCCAAACGCCTCGGCGGCGATCATGGCGAGCCCGGTCGTGGCCCCGCTGACGTCGGGTGTCCCGATCAGCACCGAGAGCGTCCCATCCGGCTCGACCCGGCATCCCGCCGCTGCCGGAGTGCGCGCGCCGCCCCACGACCCGATCGCGATACCGACGCCCTCGCCTGGCCCGCAGGCCGCCGTGTACATCGGATGCCGCCGCGCCTCTTCCAGGACTTCGAACATGGCGATTCGCGGCCGCGGTTCACCCTGGGCGTCCGGATCGCCTTCCTTCGACGCATTCAGCAGCCGGAGCTCGATCGGGTCCATGCCGAGCTTGATGGCCAGCTCGTCCATGGCCGACTCGAGCGCGAAGTACGCTTGGGGAGCGCCCGGAGCCCGGTACGCGTCGACCGGCGTCTTGTTGGTGGCGACCTCGTATCCGGTCAGCTCGAAGTTGGGGATCCGATACGTCCCTCCGAGGAACGAACCCGTGATGCCGGCATGCCAACCGCTGCTCGCGCCGTTGTCGTAGTGATACCGGGCCCGCAGCGCCACCAGCTTTCCATCCCTCTTGGCGCCGAGCTCGATGTCGAAAACGGCCGCGGGCGCCGGGTGCGCGACCGCGAACTCCTGCTGCCGGGTCAGCGTCAGGCGAAGCGGTCGGCCCGTGCGGCGCGCGAGCAGGGCCAGCAGCGTTTCGAGCAGTGAGACCTTGCCGCCGAAGCCGCCACCGACTGGCATCGGCACGACGCGGACCTTCTGCGCCGGCACGTCGAGGAGCTTGGAGATCTCCTCGCGCACCTGGAATGGTCCTTGCGTCGGCGCCCAGATTGTCATCCCGCCATCCGGCTCGGGGCGCGCGATCGAAACGTGCGGCTCCATCGGCGAGTGGTGGACACCCGCGAGGCGGTAAGTCTCCTTTATGACCACGTCGGCACCGGCCAGGGCCGGCTCGACATGGCCGCGCTTCAGGCTCGCCACCGCGGTGACGTTCGGCGGCCGGCGCGCCGGCTCGGACTCGGACGTCGTCGCCGCCCCATGGATCGCGGCATCCTCATCGGAACCTTCCTCCCCGGCCTCGAGCACGGCTGCAGTGCCCTCCTTCATGGCGGACCCGGCGTCGGCGCTGGCCGGGAGTGCCTCGAGGTCGACCTCGATCAGCGCCGCCCCGTCGACGGCAGCGGCTTCGCTCGCCGCGACGACCGCCACTACCGGCTGGCCCGTATAGAACACGCGGTCGACCGCCAGCGGCTGGTCTTGCCCGGAGGTGCCGGCCAGCGCCAGGTCAGCCCCGGTGAACACCGCGAACACGCCAGGCGCCGATCTCGCGGCGCCCGTCTCGATGCTGCGGATCCGGGCGCTGGCCAGATGGCTCAGAACCAGCTGGACGTGAAGCAGGCCCGCCACGTCGAGATCGGCCGTGAACCGGGTCGACCCGGTGACCTTTTCGCCGCCTTCCAGCCTCCGCCTGCCCACCCCGACCATGCTCACGGGCCGATCATGCCACGCCCGCCGAGCCGACCACCGGGGCGCCAGGCTCCCAGAACCCATCGGGAGCTTGACCCGAGGGGGGTCTAGGCCCCAAGATGACCGTGGAGTAGCGGTGCCATCGCGAGATGGCGAAATCCATTGCCGGCGCACTCTCGCCCCGGACCTCCGGGAAGAGGGCGATGGATGTCGAGGATGGCACCGGAGCTATACGCCTTCCTCGGCTTGTTTTCCTGAGGAGGTTGTATGACTGGAAGCTCCAAGTTCCGTTCCCTCGCCATCGCGTTGGGAGCACTGTTTGTAGTCGCCGCGTGTGGCCCCGGCGGAGGCGGCAACGGCGAGACCCTCGCCGCCGACCAGACGTTCCGCTTTGGCTTGAGCAACGACGTCACGAGCCTGGATCCCGCTCACGTGAGTTCGGCCGTCGACATCACGTTCCTCAACGAGGTGTTCACAGGGCTCTACCGCTTTGACAACAACCTCAAGATCCAGCCCGATGGCGCCAGCGCTCTTCCGACCATCTCGGCCGATGGGCTGACATGGACCTTCGCGCTGCGGCACGATGTGGTCTTCTCCAACGGGGACAAGGTCACTTCCGCCGACTGGGTCTGGAGCTGGACCCGAACGCTCCGTTTGAACGACGCATACGCCAGCAACCTCGAGGCGATCAAAGGCGCCTTCGACGTTGAGAGCGGCAAATCGACCACGATCTCCGGCCTGAGCGCGCCAGACGCTTATACGCTCAAGGCTCAGCTCGCTGCGCCGGCCGGCTACTGGCTGACCCAGCTCGCGATGCCCACGGCCGCCGAGGTCCTCGACCAGAAGGCAATCACCGCCGGTGGCGGTGACGACCACTGGACCGAGAACGTTTCGTCCTACATCGGCAGCGGACCGTGGAAGATGACCGCTCGCACCCCCAAGCAGTCGATGGACTTTGCGCCCGTCAAGAACTGGTGGGGCGGCGACACCGGCAAGCTGACGGCGGTACACGTCGACATCGGTATCGACGATGTCTCGCGCGTCAAGAAGTTCGAGTCCGGCGGCTACGAAGTCGTCGGCATGGCCAACAACGGACCTGGCCCGGACGACGTGCTTCGCTACAAGAACGACCCGACCAAGAGCAAGCTGCTCACCGTCTTCCCAGGCGCTCGCAGCACCGCCCTCGGTTTCAACTTCGTCAAGGGTCCGTTCGCATCCAAGCCTGGCGCCAAGCCGGGCGCCGACACGACCAACCCCAACGACCCTGGCCTCGATGGCCGCAGGGCGTTCTCGATGGCTATCGACCGCGCGCAGCTGACTGACATTGCTTGCGCACACTCGATCACCTGCCAGCCCGCGACCGGCGGTCCGATCAGCAAGGGCCTGCAGGGATACCTCGGCGATGGTGCCGACCCCTACTCGAAGTTCGACGCACAGGCTGCCAAGGCCCTCTACACGAAGTGGGACCCGACCGGCAGCAAGGTCAAGGGCCTCGAGATCCGCTACAACTCCAACGCCGGCAACGACAAGGTCTACGCGAACGTGCAGGCGCAGTTGAAGCAGAACCTCGGCATCGACGTCGCGCTCCACCCGTCTGACTTCCCAACCCTGCAGCGCGACCGCCAGCAGAAGCTCCCGATCGTCGGACGCGAGAGCTGGGGCGCTGACTACGACCACCCGCAAGACTGGTTCGACAACCTGTTCACTTGCGCCCAGGCGCCAATCGGCAAGGGCAACGACCAAGCCTACTGCAACCCGGCGATGGACACGATCGTGGCCGCCGCCGACGCTAAGCCACTTGCCCAGGCGATCCCTGACTACATCACCGCTCAGAAGATGATGGTCAACGACGTGGTTTGGGCGACCATGTTCTATGGCACCCAGAGCTACATGATCGCGAGCTACGTCCGTGGCGCTGGTTACAACTCGCTCTACGACTTCAACTGGGAGGGGATTCGCCTCCTCCAGCACTAACCGTCGGTTTTGAGTTCAAAAAGGGGGGTTCCGCAGTTTGTGCGGACCCCCCCTCTGCTGTATCGTTGGCCAGGAGGGATGTGAGCCGAGGAACCCTCGTATACGCGGCGCAGCGCCTTGTGCTGATCACGTTCACGGCGATCGTGGTGTCCTCCATCGTGTTCATCGGCATCCACCAACTCCCCGGCAACGCGATCGCTCGCGAGCGCCGGATCAACCCCGCGACCGAGCAGGCCCTCCTGCACCACTACCACCTCGACCTGCCCTGGCCTCAGCAGTACGCGTTGTGGCTGCAGGGCCTCACGCATGGCGACCTCGGCGAATCCCTCGTCAACGAGGGCACCCAGATCACCCCGCTGCTCCTGCGTGAGGCGAAGACGAGCGTGACCCTCGGCCTCGCCGCGGTTGCGGTCACGATCATCATGGGCATGTCCCTGGGAGTGCTGGCAGCGATCAGACAGAACACCTGGGTCGACTACGTGGCGTCGACGGCGGCCGTGGTCGGCTACAGCGTGCCCAGCTTCGTGTGGGCTTTTCTGCTCATCATCCTCACGGTCACCGGCTTCTATGCCTGGAGCGGGGGGACGATCTATGAGGACATCGGGTGGGGGAAGATCCAGCAGATCCCTGTCCCCGCGCTGGCGCTCGGGCTGCCATACGCCGCCATCGTCGCCAGGCTGACCAGGGCCAGCATGCTCGAGACGATTCGCCAGGACTACGTGCGCACCGCGTGGGCGAAGGGCTTGACCGCCAGGGTCGTCATCCTGCGCCATGCGTTGCGGAATGCCCTCATCCCGGTCGCAACCATCCTCGGCCCGCTGATCACCGGCATCATCACCGGGTCGGTCGTGATCGAGTTCCTGTTCGGCATCCCCGGGCTGGGCCAGGAGTTCGTCACCAGCATCCTGAGCCGTGACTACAACATCGTGATCGGCGTTTTTACGTTCTACGCGATCCTAATAGGATTGGCGAACCTGACCGTCGACCTGCTTTACCCGGTTCTCGACCCGCGGATACGTTATTGATGGTGACGGAGTAATCAAATGGCGACAGTAGTCCCGACCGCGCTCGAGCTACCCGAAGAGCTACACGTCATTGGGGTTGACGAGCTCCCGGAGCAGGTCACCCTGTGGCAGGATGCCTGGCGCCGGCTGACCCGGAACCGCATGGCGGTCATCGGGCTCGTGATCATCGCGATCTTCATCATCACCGCGCTGGTCTCCTTTGTCTGGACCCCATATCCGACCTGGAAGCAAGCGCTGGGGCCGACCTACCAGACCCCGACGCTGCTCCACCCGCTCGGACTCGACGACTACGGCCGCGACATCTTGAGCCGGGTCATGGGGGGCGCAGCGATCGCCCTCGGGGTCGGCGTCGGCGCGAGCATGCTCGCCTCGACGATCGGGATCGTTCTCGGCCTGCTGGCGGGGTTCTACCGCGGCAAGCTGGACGTCGGCATCTCACTGCTGATCAACATCTCTTATGGAGTGCCCGACCTCCTCATCGCCCTGATCCTGGTGGTTCTGATCGGGCGCGGCATCCAGAACATCATCCTGGCGATCTCGGTCACGGCCTGGTTGGGGATGGCGCGGCTCGTCCGCGGGCAGACCCTGGCCCTCCGGGAGCGTGAGTTCGTAGAGGCCGCGCGCTCGATCGGGACGAAGAACCTCAAGATCCTGAGCCGCCACATCCTGCCGAACGCACTCGGCCCGATCGTCGTCCAGGCCACCTACCTGGTGCCGGCCGCGATCATCTTCGAAGCCTTTCTGAGCCTGCTCGGCCTGGGCATCCCGCCACCCGCACCCAGCTGGGGCCGCATGGCCAGCGAGGGCTACAAGGCGCTCCAGATTGCGCCGCACATCGTGCTCATGCCGAGCCTCGCCCTGTCCCTCACCGTCCTTGCGTTCAACTGGGTGGGTGACGGCCTGCGCGACGCGATCGACCCGAGGATGCGTCGATAGCCGGCCCGCTACTCCAAGTCAAGAACCTCACGACAGAGTTCGGCACCTCTGACGCAACTGTCCGTGCCGTCGACGGAGTCAGCTTCGAAATGGACGCCGGCGAGACGCTTGGGATCGTCGGAGAGTCGGGCAGCGGCAAATCGATGACGGCGCTCTCGATTCTCAACCTCGTTCCCGAACCGGGCAAGATCTCCGGCGGCCAGATCTTGTTCAAGAACCGCGACGTCGTCACCATGACCTCCGGCGAGCTGCTCGAGTACCGAGGCGGCGACGTGGCCATGATCTTTCAGGACCCAATGACCTCCCTCAACCCAGTCCTCCGGGTGGGTTTCCAGATCGAGGAGGCGATGCGCGCCCACTCGCGATTCGACAAGCGGCAGGCGAAGGCGCGTGTGATCCCGCTCCTGGAACGCGTGCGGATACCCTCCCCCAAGCAGCGCGCACGCGACTTTCCGTTCCAGTTCAGCGGGGGCATGCGCCAGCGCGCGATGATCGCGATGGGCCTCGCCAACGAGCCCTCCCTGCTCATCGCCGACGAGCCGACCACGGCTCTCGACGTGACCGTGCAGGCGCAGATCCTCGAGCTGTTGAAGGAGCTCAATCGCGAGCTGGGTACGGCGATCATCCTGATCAGCCACAACGTCGCGGTGATCTCGAGTCTCTGCACGCGAGTCATGGTGATGTACGCCGGCCGGGTCGTCGAATCGGGGCCGACTCGACAGGTGTTCGACCACCCGGAGCATCCCTATACCTGGTCCCTGCTGCGTTCGGTGCCGCGCGTCGATGAGCGCAGGCACGAACGCCTCATAAGCATCCAGGGCATGCCACCCGACCTCTCCCGGCTGCCGACGGGCTGTACGTTCCACCCTCGCTGTCAGTTCAAGGTCGAGCGTTGCTCACGCGAAGAGCCCCAGTTGGTCGAAGTCGCCGCCGACCAGGAGGCGCGCTGCTGGGTGCTCATGAGAAATGTCTCGAAAGAGTCGCAAGCAGTAAGGACGTGAAACAGCAGCTCGAGATCGTCCCCTCTCAACGGGTAGGACCCCTGGTGTCGGTCACCGATGTCTATAAGCACTTTCCGACCGGTGGCGGTTTCGGCCGTGGCGCGGTCGTCAAGGCCGTGGACGGCGTCACCTTCGACATCGCCGCGGGCGAGACGCTGGGCCTCGTGGGCGAGTCGGGGTGCGGGAAGTCGACCTTGGGGCGCGTGATCATGCAGCTGCAGCCGGCCACCGCGGGCTCGATCAAGTTCGAGGGTCGCGAGCTGACCAAGATGCGGGGCAACGAGCTGCGCCAGGTGCGGCAGCGGATGCAGATCATCTTCCAGGACCCGTATGCCTCGCTCAACCCCAGGATGACCGTCGGCGACATCGTCGCCGAGCCGCTGAAGAATTTCGGCCTGGGCAACAAGCGCGAGCGCGAGAAGCGCGTGCAGCAGGTCATGAAGGTCTGCGGGCTCAACCCCAACTTCACGAACCGATATCCGCACGAGTTCTCGGGCGGGCAGCGGCAGCGCATCGGGATCGCCCGAGCGCTCGTCCTGACCCCGAGCCTGATCGTCGCCGACGAGCCGATCTCGGCTCTGGACGTTTCGATTCAGGCCCAGATCGTGAACCTGCTCGAGGACCTCCAAAACGAGTACAAGCTCACGTATCTGTTCATCGCCCACGACCTCTCCGTGGTGCGCCACGTCAGCGACCGGGTGGCGGTCATGTACCTCGGCAAGATCGTCGAGGTCGCGAACAGCAGAGAGGTCTACGACAACCCGCTGCATCCATACACCAAGGTCCTGCTGAGCTCGATCCCTTACACGGACCCCGAGCTCGAGGCGCGCCGCAAGCCCATCCTGCTCAAGGGCGAGATCCCCTCGCCGATCAACCCGCCCAAAGGCTGCCGGTTCCACACGCGCTGCCCGATCGCGCAGTTTCCGATCTGCGGCGAGGTCGAGCCGCCGCTCGAGAAGAAGGCGGACGGGCACGTCGCGGCGTGCCACTTCCCAGGAAAGCTCTAATAATCCGCCTCCCCACGCAGTGGGGAGGTCGGCTCCGGTCGCGTAGCGACCGCAGCCGGGTGGGGAGTCGCACTAACCCAGGCGGGTGGGGTGAGCCAACTCCAAGTAGATACCGTGAATCACATCGTCCATCGACTCATCGACATCGCTCACGGGGATGCGAAGCACGCGATAGCCATGGGATCGTAGCCATTTGGTCTTGCGGTCGTCCTTCTCCTCATCTTCGTGTCCCGAGCCGTCGACCTCAATTGCCAGCCGATCCGAAACACACATGAAGTCGACGACGTACGGGCCGACGGGGACCTGGCGGCGAAACTTGTAGCCTCCAACCTGCCGGCTGTGCAGCCGCGACCATACCCGCCGTTCGGTTTCGGTCATGTTGTTTCGTAGACGCCGGGCTTGGAGGATCTCAGGAGAGTGCACTCGCCTACGATCGATGAGCAGCGGTTTCCAGGCAACGCCGCTTGTTAAGAAGGTGCTGCGCTCGACCCTGGAAGGTTGCGATTCCCCACCCGGCGCGCTACGCGCGCCGACCTCCCCACTGCGTGGGGAGGCAAAATGCACTTAGTGCTTCAGAATCCGCGCCTGGCGCCAATCGAAGTCGTAGAGCGCGTTGCCGCCGACCCCTTTCACGTAGGGATGAGCGAGGTACTGCTGCTCGCCGTACACAAGCGCGCCGAGGATTGAATCGTTGACGAGCATGTTGCCGGCGGTTTGGTAATCGAGCAGCGCAATCGGCAAGGGCTTGGAGTCGGCTCCGGCGACAAGCGTGTCGAACGCCGGGCTTGAGTAGCACGACCCGTTCGACGGCGAGTTCTTCAGGAACAGATAGTCGAACCAATCCTGCGGATGGTTGTAGTCGGCGCTCCAGCTCTGCCTGAACGCGCTGTAGGCGCAGTGGCCGTCGCGGTTGTCGAAGTAGTTCCCGCGGTCGACCTCTACGCACTGCACGGTGACGCCAAGGTTCTGCTGCCACTGGGCCGCGAGGTTAGTGCACACGGCCTTGTTGAACGGGTTCGTGTCGTAGGTGTAGACGAGCCCCTTGACCTTGGCGCCGTTCGGATCCCAGGCCTGGTACTCGGCCTTGGCCGCGACCGCGTCGAACTTCGCGCCCGGATCGGTCCCGTCGCCGAGGTAGCCATCGAGCCCTTTGCTGATCAGCCCGCCGGTGGCCGGCCTGCAGCTGGTGCCGGACGAGCAAAGAGCGTCGGCGAGCGTGTTCCGGTCGATCGCCGTGCTGAACGCGTGGCGCCCGGCGCGGCCGGCGTCGATCCCGGCGAAGGGTCCGGTCTTGACGTTGAACCCCATCCAGTAGGTGAGGCCGGCGGGAACCAGTTGGAGTTGATCGGTGAGCTTCGGATCGGTCGTGTAACGAACCGCGTCCGCGGGCGCCAGGCCCTGGCGGCCGTACCCGATGAGGCTGTACGCGTTGGATTCGTAGCGTGTCATCTGAGCCTGCTGGTCGGCCAGGACATCGATGTGGATGCGCTGCAAAGCTCCAGTCTTGCCGCCAAACCAGGCGGGCACCGGCTCGAAGTTCAGCGACTGGCCGGCCGCGCGGGCAGTGAGGCGAAATGGGCCGGTTCCAACCAGCGTCTCAGGTTTGGTGAACCAGGTGTCCTCGCCGGCGGTCGCGATCACTTTGCGATCCACGACCCAGAACGGCCATAGACCGACGAGGGTCGTCCAGTAAGCGGCGCGCTTGGTGAGGGTCGACGTGAACGTGTATGCGTCAACCTTCACCAGGCCGCTGAGCGCGGTCGCTCGGCCATTCCCCACCGCGTTGTAGCCGGCGACCAACGAGAAGAGCCCCGCGAAATCGCCCTGCTTGGCTGCGGAGCGGCTCCAGCTGTAGATGAAGTCGTCCGCCGTGAGAGGGTCGCCGTTGGAGAAGACCGCGTCGTGCCGGATGTGAAAGGTATAGGTGAGCCCGTCGGGCGAAAGATCCGCCGGTCCGACCGCGAGGTCGGGGACCTCATGCAGCGATTGGTCGAACTTGTAGAGACCGGAGAAGACATTGCGGAAGATGTCGACGTCGGTGGGGTTCGACATTTGGGCTGGATCCAGGTCCGAGACGTCCCGCGCGATCGGGAAGCTGAGCGTCTGGTCGGTGGAGAGCACTTCCAACACAGGAGGCGACGTTTTTTCGGGTGGGCCCACGACGACCACGAGCAACAGCAGAATCAACGCCACCGCGATGCCGGCGCTCGCGGGCCGGTAATGGCGAAACCCGGTTCGAGGACGCGGGGATGGCGCCACCGGCTCGGGTGGAGATGGCTCTACGGGCTCCGCTGGTGGCGGTTCCTCATTCTCTGGTGGGGCCGGCGCCCCAGGGTCAGACAGTGAGGATCACCTTGCCGGTGCTCTTGCCCCCAGCGACCATCGCGAGCGCGCTCGGCGCTTCTGCCAGCGGGACCCTCGCGGAGATCAACGGCTTGATCTTGCCGGACGCGTACAGGTCCATCAAAGCGCTTGTCGCCGCTGGCAGCAGTTCGGGCGCGCGCCTCGAATAGAGGCCCCAATGCAGCCCGACCACAGAGTAATTCTTGACCAGGACGTGGTTCGTGGCCGCTTGCGGGATCCGGCCTGAGGTGAAACCCACGATCACGATCCGGCCCTCGAAGGCGACGCATTTGGTGGAGCGGTCGTACACATCGCCGCCGACCGGGTCGAAGATGACGTCCGCGCCGCGACCGCCCGTGATTCCCTTGACCTTTTCTGAGAAATCCTGCGTCTTGTAGTTGATGGCGTAGTCAGCGCCGAGCTGCAAGCAGACGGCGGTCTTCTCGTCCGAGCCGGCCGTGGCGATGACCATCGCGCCGGCCGCCTTGCCGACCTGAATCGCGGCGCTGCCCACCCCTCCCGCGCCTGCATGCACGAGCAGCACTTCGCCGGAAAGCAGCTTTGCTCGGCGGTGCAGGCCGAACCAGGCGGTTTGAAAGATCAGCGTGAAGCCGGCGCCGTCTTCGAATGACATCGCGTCGGGCATGCGCTGGACGCTGGCTGGGGCAGCGTCGGAAATCTCGGCGTAGCCGCCTCGGGTGAGGCCGGCGCTGTCCAGCAGCGCGGTGACGCGGTCGCCCGGCTTGAAGCCCGCCGACCTTGGCGCACTCTCGACCACGCCGCTGACCTCGGCGCCGGGCACGAAAGGCAGCTCGGGCTTGACCTGGTACTGGCCCGCGACCATGAGGGCGTCGAAGTAGTTGATCGCGGAGGCGCGGACGGCAATACGCACCAGCCCATTCGCGGGCGTGCTCGCGTCGACGTCTTCGAATCGCATGGTCTCAGGCCCGCCGAGCTCGCGGACGACCCAGGCTTTCACCGGGGGAAGGCTACATCAGTCGAAATTCCGCATGTCTGGCGCCAGTCTTGCTGAGAAGCCACAATCTCATTTGCGCCGGTGTAGCTCAGCTTGGTTAGAGCAGCGGTCTTTTAAACCGAAAGTCCGGGGTTCGAATCCCCGCGCCGGCACCAGTCGTTTTTCGCGCTCAGGTCCGAGTAGGTTCGACCCGATCCCTAATCCGCGCGCTGAAGTCCCCTCGGATTTGCACCTGCAGGCGCTGCGCGAACTCGGCGATGCGGTCGTCTGTGAACCAGTAGGTGTGGAGGATCACGCCAAGCCTTCCGCCAGACCCCACAAATACGTAGCCCTTGCCCCACACGTCACCGAGGCGACTCCGCTCACTGACTTGCCCGCGGAACACAAACGACAATTCTGAGCGCGGCATTTGTTGGCGATTTACTCGGGCGTCGTAGGTGATCTCCGTCGCGTCGGCTTTCAAGATGGGGGGCCTGAACCTGTACCAGACACCCACCGCGACCGCGGCCAGGAATGCTGGGAGAAGAAGCCGAGACGGCCACGAAAATGTCGGGTTCGGGAGGGTCACTCCAACAGACGCGATTCCCAATCCAATCAAGGCGACAGTGATGACCACCAGAACCAGCCTTGTAACGAGCACTTTTCTGGGGTTTGGAAGGAGGACGAAGCTGCCGTCTGAAAGATCGACGATGGCCCGGAGTCTAAGTCAAGAACGGTGCTCGAGCCCGGGCATAGAATCCCCACACCAATGGACGATGCGGGGCAGCAGCTTCAACTTCAGCGTTATCTGCAGCCCGGCGAGAAGATTCTGTGGACCGGCCGGCCAGATCCGTCTCGTTTGGTCGGTCGCGCCGACGCCTTCCTCATCCCCTTCTCCTTTATGTGGGGTGGGTTCGCGATCGTCTGGGAAGGTGGAGTCCTCTTGACCGGCGCGCCAATCTTCTTCTGGCTTTGGGGCATCCCGTTCGTCGTCGTCGGCCAGTACTTGATATGGGGAAGGTTTGTCTACAAGCGCTGGGACCGGCGCCGCACCGTCTACGCCCTCACCAACCAGCGCGCCCTCATCCTTCGTGGCGGATCCCTCCAATCGGTGTTCTTGAATCAGCTGCCCGCCATCAACCAATCTGTGCGCGCCGATGGATCGGGCAGCATCGAGTTCGGAAGCTCACCGGGCTGGAATGGACGTGGGTACTGGGCCAACACCGGCATGGACTTGTTCTCGCCAGTGAACGGCGTGCCGGCCTTCTACGACATCCCGGACGTCGCGAAGGTATACAGGATGGTGAACGAGCAGCGAAGCGGTTCCGGCTGATCCCCGACAATAACCGTCGTGCGTTGGGGCGCCACCTTCAACTGGATCAGCGTCGCCGCGTTCGTAGCCGCGCTGGTCAGCCAGCTCCTGGGATGGGATGCGGTTCGGACCGGAATTCTGATCGCGTGGGTGGTGCTCGTGTTTGTGGTGGTGATGTCTCGCGGCATGCGCGGGACCAGCATCCTCACCTACCTCTCGGCCGCGGCACTGCTGGGCGCGGCCATCAGCCAACTGGCCGGATTGCCGCCGGTTAGCGGCTGGTTCCTGCTCGCGTGGGCCGCCCTGCTCCTGCCGGTGGCGCTCGGGCTCTTCAGTCACCCGATGCGCACACCCGCTTGGGGCGTGTTCGCCGGCTTCTGGGGAGTGGTGGGTGTCCTCTGGCTGATCGTGGTCCAGATCGTGGCGGTCGTCGGCTCGCTGAGCGGTGGGGCCTACCGCGACTGGGCGGCCTGGCCTCTGGCGTTACTGGGAGTCTGGTTTCTCGTCGCCTCCGGACTTGGATTCGGCGCTGAGCGATTCCCGCGCTGGGTCGATCTGCTTGGCCTGCTCGCAGGCGCCGGCCTGCTTGGGCTCAGCGTCTCGACGTGGCTCGGCGCCTCGAGCGATGTGATCAGGGCCGTGGGGCTGTTCGCTGCGGTCGCCTACTGTCTGTGGGCGGTCGGCCTGGGGTGGGTCTACTGGGGGGCGCAGGACGTCACCCACCGGTTCCGCGGCCTCGCGATCGGGCGCGCCGCGGAGAGCAGCCGCGCGTAACACCGATCAGTAACGGGTCTTGGGGCTGCGGCCTACTTCCTTTATGGAGGATGCCATGAAGAGACTCGTTCGGGACTTCACGCTCGGGGTGGCCTGCGTGGCCACTTTCATCTTGTTGGGCGGAACGCCGGCTCTTGCGACCGGCCAGCCGGGGGCGCCGGCGAACACGTGTGGTGCCAGCAACCCGGTCACGCCGGGGGCAGCAGCCTCTGCGCCCGGCTCGCCATTCAACCCAACCGGGCAGGCCGGCAATGTCTATGCGGGCAACCCAGGTACAGCGTCACTCGCGTCTCTGCCGCACACCACCAACGCCGTGTCGCAATACGACACCGCATGCGTGAGGCTGAGCCACTAACCCCTACCAGGTAAGCGAAGAGCCGGCCTCATCAGGCCGGCTCTCAGTTTTTCTTAGGGAACGTTTGCGAAGTTGTGCTGGTTGCCTGAGAACTGGTTGTTAGACGTTTTCGTCCCCGCCCCGGCTTCAAAGAGAAGGAGCCCCGTCGAGAAGTACTCGAAGCCTTCCGGACTGTCGCCGGCCGGGTTCGGCACTCCGCCCTCACCCGTGTAAAAGTTGTCGGAGATGCTGTTGCCCCTCACGCTGGCGACGGCGCCGCGAGAGACCTGGACTCCGTTCTGGGCGATGAAGCCGACCGTCCCAAGGCCGCTGACGGTGTTGTTGGTGACTGTCGCCGTAGTGGCCGCACCGTTCCAGGTTTCCGGAAGCGTAATGACGATGCCGCCTTTCTGGTACGCCCAGACCGTGTTGCCGTCGATCACGCCTGAGCCGCCGTTACTGAAATAGATGCCGACCCCATGCTGCGAGCCATTGAAGGGGTTTTCGCCGATGTTATGGATGCTAGCGCCCTCGACCGTAACCGCGGTGCCGTCGTTGACCACTCCGAAGTAGCGCGCTCCGAAGATCTGGGCTCCCGGCGTCACGCTTCCGGGCTTCGCGAAGTAGACGCCGATGTCGCACCCGGTGGCGTCCAGGGATCCGCTCACGGTGCCTCCGATCTGGGCTGCAGTGAGGTTGATGCTGTCCCGAACGAAACCAGTCGCTGTGCATGTCGCCGCTTCGGCCGTTGTCGTCATCGAGAGGCCGGCGGGTACTGCCACCACGAGGGCGGCTGCGATCCGAGCCAGCCGGAAGCCAATCGTTCGCAGTCTCTCCATTCACCCTCCTCCCGCATCGCGGAAGTGCGAACTTAACGAAAGCTTGATCCGGGCCTTAAGACTTGGCCCCAAGGCCCCGATTCTAGTTCGTTTTCGACAGGTCGACGGTGTCTTTCACCTTCTCGCTGAAGTCTCCACGCAGCGGCACGCCGAGCCGCTGCGCGAACTCGGCGACACCCTCCGGGAAGATCGACGACGGTAGGGAGGGAGGCGTCCAAATCGCGAGCCACTCTAAGTCACCGCCAGGGCTTTAGGATCGTGATATGGGGTTGGGGCGAGCATGACCGCGCTGGGCTGGGTGGAGGTGGCCGCCGGCGTGGCGATCGTCGTCGCGACGTTCTACGACCTGTTCAAGTCGGTCGTCCTCCCGCGGCCGTCCGTCAACCGCTTCATCATGGTCCGGCTCCTATTCTTCGCATTCTGGGCGCTGTGGCGCTGGGTCAGCCGGCGCATGACGAACGCAGCTCGAAGAGAGACCTGGCTGGCGACGTTTGGGCCGTCGGCGGTGATCGCGATGTTCTTCACCTGGGCGCTTGCATTCTTGCTCGGCTACGGCCTCATTCTCGATGGGCTCCGGAACCAGATCCGGCCGCCGCTTGACAGCCTCGGCGAGGCCGTCTATTTCTCCGCGAGCACGATCGTCCCGCTCAGCTACGGAGACTTCGTGCCCATCGGCGTCGGCGCGAGAATCATGATTCTCTTCGAAAGCGCGACCGGGGTCGGCATCGCGGCGCTGGTGATCACGCTCCTCTTCTCCCTCTACGCAGCGTTTCAGGAGCGCGAGGAGCTGGTGGTCCAGCTGGACGCCATCGCCGGCGCTCCGCCGTCAGGCGTCCAGCTCCTGGAGACCGTTTTCGAGCGCGGGCTTCGAGACGAGCTCGTCAAGACCTTCGACGACTGGCGCAGATGGTCGGCAGCCGTGCTCGAAAGCCACCTCGCGTATCCGATCCTCCTCTACTTTCGATCCAGTCACGACAACGAGGCCTGGCTGAACTCGTTCGGCGCGGTCATGGACGCCGCCACGCTGGTGATGAGCACGGTCGACGAGGACGAAGAAGGGCCGGCGCGGCTCATGTTCACCGTGGGCAACCATCTCGTCGAGGACCTGGCCTGGTACTTTCGCTACACAAGCTCCAAAGACCCGCTTGTAGACCACGAGGAGTTCCACCAGGCTGTGGCGCGCTTGAAGAAGGCCGGTTACAGGGTCAAGCCCCTGGACGAGTCCTGGACGAAGTTCTCGCACCTTCGCGGTAAGTACGCGTCGCAGCTGGTCCAGATGGCGAACCGCCTGGCGATCATCCCCGCGGAGTGGATCGGTGACCGCACGTACGCGCCGCACGTCGACGGTCGAGGTCGAACTCGCCGGCGCCTCCCCTAAGACTCAATTTCGAGCCGGCGAGTCACCGGATCACGCCGATGCTGCCGGCCTGACCCATCGATGGCACCAGCAGCTGGAGGGCCATCTCCGCTTCCGGGTGCCATACCTTCGGAACCCTGATAGACACGGACCTACCGTCCAGGCCCGTGAGCGTCAAGGTGCGGAGGGCAAGAAAGCCGCGTGGGAACTTAGCCGAAACTGTCGAGCGGGGCTCGACGAACGCGACTTGATTGGCCAGACCGCCAAACTGTCCGCCCCTCAGCGCAATGACTCTGCGGTCGGTCACCGTCACGAACATCGCACCCGACTGGCTGGCGGCGATGATGCCGCCGATAACGCCGAAAGCCAACGACCAGAGCTGAGCTTGGCGAGTCCGGCTCATGCCCGAGAACGACACGACCACCCTTTCCGATGGCTCCAGCAGGCCGACGGTCGAGGCGCCGATACGGGACAACATTTTGACCTTGGCGGCTGTGGGCGCTGAAGGCATAACGCCCAGAGCGGCGATGCGTGCCGACTGCCGGGCCGCCTCGGCGGACGCAGCGACGGTCTGATTTCCGGCTGCCCCTGCAGCCATAGCGGCCATCGTGGCGGCATGCAGCGAGACCGCGTCCCCTCCGAGCGCCTGCTGGCACCAGGCGAACCAGGCCAGGTAGCTCTGCTGGACGTCCCCACCAACGTTCGCCAGGGCCGTCGACCCATCAAGGCTCCAGGGCCGCGCGCTCCGGCGTCCTATCCGATAGGCGAAGAAGGTGCACGGCGCCGCGACGGCGGCCCCGATGACCATGAAGGCGATCGAGCCCACCACCTCGTCGCTCTGGTTGGCATCCGGCTGGACGATCACCGAGATCAGCACCACCGTGTACAGGGCAAAAAGGAGCCACCCGGCGACCGCGCCGATGATCAGCAGGACCCTACCCATCTAGATTCCCAGCACAGCAGTTGCCACAGTGGCGACCAATGTAGGGCCCAGTTCCGTTGATTGAGCGCAGGTAATGAAGGCTCCTTACGTCCACATGATCATGAACGGCCGGCGTCAGGCAGCACCGGGACACTCCCTTAAGAGGGGCGTGATCGGGCGCGGCTTGACGCTTGGCCTGGCCGCCGGCCTCTGGCTGGCGCTGGTTCCCTCCCAGGCGGTGGCAGACGTGAGCCAGCCGACGTGGAGCACGTGGTACTCAGTCTCGTTCGGTGAGAGGGCCCAGACGTTCACCGCCCCGTCGACGGGGGGGCTCGATCACGTTTCCTTGATGCTGAACTACGACTACGGTTACGGGTCGTCGGGCACGGTTGACGTCCGCAATATCGACGCCACCACTCTGCAGCCGACCGGGGCGGCGCTTCCCGGATCGGTCGTTGACCTACATGGCCCGACCGCGACCTACGCCTACCCGTTCTTCAAGTTTCCATTCGCCTCGCCGATTCCCGTTACGGGTGGAAAGGCTTACGCCATCGTCATGACCATCACTGCCGGCGTCCGATCTTGGGCAGGAGTGACCTCCGCGCCGCCCCAGGACAAGGACCCTGGCGGCCGAGCCTGGAAAGCGCAGGGATGCAGCTCGGTTTGCACCACCTGGTCCTCGACCGGCTACTTCCCATATGACTTTGCGTTCGAAGCCGGGTTGCCAACGGCACCCGCGCCAGGCGGGAACTCCGCGCCGACGGTCAAGGCCAACAAGAACCCGGCGACGGTGACCGAGGGCGCGATCCCAACCAACACAGGCACCTTTTCAGATCCCGACGGCGACACGGTCACGCTGTCCGTCTCATCCAATACGGGCTCGGCCGGGACCGTCACCCCGAGCGGCACCGGCACCTGGTCGTGGAAGGGCGCGGCCGCGGATGAGGGTCAGGGCCAAACCATAACGATCATCGCGGACGACGGTCACGGCAACACGGGCAAAGCCCAATTCACGACGGTGGTCGAGAACGCGCTGCCAAAGGCAACGATCAGCGGGGCCCCAACGAGTGCCCCGGAAGGAACGACGATCAACCTGACCGCTTCGGCCATAAGCCCTAGCGCCGAGGACACCGCGGGCGTCTTCACCTACACATGGTCGGCGACCAACTACGACAGCAAGCTCCCCGACGGCAGCGGCCCTACCTACACCCTGACGACTGACGACGAGGGCATTTACACGATCAAGCTGATCGCTACCGACGATGGTGGCGTCCCCAGCCCCCCCGCCACAGTGACCATCAACGGTGTCGACTCCACGCCTGCGCCCGCGATCAGCTTCTCCCAGCCGTACGTGATCGTGCCGCAGCAGCCGCTCAAGTTCACCGGCTCCTTCACCGACGCCGGCTTGGCGGTGGACGGCGCCGCCAATTACACGCCGACCTGGACGTGGAGCGACAACTACCCGAGCTCGAGCGAACTGGTCGCCACCCGCGCCTTTTCGGCCGCCGGAACGTACACGGCCACGCTGACGGTCAAGGACGATGATGGAGTGGCCGGGTCTGCCACCACCACTGTCACCGTGATAACCCGGGAGGCGGCGCTGGCGAAGATCACGACGTTCGTCCAGGGCGTGTCGGGATTGAATGCCGGCCAGAGGAACAGCCTGCTCGTCAAGATGCAGGCCGTCCTCGACTCGCTACAGCGCGGTAACTCCAACGCCGCATGCGGCCAGCTGAATGCCTTCGTGAACGAGGTCGACGCCGACCAGAAAGCCGGCCGCTTGACGAGCGGAGACGCCGGCACCATGACCGATGCCGCCCGCCAGATACAGAGGTCGTTGGGCTGCTTCCAAACCCTGGTGGAGTTCCTGAACGGTCTTTAGTACTTAGACTCGGGGCCATCTGAAATGGCCTCGACCGCTCTTCCCCCGGCCGACCTCCTTCCGGTGCGCCGCGAGGCCACGCTCGCCTATCGCGCCGTGAGGCTCGTCGCCGTGCCGATCATGCACCTTATCTTCCGATTCGACGTGGTGGGGAAGGAGAACATCCCACGGTCAGGCAAGTACGTCGTCATCGCCAACCACCTCAACTGGCTGGACGAGTTCACGCTCCTAATGCTGTTTCCGGTCGAACCCCGGATCCACTTCCTGGCCAACCCCACGATCCTGGTCACGCGCAAGGTCCAGTGGTTCATCGTTCGCCACACCGGCGGGTTCGTGCCGGTGGTCAGCGAACGCCATGGCGACCAGTCCCTCTTCCACCACGTCGACCGTGCGCTCGAAGTCGGCGGCGCGGTGGGGATCTTCCCCGAGGCCGCCTACGGACCCGCCGAGGGCGAGCTCCTGCCGTTCAAGAAAGGGTTCGCTCATTTCGCGATCAAGGCCGGCGTGCCGGTGATCCCGGTCGCGCTGTCGGGCACGAAGGACCTGTGGTTTCGCAAACGAATCAAGGTCGTGATCGGCGAGGCGATCCTGCCGGCCGGCAACACCCCGGAATCGCTCACCGACGCCGGGTATCAGCGCATCAAGGAACTGATGCCCGCCTACCACGAGGAACCGGGGCGCAAGCTCTTGCGCAAGCAGCTCACGAACCTGTTCTAGACTGGCGCGGATGGATTTGAAGCCCGTCGGCATCTTCAAAGGCATGCCCCCGGCCGAGCTCAAGAAGATCAGCAAGCAGATGCGGGAGATCCGGCACCCGAAGGGGGCCGAGATCATGATCAGGGGCGAAGGCGGCGTCGGATTCCTGGTCATCCTGGCCGGCGAGGCCGAGGTCGAGACCGGCGACGGACGCCGGCGCAAGCTCGGGCCGGGCGACCACTTCGGCGAGATGGCGATGCTCGACCAGCAGGGCCGCAGCGCCACCGTTACGGCCGCGAGCGACCTCGTGCTGGCGGCAGTGCCGGAATGGGGCTTCAAGCCGTTCCTCCAGGACCACCCGGAGGTCACGTACCGGCTGCTCGAGACCCTCAGCCGGCGCTTGCGAGAGGCG
>Ga0209590_10000086_pt1 | contig 21442 bp, 55 predicted proteins | sample CZO8metaG_FD_188353 | JGI IMG/M metagenome (GOLD analysis project Ga0209590, IMG submission 188353) | Vadose zone soil microbial communities from the Eel River Critical Zone Observatory, Northern California, USA - CZOApr15con1.8 metaG... | ecosystem: Environmental > Terrestrial > Soil > Vadose...
AAAATGACGCAGTCACTCTAGTTAGATGCGCATCGAATTACTCCGTGCAGCAAAATGACGCATAGGGGAGGGGGTATATATGCAGCAAATTGACGCATAGGGGCTATAGGAAAGAATGGGGGGACAGGGAAAAAGAAACTCCCCGGCTACTCATGAATAACCGGGGTTTCCGTAATCGATCACTCTCGGCTGGGACTTGCACCCAGGTTTCCCAGGCTTTCACCCAGGGGTCTCGCTAATCAGACTTACCGATGAGAGCAGTATACCACATTGCTATACAGTTATCCACAAGTTTTCCACAACATACCCTCCAAATGTGGAAAAGTCTATCCTTGAAGTGAACATGTTCATGGGCTATACTGAGAAGGAGCAGTAACTCCGGGTGCTGAGCACGGCGGGTCGACACGCAGCAGCGTATCCAGTCCTGTCTGGGGCCTGCTCAAGCAGCTTCCTACCTGCTTCGGGATGCGTAGGAACGTCCCGAAGTGGGGCGGGAGTTTTTTATTGTCTATGTGAAAGGAGTTTAGGAACATGCCAGAAGTAGAAGGCCATATAAGGCGCTTCAACAACACAGGTTTTGAGGTAGTAGTGGGGATAACACGGCTCAGGTGTACCATGAACATGTGGCAGAACATTCACAGAAACTACAAAGTGGGGGATTATGTTGCTGCTAGCTACACTCAGGAGGAGCCAGGGGATACCAAGGTGCTGAAGGCAATGGTCAAAAGGGAGGATTTGAACGCATGATGCTTATACTGCAACTTGTGGGTGCTGCCATAGGTGGCTTTCTCATTGGGGTATGGTTTGGATTGCGTGAACATGTACGGGAGTTTGTCATCAAGGAAATGGAAGCAAAGAAGGCACAAGGAAAGGATACAAGACTATGATTTGTCTGAGATGTGGCTCCATCAATGTTGAGAGTATAGAGCATGTGGCGGAAAGGAGCGGCAAGGCGAGGTTCAATCTGAATAGGATAGGGAAGTGGGTTAAGTGTGGTGAGTGTGGCTTTACCTTTTTGTGGGATGAACCTCCGAAGCAAGAACAGCAAGTACCAGAGGTTTATACTTACCTGATGGAAAGGGATACAGAAGATGGAAGCTAGGAAGCTCCAATTAGACATTGAACGCTATGAGCCTGAATATCCTGATGATGATACCCGGCTCCAACTTCTCGCCTTGCAAGTGTGGGCCAATATTGCTGTAAGTTTAGAAACAGTAGCAAAAGCTCTTGCCACTTGGGAACAAGCATTGTTAGGGCAAGAGAAACCAGAATGGGAACCGGGAACCAGGAAATTTCCAAGTCAAGAGGAAGCACGAGAGTACATTGGCAAATTGAAGGATAATGATAGCCCATACCGCTTAGGATAAATAGCAGGCAACTAGATATGTTGGGTGGGTCTAGTTGCTGCTTTTCTTGGTTGAAGGTCACTCATGCTAGACGAAAAACAGGACTATTGGAGGTTGGTGAAGCACATTATGAGAGAAGATAAAATCATGGCGAATCAAAACATGGCTATCTCTGATAGGGTGCTCATGATAAAATTAGAGCGTATGTACCCGTCTTTGCTCCTGGGTGAGAGAATACAGGTACAAGTATGGAGGTTGGCAAAAGAGTCGGGCACAAGTAGAAGCACTGCAACACGTTTCTTGTCGGCTATGTATAATGGGGGTTATTTTGCGTATAACTCTGTTCTCAAGTCTGCTCTGATGGATGGAAAGACAGAATATACACGCGAAAGTTTTGTACAGGAATTAGAAGCCTGTAGACATCCTGAAAACATCAAGACAAGAGAAGTTCCTAAACGTAAGCAGGATAGGAAGAAGGCAAGAGAGCGTATTAAGTGTAGGGTATGCGGAAGTGAGAATATGCTCTATAAGTTGACACTCGTATGCCGTGACTGTAACACTGAGCAGGAGTAACACTATGAGACATGCAGTTCTGTACCAATTTAACAAAGGTGACTATTATGGTATCTTTGACGGTAACCATTCCCCTAATACATTGTATGCTCCTACTCTTGAGTTTGTGCATAAAATGATGGAGGATATGCATATCACAACGTTGTGGGTTATGCCGGGCTGCATGTTCTCACAACAGATAAGAAAGGAGCACTTCGATGCGATGGATATGTTCTTATATAACACATTTATTCCTGAGCAGGGTATCAAACAGGGACGGCCTTATGGCGCTAGTATCAGCTTCAATCGACAAAATGCTTTTAAACGGTACATTATGTTCCCCGAACATAGAGAGTGGAAAGGAGCAAGCAAAAATGACAAAGGAATCTGGTATGTACCGCAGCCGCAAGATTTACTTAGAACTATCTACTACCTTCAGACAGAGTACCAAACAGATATCATTTGGAGTCCGTCACATGTTGCACTGGATAGGCTCCGTGAAATACATCGAATCCAAGAGCGAAATATACAACCCCTTCCGCAAGAGCAAAGGGAACTCTTCACAGAAATAGCTAGACAGTGCTGCAACTGGATTGCATGGACATCCAGGCAACCTGTCACAAAAAAGTACCTCGTTGGCTATGATAAAAACGCTCAGTTCTTGGGTGCTAGTGGCAGTGTGATACTAGGCAATGGAGGATATGTAAGGGCACAAAACTATGGGCCTAACTCTGCCTCTTTCTGGCATTATGCTAACGCTTATACTGCTAGGACTGACTTTCCGTGTCCTCTTGATAAAGTGGAAGGCTGGGCGCATATAGACCTGTTAGAAGCAGCTAGGCAAATGGGGGTTAAGTTTGATATCTATGAGGGTATCACTTGGAAGGAATCAGATAAGTACCTCAACACATGGGCGAAAGATATGTGGCAGCATCGTATCAACCTGAAGACACTGCCGCAGTATGACGATGCCATAGCCAGGAACAATGCACTCTCAACAGCCAAGCTCATTCCGAACAGTATGATAGGTCGGTTTGCAACTGAGGCAGGGGAAGAATACGAGCATCCAGATTGGAACCGGGCTATTGTGAACCGGGCAACTGCCAATCAGGTATACAGCCTGAATAAAATGGTGAGAGACTACGGCATAGAGTTGGTGCTGGTTTCCAAAGATGCGCTCTACATTCAAACGGATGAAGAGAACCCAGCGAAAGCTATCCCCGACATACTTAACTATCAGGACGAACAAAGGGGGTACAAGGCCATAGGCACGGCTACCATGAATGAGAGTATTAGAGATGCTTTCCAAAGGGTAGACGACAAGCGCTTTGGAGTGGCAGGAGTTGAGCAGGAAATAAAGAGGCATATGCATGGCTAAAGACGAGGCTTTGAGCGACCCACAAGGCGACTTTCAAGATATGCTGACTACAGCAGCATATGAATACATCGTAGAACATGGTTTACCGACCTCATCTGAAGCTATGGCCTGGATTGCAAATCCGAACTTTGAGGATATCATGGAAAAGTATGTGGCTCAGAGCGGAGGCTTCACGGTTGACGACTGGGAAAGAATGATAACAAATGTCGAGAATGTTCGCATCGAAAAAGATGGCAGGGGAATACATGTGAAATTCGACTTCGATTTTGATGGTGGCGGCGATGGCTATGAAGGAAGCCGTACAGCAGGAGGTAGTTTGTAACGAGAAAATATCAGGTGTTTTCTCAGGTGTTTTGTTCATATAGTACACTTTTTCTCAGGTGTTTACCTGACCCACCTATAGGCAAATTTCTGCTATACTTCCTACATGAGATGCGGAAGTACCGCAAGAAATAAAAAGGAGAACAAGAATGAACCATCAGACAGTTACCAATCAGCTTTCATCCATCGGTGCCTGCTGGGCCGTGTCCAGCCACAAAACCCTTCTTCCTAACGACAATTCAGGCAAGCCTGGCTACTACATCCATCCAAATGCTGAATATCCCCATGAAATGGATATCATCAAGGTCAATTCTCTGAAGAAGGCTTCAGAGTACGTTGCAATGGTCAAGGCTTGCAAGGCGGCCAAGACCGAAGCTGAAGCCGATGATATTTATCTTGAATGGGCGTTCAGCGACTAAGCCTTTTCCGTTAAGGCGGTGGCCGGGGTTCAATCCCCCGGCAAGGTTGTTCGAGAAGTTCTCGATAGTAAAATTCAGGAGGATAAAATGAGCCACATATCTAGACCAGATTTTTCAGCGTTGTATTCCAAGATGTTCAAAATTGGCATGCATCGCACACATTCTTTTCTTGCCTATCACGTTATCGCTGCTGAATGCGATGGTTTTATGTCTCAGCATTTGCTCCCCCAACGTGCAGAGTCCCGTCAGTTCAGCTACACCGATGAGGATGGTCAAGCACACACCACGCGCCGCATTGACTGGGATTACATTTTTCAATAGTTCGGCTGCTGCCTCTCTCTTGAGAAGGGGAGGGAGGTAGGTGCGGGACTGATTGAGTTCCCAAAGTGTTTGCAAGGCGGGTGGCCGCTGGAAAGGAAAGATGATGGCAAAGTTTGTTATTCGCGGAGAGTATCCGCAGCGAAACGCAATGGGTGGGTATGGGTCAGAGTGGCAGTCTGACGAGGAATTTTCCTCGCTGGATGAGGCCCGACAGGCGGCGAATGACCCTGGGTTTGCTAGTCAGTCGTTCAATATCCGTATCCATCGGGTTGAAGGGGATAACGGGGCAGATTATCCCCTAGTTGAGCAAGCCAAGTAATCCCTCCCATCCCGCGCCTGCCTCGTGTTGGGGCAGGTGCTACAACGAAAGGAAACTGAAATGTCAGAAGGCCCAATCACAATGGAAGAAATGAAAAGGCAACTATCTGCCGAAGTCGCGGCGCTTCAAGCCCGTCGTCTCCGTTCCACTGAGCTTGACTCATGGATTGAGCGTTCCGGTCGCTGCATCGATTGCGGCGACGAGATTGAAATCACCATCCACATGATGAGAGATGTGGATGGAACGGAATGGCGGGACCGGCAGCGGTCGCGGTGCAGTTGCCGGTTCGCTGGTGACTATCCTGAGTAGTTGTCCATCCCACGCGCCTGTCTCTCTCAGTCGAGGACAGGCTTTACTTTTGCTCACTTTTATGCTATAACAGAAGTGAGGAATTTCCTCACAAGTTTTCACTCAAGAAAGGATTCACCAACAATGGCAAACATCACTATCACCTACAGGCTTTGGAATAGCACCTCCGATCAATCCATGTCATTCCCCGGTTCGTCTGATGCTGCTGCAAGATTTGCATACAATGCTCTCAAGAGCGGAGGATGGGCGACAGCAGCTATCAGTGATACGGCCGCACAAAAGAAGCTCGCTGAATTGATGGAAAGCAAATACAAGAAAACTTCTATCCAAGCAGCTCCTGCTCTCTTGTCTCTTGCAGCAAAGGCGAAAGAACTTCACCAAGCGGCGATGAAACGCGAGCTTACACTTGCTGAAGGGCAAGAGATGCAACGCCTTGCAGATGAGGTTATACACTCACTGCGGAAGCCGGAACATGACCCGGTTCCATCGACTCCTCCTGCTCCAAAGGTTGAGCCTCCCCCGTTTCCAGCGTTCGACGTAATTTCCCCGGCTCCTGCTTCAAGAGTTGAGGTGAAGAAAGAGCCGGAAACAGCCAAGAAAGGTGGACTTTTTACCCGCTAACCTTGCGCTACAGGCGCGTTCATGGTATACTTAAAACAGAGTTGGGACTCAGTGAAAACTATCCCAACTCGTTTTTATTGGTGTCCCGGCCTATGACGATCAGTTATAGATAGGGGATGCCCGTTATGTGTACTGATATCGACAATTATACCTCTGTACCCGCTATGACAGTTGGCGGACCTCCTGGTGATTATATCATCCGTTGCTCTATCCCTTCCTCAGAGTATGCAGAGTTTTCTATTGTTTCTATTGCTGTTGTTGGCAATAACTCTGCTGTCATTCAATCGAGTGGATTAGACCGACCTCGTACCCTGGACACTTCGGGCTCCTCTATCTATAACGACACCACCTTTATCCGCTCTCAAGTGATACAATGTCCGGCCAACAATTCTATTCCCATTGGTGACTCTTTTTATGACCGCATAGCTAATGAGCGCGGGGATGTGTTCATTAGAATTGATGGTGCTGTAGCTGCATTTGTCACAGTAAAAATGCGAGTTAGGAAACTCACTAAAATACCTGCTCCATTTGTGACTGTCCATCCAGAGAATAAAGAGCAGTATAACTATGAGAGAGAGAGACGCATACAAGAGGCCGTGCTAGGCCAGGAAGGGGAATTGGAAGTATATGGAACCCGGCCAGGAAGAAAAGGACAAGTCAGAACACTCGCAACAGGGGAACCCCCCGTCGAGTACACCTCCACCCAAAGAGGAACATCCAAGCACAGAGGACAATAAAGAATACGTCAAGAAAAGCGAGCTAAAGGACTCCGTAAAAGAAGCGGTGAGAGAGATACTGCCTGAATTGCTGCCTAAGAAGGAAGAACCGAAGGAGGAGCCAAAGACTGAGGAGCCAAAGGATAAGACTCCTGAAAGTCCTAAAATAGAAGTACCTGGAATCAAGTTCATTGCAATACGGAAACGCGGGGGTAGGATAGTGAGAAGGCCGGTGAAGGAAGAAAAAAAAGAGGAGCCGAAAAAGAGTGAAAAGGTTTCCTGATATTGTGGTCATTTCATGGCAGTGTGATTGCAATGTATATCATTCATTGAGCATAGATGAAGTACATGCTGTGAAGGAAATACCATGTAAATGTGGCCAAATATTTTTCTTGTACTTAGATGATCTAGATATCGATGTTGACATAAGAGAAGAGAGACATGCCGAAAACATACCGGGGTAGGACACCGCAAGAGCAACGGGAATATAATCGAGAGAGAAAAGATAGATACAAGCGTTCCAAAGAAACACGACAAAAAGCTGATGAAGATATCAGCATTGACATATCCCCTGAAGATATCCCGGTTATGCCTGCTCCTTCTCTGAAGGATAGAGTATCGGCTTATTTTGAGAAGGACAACGACGATGACGATGACAAGCCAACAAAGCAGCAGCAAAGCCACATCGACAAGAGCGAGAATTTAGTTAGCAGTGTTTTACCTCTCACTATTTCTGCTATGATTGCTCTCTATTCCAAGCGTTTATTTTCTGAACCGTTCAAACCATGCGCTCCTACCAAGCAGGAAGTGAGCGCAATTCTTACACCTATTTTTTCAGTTATTGCCAGACATGTGGAATTGACTGGAAAGGCCAGTCAAGATGCTATAGATATTGCATCCTCCTTGCTGTCAGCGTTGACGCTTGGTACGAGGATGCTTATGACTGCGGAGGTGATACGTGCAAACAGTCAAGAAAACATCATTGACATCAGAGCAAGAGCAAGCCAAGATAATCCAGGGCAGAATATTGGAATTGTTCGACCTGATACAAACACGGCTTATAGCAACGGATACGGAGGAGTCGGGGGGCCTAACAACAGTGGGCTTGGGGATGATACAAATGTTGCTGATGATGACCGAAGCAGAGAAGCTAAGGCAGTTGCTAACCTCCTTCACAGAGATACTCTTGGTCGTCGGCAAATGGGACTTGCCCCCCGAACACTACCAGGCACAGATTGAACCGCTGATTATTCCTTTATTGGAGTCTCTATGAACTACACACCTGTACAGTATACAAATATGCTACAACATGTAGATAGTTCAGTTATGGATGCTGAGTTGCATAATGGTAGGATAGAGAAACACCTTGATAGTGCCAGTGAAAAAGACTTAGTGCGTTTGCATAGTATGTTGCAAGATGCCTTGCATATAGCTATAGGTTGCCTCTCGCAGTTGGAAACCTTGAATGAAAATAGAAATAAGGCCAAGTGAGCGCCTCATGATAATGGGCAAAACAGGCTCCGGCAAAACAGAATTTGAGAAGTTCCTAGCTCGTAGAATTGCCATGAAAATGCCTGTTGTGATTATTGACCCTAAAACGTTCTGGCTTGGTGAAATGCCAGAATGGGCTAAAACCCGCCTATGGGGAAAGCAAGAACCGGGTACAATTGATAGACCGCATAAAGTGAAACGGTTTAACGAGCATCATTGGGTGCAAGTTTTACAGCCTGATATCTACAGTAAGAATTTTGAAAAGTGTTTACTGAAGATTATTAAGCTGAAAAATCGTTACGTTATTTTTGATGAAACTGACGGGCTATGTACCTCCTCAATGGTGCCTCTTGGTATCAGGAAGGTATGGAAACAAGGCAGAGTGTTTAGGATAGGTGCAAGTGCTGGATCGCAAACGTATTCAGGTATCCCTAAGATTTTTAAGACACAAGCCGAAAAGTTTGTCCTATTTCAAGTGGGGGATGAAGATATTGAGGATGCTGCTGCTTTGGTACATGTGTCACCGGAGGAGGTAGCAAATCTGGATAAATACGAATATATTTATTATGATAGTGCGACAATGGATAATGGTCTATGGATGCCTCCTATTGATTTAGAAGAGGAAAAGAGGTTTCTACATGGCCGGGCCGCTTAATCCATTGGAGGTGACAGTAACGGTGACAGGACTTAACCCTTTACAAGTGGCAGTACCAGACTTGACGGGAGTGATACCACCTCCATTAATTATTGATAATGAAGCTGCTTGCTTAACAGGAGCATCAAATGCAGCATCGGTAAATATCGTCTACTTATATGCATTTGAGTTGTTGCTACCAGTATCAATTGTTTCTATGCGCTATCGTTGCACCGCTACAGCACTAGGAAATACGAACACAGGTATTTATACATTTGCTGGTAATGTAGTAGCTGATACGGGACCGCAAGCAAATACAGCAAACACTACAAAAACCATTGTATACGGTAGTCCTATTGCGCTTGTTGCCGGGCGTTATTTCCTGGCATTAGCTTGTGATGCTGCTGATACATTCCAGGCTATTTCACCTACTGTCACTGATGCATCCAGGGCGAAAAGAGCAACAAACGTGCTAGCAGCAGGCGCATTGCCACTCACAACAGGAGTTATCGTTGCTAATACATCCTTTGTCCCCTGTATGGCAGCGCTCGTGAGTGGAGGTCTTACTTAATGCCAAGTCCAAATAATCCTATCATGTCACAAACGCAAATGATGGATGCAACAGGTACACCATATGGGCCTAACAATCCTATGCCTATATCAAATGGAGGTGTAAATGCGCTCAACATATCGGCGGGTACTGTAGCTAATACAATTGTGAAACCAGGAGCAGGTATTTACTATGGTATCAAAATCACATCGTTAGGTTTAGGTGCTCCGACCGTGTTTGATAATGCGCTAGGGAATTTGACAGGAGCACAATTAGATGCAATTGCAGCGAGCGCCGCGCTAGCTTTCTTGTCACCTATTCCTGAATTTGGTGTCAAGGCGCTAGCAGGTATCACGGTTTCAGGAGGTGCAACCATGCCAGGTATGACCGTGTATTTTTTGTAGGTGACATATGCCACTGAAAAAAGGCCACTCTAAAACAGTTGTCAATGAGAATACAAAGGAGCTTATCAGAGCTGGTTATAAGCCAAATCAAGCTAGCGCGATAGCACACGAAAATGCAAGACGATCAAAGCGCAAGTCAGCAACAAGCGCACGAAAAAGAACTAAATAGGCCATTCAAAATTCCTGATAAGGATTTATCTAGAGAGGGATGGTTAGACATTGTTAAACCTGCTTATCTACGGCGCGGCCATACTGATTATCTGCTCCACCAGGAGGCAGATACGATGCTCAGGAGGAGTAGGGCAAAGACACAAAATCACTGGTTGACACGGCGTTCATTTGGAATGCCTGATAATTATGAAAGGATACAATGGAATCATGGAGGAGCAACCGAAGCAAGTACAGATAGCGACAATACAAATGCGACCGGGGAGTGATGGCAATGGAGCCATTGTAAACTTTAATATCCTGAACGCATTTGAAACGGCTACTGTGATACCTGAAGAAGTGTTACAGCAATTTCTAAAAGAACGCTTGAAGTTTAAGCAAGAGCAAGCACACATGATAGAATTGATGAAAAGAAATGGAGTGAAGAGCCTTGGATAGTGATATCAATTATCCTGATGTAGTTTCTCAACTTCAGACTGAAAATGAGGAGCTTAGGGCAAAACTGGCCTATGTATACGCGCATACTATCAAGGTCAGTATTCCTAGTATGCAAACTGTAGTACGTTTTGTGCGAGAGAATATCAGGATGATTAATGTAGCACTAGATGTTATCCTCATGGTATTTTCAATTATCCTGATGAAAGTATTAAGGAGCTAGAAGACATGCAACTTAGGGAATGGATAATCAACGGCATTTCTGTCGTTGCTTTTATCCTTTTATTGAAACTTGGAGCAGCGTATTTACCTGATATGGGCGTGTTGGGAGCACTTAAAAGGGTATTAGCAAACATCTAAGGAGCTACTACTCGTATGGCATGGGGCGAAGAAGGAGTAACAAAACTCCTTTACAAACAAGATTCTAACGTCAACTGGGGACCGATAAATAATGCAGTCACTCAGCAGTTGATTAAATCCGGTATTCTCCGCAAACTCAGGCTCATTTCCACTACTGGTACTATGGCATTCGCAGGAGCCACTACAGCGTCACTCATGGGTCCATTCAATTCCCTACAGGATATCACCGTACTGGGCAATGCTCAACAGACCGTGTACAAATCAAGCGGGATTATGGCCTACTTCATTGATAGCCTGGTACGTGGCCTGGAGCAGGACGATGGTCCTAGTCAAGCATCTTTAGCTAGTACCATCAACCCAACTGACCCATTGTTCCGCTTTAATGGCAGACAGGTATCTGCCGGAAATAACCCCTCTTGGACGTGGGGGATTGCTATTCCTACCTCGCAAGAGATTAGATCACTTGGGGGCGATGTTGGACTCATTCCAATGAGTACGGAAAATGCTCAGTTGACCGTATCGTATACACCAACTGCGGTATCAGTTGCAGGCGGAACGTATACTATTCAGAGTGCAGCCGATGATCTTTCGCAGCCATACTTTGGAGCAAATGCGGTTACAATTCCGGCTCCTTCTATGGACATCTTCAAGTACCTCTATGAACCTGTGATTAACGAGGCAGACTTTCCAGACTTTTCTTTCGTCAATCAGTGGGTAGAAGAGCGTCCTCAGACCTTTGGCACCAATGGCTTTACCTGGAAACAAAACCAGGATGCGGGTGTTATCCTTCGCTTGCTTTTCGGTATGTGGGTGTCCACTACTCCATGGGGTATTGGTTCGACAAACCTCAATAGAAGTGATGCGCTTATTCTTTCCTACAATACCGACGTGGTAAAGTTCCGTGAAAGTGCCATTGAAGCACTCAACAGGCAAGTAGAGCAACTTGGCTATGATTTTGACATTGGTGTGTTTTTCTATGACTTGCTTGGTAAGGATTTAACACTTGCCGATGTGCTGAATAGTTACATTGTGCCTGCTATTCAGTTGCAGATGAACACTTCAGCAGCCGTAACCATCAACACAACTGTTCCTCCTAAAGTGGCTGTCCAGCGTCTTATGCCTATTCGAGTGCAATAAAAGGAGGGTGAAATATGTCTTCAGATATAGTTGTTACTACTGAAGTGCTTAATGCTGGTCTTGTCAATGAAGGCGGAATAGCACCTCCTTTACAGACATTAGTAGGAGCCGATACACTAGCACTTAATGGAAACGCTGGTACTGCACGTGTGACAGCAGCAGCAGCAAGAACAGGCTTCATTTTTCCTGTTGGTACAAAACATGGTCAAAGGCTCACACTCTTCATTGAGAGTGCGGCCGCTAATACGGTGACAGCAGCAGCAGCAGGTACAAGCAACCTTGCCGGAGGTGTGACTTATGTGCTTGCAGGTTTAGAGGCGCATGTTTTTATATGGAATAATGCCACTGCACTGTGGTATATTGTCGGTCCTGCTGCCAACTAAGGAGGAAGAAATGTTTGACGATTTACAAAGGGAAGAAGAAGAGGAAAAGCAGGAGGAAAAGGTGCTACACGTCTCACTCAACAAAGATGATGGACTATACCACGTAGCATCTAGTGAAGAGTCTTTGGGTGAAGAGTTTGGCCTAACTCCTCCATTTCCTCCTGAACGTCTAGATATCATGAAAGCAAGATGTGCTTCACATGGGTATACTTTGGAGGTGTCTTAATGGGCAATGGTGGACTTACCATCGCGCAAATGATGAACGCGAAAACACAGGATAGGGGGCCTGTACCTCAACAGGCATTTTATGGCTCAAATATCGCGGGGACTCCTGTACCTAAGGTAGGAGCTGCTCAGAGCACGCAAGGCGCTAGCAATGCCGGGCAATTTGCCGGGGTAAAACCTATGACTTTGGCTATTATTGTAGTAGCAATCATTGGAGTCGGTTATGTCCTCCATCATGTGACATTTGAGGAAGGCGTTTCCGCGAGAGCAGGATAGCATGAAACCAGTCATAGGATTGCTGCTCATCTTTACAGGCTTAACCGTGGGCTACCTTGTGCTAGCAGGTAGACTTCCATCGGGGGGTACAAGTCCTACACCTGCCACAAGTGGAGGGCCTCCTACTGATATAAAGTCAGCGAGTAGAAACTATGCACTTAGACCGATGCCAACTGCACGAGGTTTTGCCGTATGAACAAAGATCAATGGACAGTAACCGGGCTTATCCTCTTGCTCGCACTCTTGGAGGTAGGAAGGTCTAAAACTGTACGCAGTTGGTTTAAGTCTTTGTACAGTGACTTTCAGTCCGCTATTGGAGGAAGCGTACCAATGGTACCTGGCACGCCTTCTATCAGCAAGTCAAATACCGCAAAGTGTTTGCCTGTGGAAATTGATAGCAAAGGCGGTATCCACTGCCCACAGGGATACAAGTTCAATGCTGCAAAGCACCAATGTTGTCAGTAAGGAGTAAAGTGTATGCCTGAATTGATACCGAACATTAAGCACTTTTTTTACTTTGGAATTGCAGCACTGGCATTAATTGCACTTGCCGGGTATATGGGGAAAGCTGCAATTGTATTCACATTTATTCTGATAACCGGAGTCCTGCTCACACATTGGAGCGACTACAAGGGTTATCTCACCATGAAATAGGAGGAAGTATGACACTTCTACATGCGCTAGCTGTTGGCATAGGATTGTTGATCTTGGCTTACCTCGCATTCAAAAATGCCGGGGGGGTCGCTCAAATCTTTGGAGCAGGAGCTACAGGAATTTCTAATGTGTCTAAGACACTACAGGGAAGGTGATGTAACAAATGAGTAACAAGGTTGTTGCAAAGTTCATCAAAAAAGCACTAGCGCCTCCTGCTTACCTTAATCCATCGTATACCGTGTTCGATGAAACACAAGGCAGTAGAGACTACCAGATACAAACGCAGTTGAATGAAACCAACTGGCGAGGTATGACGGTTACGGCCGTTTACAATAAGCTGGTTACACAAAACTTGAAGCATAAACGGGATGCGTACTTTACGCAGTTGGCTATGCCCTGGAATAATGTGTTTATGCCAGTCACACCTAATCAATCACATCGGTTGAGTAACCCAGCACAAGCGAGCTTTGTGCAGCAGAGACAATTGACCATACCTAATACATATGGTCAATTTTACGCATTTATGCACGCCTTGTCTGCTGCATTTGGAACACTGCAAGAATGATAGCCCTTTTTGCCCGTATACATCACTACTTGAATACGTGGCCTGATAGCTACCTAACTATTGCCTTGCTCCTTGCAGCAATCGTACTGGCATGTATTGCATTAACAGGGGATGGACTGGTAAAGTCGGTAGCACTTGCGTATATCGTGTTTCCATAGGAGGTTATTATGGCGCTCCTTTCATGGGCTTTTCGCGTTGCTGTTTCTGCATTTTTCCTATTGCTGCTAGCAATTCTCTTGTGGTTTGTATGGAACGCAATTATGCGCGTGTTTAATGGGCCTGAATTGAGCTATGCATATACAGCCATTATTGTCGCTATTGTGAGTGTAGGGGCTGGTGGGTGGGCCTTTAGTTTGCCAATTTTCACGAGAGGAGCAAACACAAATGCCTGAAGGAAATGTAACCTATCACGGATCTGCATTTGGGGATATAGCGGAGGAATGGCATAAGCTACCAACATGGGGAAAGTTTGCCGTAGGGGGATTGTTTGTTGCTGTAGCGGGCATAGGCTATTACGAATATAGCAAAAATAAAAGCAGCGGGGTTACTCCTTTAGGTAGTAACGCGGGTTCACCCGCTGATTTATCAGGAGCAGGAGCTAACCAATATCCTACTGCACCGGGCGGCAATACTGGAAATGTACCAGTTTTGCCGGGGGGTATCTGTCCTATCTTTGACAGTAGTGGAAACCTTGTCGCATTTGGACCGTGTACAGATGCTACAGGAGGTACAAACAATGGGGGTACTCCTCCGGGGGGTACTAAACCTCCTCAACCTACAGGTACATGTCCTCCGGGTATGCACAAAGGGAAGGTATCAGGACTATGTAAATGCAATGAACCGAACATGATTAATCTTGGTACGCATTGTGTACCTAAGCCGGGAACTACCACGCAAAAGAAAAGTACCACACAACATAGTGGGGGGCCTGCTATTGAGACAATGCCTCCTCAACCAGTAGGAACACGGCAATTTCAGAGGTACTTTACAAATGAAAATGGGCATATGGAAACGGTGAGACACGGTACAGCAGAATATGCCACTGGCAAATCAATTGATAGGACAATGCCTCCTCAGCCTATCAGGGGAATATACCCCGTTCGCCCTATCATCAATAATCATCGTAGGATTATGCCTCCTCAGTTAAAGAGCAAAGTTTAATGGCATTAAGTGACTTCCCCTGGTTACAATTAAATAACATTACTTGGGACGTTGATAAATGTCATGCGAAAGCAGGCTGCAATGATGAAGGGGGAATAGACATTGGATATTCTTCCCCTACCACTATCACGGCTCTCTGTACCGGGCCGTTAGTTGGAGCCGGGAATTATTGGGGACATGGAGTCGTTACCCAACAATGCAATGTACCAGGACTAGGGAAAGCTCGCGTATATTATCAACATATCGCCATTGATGGAAAGATCAAAGGATGTAGCAATGGAAATTGTGGGGGGCAAATCGTGCAACGTGGTCAACCTGTTGGTGTTGCTCGTTGGGGATTAGTCGAAACGGGTATCAATCCTCCGTGGGGTGGTATATGGGGAAGCATCACAGGAGGATGGGTACAACATCCTATCCCCTATCTTCAGAATTTAGCGGGAGCTCCTGCCACTGCGATCAACTATCCAGCCGGCACAACAACAATACTTCCTCCTCCTGTAGCTGGAACTACCTTCTTTAATGATATCCTCAACAAAGCACTATTATTTTTAGTGGCTCTCACCTTAATCGGAGCAGGTGCTTATTTGACATTTACGAAGCAAATAAATAGCGCGTTAAAAACAGGTGTGAAAGCAGTGGTACTTTAATGGCAGCAACACCAAAGACAGCTTGCTCTCATCCTGAAGATGCATGTTTGTGTTGTGGCACAAAGGGGAGTGCTGATTATTTCAAGTGTACCGGGCAAGTGGCAACTGGTTTTGTACCCGATTGCGCTAACGCTTCATTCCAACAAAGTCAGAAGAATACAGGAGGAAACGTCGTGAACAGTATTGCATCACAAATACAAGATGCGATACTTGGACCTGTTGAGCAATGGCTACCAGGAGCAGCAGAGAAAACAGGGTTATTTTTGTTTGCCTTGATACTGGTCATTATAGGATTCGTGATACTCAAATGAGTTTTCCACTTGGACAGTTACCTTTAATTAACGGCATAAAAGCAACCTTCAATACTCCCTTTACAGGGTTGAAAGGCCTGATTATTGGTAACGAAAGCGGGCTAGATTGTGACATACAGTTAGGTCCAAGTGGTGTACGTAAGAAACTTTATCCAGGCACTATAGACTTTTTTGAGGTGAGACTAGGTTATACCGGGTACGTGGATGTTACCCCTACGCTTGGTATTGCTAGCGGTATCTTATATCCTTCCTCCTATCTCACTTTTGACATGGTAGGAAAGAATGAGAATATAGATACCTCTGTCTACCCTATGAGTTTAGGTAGGCAAATGCAAGCGGGATTGACCAGTCCTCAGAGTGGCTTTACTTCCTATATTGTATTTTCAGTAGTGGCAGCACCTACCAACAGACAGATGTTAAATATCTTTAATAATAATGCTCTCAATTCAGGAGTGATAGCACGTATCTTTTCTATTCAGATTAAGCAAAGCGGAGCAGGATTTTGTATAGCTAATTTATCAGTACGTACAGATGGAACGGATAACAACCTAGCTGGTGGTAACAATGCTGTTATCACGCACAATATAGGAGGACCGGGTTCAAATATGCGTGTAACTTTTGCTAATAATACGGCTATTCCTGCTCAAAATTCCTTTGTTGGTATAACGGTACTCGATCAAGACCTGTACGACTTTGCTGGCTCAAGAGGAGCATTTTATCTTAATCCTAAGCAAAATCTCACAATGGATATTCAAGATGCTATAGCCTTATCGCGTGTATTTATGGCCTTTGACTGGACGGACAAATAATGGCAAGCATCACCTATCCACGTGGTCAAGTTGTGAGTATCACTGCTCAGATAGCAAATTCGACAGCACAAACCGATACTATACTTGGGCCGTTCAATATTTCCTCCGGTACATTTACAGCACCACTCATGAATGGTTTGTGGCTCCTTACTGTAAGCGTACAATTTGGCATACCATCCGCTAATGTGAATGAAGATATACAATTATTGGATATTGGCAACAATATAGTGTGGCAATGGCATACCAATATTCAAACGGCAGCAACACAATTAACGAAAATAAGTGAAAACTTTGGAGGACAAGGCTTAGTGTCACAAGTAGTAACAACAAATCAACAGTCTTGGAAATTGCGTACTCCTGCCACGGTATCAGGACCGGGGTACTCTGTTAACCTTATGGCGTACATCGTTTAGGAAGGAAAGAAATGGAAACCATAGAAGTTACCATACAATTAGCAAGTGGTGAGACGGCACGACTAGAAATAACGGGACTTATCACTCTGACTATTTCAGGCAGTAAAGAGGTACAATTTACTAGCTCAGGTGAAGTTACCATAAAAGTAGTGGGTGACAATCGGCGTTTTACCAGTATCCAAGAAAGGAGGTAACATAATGGCTAATCTTTGGAGTATTCTCATTCTTGTGCTAGCGGTCGCTGGTATTGTGTTCTTTTATCGTTGGTTTAGTACAGGCAGGGGCTAGTCGTGAACATTTCACAAGATACGTTCAACAAGTTTATCACGTTAATGTTAATGATTTTTTTCATGACAATGTATGTTGCCTCTTGGATAACTGGAAAAGTGATTGACTGGCAACTGTTGCTTACTTTCCTTATTCCAATTGTCAACAATGCAGTACACCAACTGACAGCTACACAAGTAGCCACGAAAAACATCGAAGCGGAAACCGCTACAACTGTAGCCAAGATAACAGCAAACGGAAAGGTGTCATAAATGAGTGCTGAATATGTAGATGCGAAGGATGATTTTATCACCTCCGGGCAATGGGTGTTTACTGACGCTCTTGTCAATGTGCCTGCTAGCGACCTATCAATTGTCCTACACAAGACAGCATGCAATGGAGCATGTAGTGCTCAGTCAGTAGCCGACTACTTTCACAATGATACTGCTGGTCACAAATCGGTGCATTTTGTGATAGGTCTAGATGGTGAAGTTATTCAGCTTGTGCATTTAAAAGATGGAGCCGGGGGGAATTGTTGTCTTGAAAGTGGACATGATACGTACTGGGATAGGCTTCATGCTGCATACGGCAACCTCAACACTTGTACTATTAGCATTGAGCATGTAGACCAAACATCCGACAATTCTCAAGCCATGCCACAGGTGCAAGTAGACGCATCATTCAAGCTGATACATTTCCTGGTTAATAAGTTCAAGCTAGACCCTTCCCACATCAAAGGCCACAACACGCTAGACCCTGCAAGCCGGGCAAGGTGTCCAGGGCCTACCTACCCCATGAAGCATCTACTTGACGGTTTTACACCCACTCCTGCTAATCCAAAGTTCTTTGACCAGGAGGCACTCGATTGTTGGCATTCTTGCCTGCCTGATGTGGATGCTACCACCTTCATCTTCTCAGAGTGGAAAAGTGCATGGAAACCGGGGAACAAGCAATATGGGCCGGCTATCACACATGAGTACAAGACGATTAATAGCAGTGGTAAGAGCATTATAGCACAAGAGTGTGCTCATGCTCGTGCAGAATTTGACGGCAAGGTTGTAAAGTGGTATAGTTATACAGGAGGTGCATAACATGGCAGGCAAGGTAGACTGGCTTGGCAGGCCAATCAAGCGAGCAACGAAAGCGCAAGCGGATACTGCGCGGCGCAACCCAGTATCCAAGAATAAAAGTAGGACTAGTAAACGGAAGAAGAAATGAAGAAGTTTCTAGCGGTATTTATTGCCATTCTTTTTAGTGTGTCCCTGGTAACAGGAATTGCAGTAGCCAGCAGCAAAATTCCTACAGATACCGTTACATTTTATGCATGTCCTGAGCCTGCTGATGTTGGACCAGGATTTACTATCACAACTACTAATCCAGGTACATGTGATGATGGATCCACTCCATTGCAATGGAACAATCCAGGACCAGTTGGACCAGCGGGACCACAAGGCGATACGGGACCAGCGGGACCAGTTGGACCTCCGGGGCCAGCAGGTACAGATGGAACTAATGGAGCGCCGGGTATTAGCGGATATGTTATTGTTAGTACGCCTTTCCTTGTTGAAAATCCTGGAACTATTGTCGAGGAGCTTTGTCCAGTTCCTAAGGTTGTACTTGGTGGTGGTGTTGATCTTGGAACCGGTTATACACATGCCGCTATCACGCTTTCCAGGCCAGATCATACAGGAAAAGGCTGGAAGGGTGCCTATAGCAGTATCAATGGCACGCATGTAACAATGCGAGTATGGGCCATATGTGCCCTGGTAGCAACATGAGCAGGCCACCTAAAAAGCTTAGTGAGAAATTTGTGCACATTGATATCACACTTCCTCCACAAGTTATAGGAGCATTAGATAGTTACCTCCGCCTGATGAACAACCCTGTAACGAGAAGTGAGGCAATTGCACAAGCTATCATCGAGTTTATCACAGTTGAGGACAAAAGTGAGCAATCCCCCGCTTTCCCTGGCACTCGATAAAATCATCGGTAAAATGATCGACTTAAAGCTGTCAATCTCTGAGTGTTCCCAACATGTGGATTTTGATAGCGATGACTCCGCACAATTTGCCGTCTGGCATGGTGACATCGACTTCATTGAGCGGCTTATAGGTGACTTCATGTATGAGCGTGGCTTGAAGACTGATAAAACACCTGCCATAAGACACAACAGACAACCATATCCGCGTAACCGTAAAGTAGTTCTCTTAGACGACAAAATCTTAAATGAGAGTTGGGTAGGAAGGAAGAAAGCAGTATGAGCAGCAAGACAACAAAATTTTTTGACAACGTGACGACAACTCAAATTGAAGGAGCAATGGAGACCAGGGTAGCAATGGTAACAGAAACAGCGTCACAATTGGATACTTCGGAGTCCCCTGTAGCTGTACAGCTAGGGCAAGGTGAAATACAACAGGAGGTATTAGACACCATAAACGGCCTTATCAAAACAGGCCAATTTCATGTGTTCTGCAAAACCGGTCATGTGATGGTCAAGATTAAATCTCTTGCGCTTAATCCTTTTGATGCTAACTATGTAGACCTTTTTATTTCAGAGGAGCTAACCGATATCAAGGTGACAATGCTATGGGATATCGGTCTTACCTTCTACGTTGGGCATAGGCGTTTCTTGTGGTAGCAACCTCCTCAACATGAACATCTGAAAAGGTGTTACTTGTTGCATATCCTCCTCTGTTTGATGCGTTAATGTTATATCATCCAGAGGAAGGATATAGACATATCTCTTAGTCCGTTCTTTTCTCTTATTTTTCTTGTATTTTTTGAACATTTTTCCTCTTTCCTACCAGGATTGTTCCGGTTCCCCCACAAGCACGGCATATTTTGCCCTGGTTGTTGGAGCCGGAACCTCCGCATGCTGAACAAGTGATGTATGGCATTATTTTTGCTTCTTTCTTTTTTCTAATTCCGCACCTATCATATCAGATCCACCCTTAAACAAAGGCATACCCATCTGACCTTGAATGGCATTTCTCAATTGTTGCTGATAAGTCCAATATTCAGGCACATTAGACATAAAAGGAAATAGTATCCTAATTGCCTCCATACCTCCTATTAGTCTAGCTACATTTTCCAGCATATCATCTAGTACCTTCCTTGCAGCAATAAGCTGCTCAGTACTATATTCATCCATCATTTTATCCTCTCGCATTTCTTCTCAAGACTCTTGCGCCATTGATTCCACATGTACCATTGACCCAGCGCCATACCAATGAACAGGCCACTAAACCATGTAACAGCAAACGCTAAATAAAACTCGATCATTCTGCCTTCTTTCTAGGTATTCTCACCTTACCCTTTGCCTTCTCAACCTCACCACTCACTGAGAAAGCTCGCCATATTGACAGACTCACACTCCCCATGAGTACTACAAAGCCCGCAAGTGAAGTAAGAACAAAAACTATGGTGATAAAATGGATGTATGGAGCAATATGCTGATAAGCAATGTAGGCTCCAAACAAAATGACAATAAAAAAGACGCTTGACGATGCGTACCTAAGTTCTTTCATTCCCTAAAATCCTCTCGATATCACTGCTCCTAATCCTGTACTGAGTCCTCTTCCTCACATGAGGCAATGAAACAGCCGATAAAGTACCCGCTTTCACCCATCTTCTGACCGTGGTAGCATCCACTCTAAAAATCCTAGCGACCTCACTCACCGTCAACAGTTCTAATGTATCCATCCAAGTACCCCCATTGCAAACCAGACATACACTCCTCCAATAACACACACTGCAACCCAGAAAAGAGCCATACCCACCTCATCACTATCCACATGGAGCCTCTTGATTGACCTGAACCGTTTACAGCCACACTCGTTACAGCCTAAGAAGTCATGGCTTGTGACAGAATGTCCACATATGCACATTGTTGCACCTCCTTACCTCTATTATACCATACTCTTGTTGCACATGGTATACTAGTACTAATGCTGGTGCTACCTCACGCGTGAAGGTTAGGACAAGCCTACAGTCGATTGTCGGTGCCAGCAGTTTCCTACACTCCTCTTTCCTATAGCCCCTATGCGTCAATTTGCTGCATATATACCCCCTCCCCTATGCGTCATTTTGCTGCACGGAGTAATTCGATGCGCATCTAACTAGAGTGACTGCGTCATTTTGCTGCACACTATCAAAAAGTAAGTGACTTTGGCCGGCCGTTCTGCGAGTTGGAGCAACCCAGACAAGCGAAGCGAAGTATGGATGTATCCGTCACGGTAGTAGTCACGCCC